>ERZ1292644.642-Hain-H14-01um-R2-642-length-21766-cov-5_pt1 | contig 21766 bp, 47 predicted proteins | sample MGYA00564402_ERZ1292644 | MGnify/ENA primary metagenome ERZ1292644 (study PRJEB36523, sample SAMEA6512644) | groundwater metagenome | collected 2019-01-09 | study: AquaDiva: Metagenomics assemblies of 32 groundwater samples
CAAGCTCGCCCTTCATAAGCTTATCCAGTAGGCCAGCTTCTTGCATTGCCTGCTTGAACCAAGGTTCAGCAGCTTGAAAGAACCTGTACGTGTCGACAGTCCCTTTCGGCCTGGCCTTCCCGTCCAAGTATGCCACTATAAGGTCGGCCTTCTCCTGCAGGTCAACTGTCCCTGCGAGCTGCGTGGATGCCCCGTTCGGGGAAACAGACGACACTGGGATAGCAACAACCTGCTTGCCGGCCTCTGCATCAACCTGCTTGGCCTTCCACTTGTTGATGCCATCAGCCTTCAGCTGCATGATGTCGGGTGGGATGTACTGCTTGTAGTCAGCTGGCGCGACGTCGATCGGGATGAGTGCTGTGCCTTTCGCCCGCTCCTTGGCCCATGGAGAGAGGTCGAGATCCTTCTTAGGAATGTCGTGCCAGATGAATACCTTGCCTGCCAAATGTGTGTCCCACGACCAGGTGCCAGGAGCGTGGCCTGCCTTCTCCATCACTTGGCTGAGTGCTAATGCTGCCGACTTGTAGATACTCTGCCTGCGAGCGTCCTTCTTCGGGATGGGCCAAGCCGCTCGACGGTAGCCGTCCTGCGACGTTACCGCGATGCAGACTGGGTCAACAAGGATTACTACCGTCTCGCGCAGTTCTTTGATCCCTTGGTCGTTCGTTACCTCGCGTTGGTCAATCCTTGGGTTGCCAACGATGCGACCGACGAACGGATCTGACGGTGGGAATTCGCCTTCCGGCGCGTCCTGTGCAGCTAGCTTGGCATACTCGTCGAGCCTGGATACTACAGCTTGTTGTGTGTCAGTCATTTACTTCATTCTCCATGTTCTTTTCTTTGGATTCTTTCCCATACAGCAAGATGTCTAGGTCTGACAACTTGATGACCCCCGATGTTAGGACAGGAACAGGAATTGGCTGTGGGCGTTGACTGCACCAGTACATGCCAGTCGCGCAGTACAGGCACTCACATCCTGGTGTAGCGTCTGCCGGCCTGTTCTCGACACCGATGGTCCTAGCCATTTCCCCGAACGTTGGCAGCACGTTGCATGCTCCCCCTTCTTGTTATAGTTGACCGATTGACACGTGGATCTCGTTAATCCGTTTAAGCAGTTCGTTGACCATGTTAAGGCTATGAGCCGATAAGCTCAGAACCCCCTCTGTTGGTGGAGTCTCGATGTTAGGCTCGACGCTCTGTGGATGAGTCAAGTCGTTGAGTATGTCGTGACATTCAGCTAAGCGAGCGTAAATTTGACGAGCCACGTCAAGTAGGTTCTCCCCTCCTAGCTTCGCTGCGGCTGTGTTCGAGTAGCCTCCAGTTGCGAGTGCCATCAGTCTGTGTTCTCCTATCTTTAATATGAGTCATTGCCTCGTCTCTTATTAAAGCATCAGCCCCTTTCCTTTAAAATGGCTCCTCCTCTTCCCCCAACATGTTGATGGACATCTGTCGGATCTGTGCTACTACACCACTCGTGTCGACCTCCTCCTTGAGAACTTCTGTGAACCAGCTAGGCAGCATACCACGTACTGCCTGCTTGAACCAGCGAAAGTGACCATCCACAATGTATGACACGCACGCGTCATCAGGTGCACGCATTCCACGGCCGACTGATTGCACCAACGTGCAGGCTGTCTGCCACATGTACCAGCTCTGCCCCCGCTTGTTGGGTAACCCGTCTGGCCCCAACGACATACGACGCTTGACCTGCTCATCCCCCTTGTTGGGGAAAGGCAGCTTTGCGACAATGATGAACCGGCACAGGTCGTACGGCAAGTCGACGCCAGTTTGCATGGATGGTGAGACTAGGACTAATGGTACATTACTCTGCTTGAATGCGTCAAGAGCCGTCCCACGCCCCTTTGTGTCGTGCGTGACAAGCCTCTGCTTGTTCCTACAAGTCGTTGTCAGCAGTGCGGCGATGTTGTAATTCGTCGTATGGATGAGCCCCTTCTCAGTCGAGTGCGCCTCCAGTATTCTGTCGACTGCGTTCACGAGCATCTGGCTGTCTTGTGTCGTGGACTTTTGTCCGACCTTGGTAGCTGGCCGGAATATGATAGGACGTTGGCGTTTGGGGAACGTGCTCGGCAGTCTGAAGAACGCGGCCTCTTTTGCTGGTATGCCGAGCCCAGCGCAGAAATGTTCAGCGTCCAGTATGGTGGCACTCATCATCAGGATTTTCTCGGCATGCCTGAACACGTACTGGTGCCCGAACTGAGTGACCCAGACTGGCCGAAATACATGTGATTGACCGATATGTTCAACAAGCCAGTCATCTTCCAACCGCCGGCTGAGTGTGTCCAGCTTGTCGTGGATAGCACGCACACGCTGGATCTCCACAACCTGGGGTTTTGTCAGCTTGTCGAAGTCGTACGCCTCGTTGGCTTCAGCACGAAACATGCTGGCGGATTCGTCGGCCCACACGCGCCACCGACCAATGTCATTCCCGTAGTCAGGCAAGCTGAGACCTACCGACTTGAGTGACCAGCTTGATAGCTCGACTTGCACAAACTTTCTGAGTTGGTCTTCAAGCAGGTGGCATTCGTCTAGCACCAACAGGTTGAGGTCTGTAAATCGTTTTTGGTAATTCGCTGACGGTAACCAGTATGCGTAGTTGTGTACACTAACTTGTGCTGCCAATCCGCGTGCAAGCTGCACGTAGTATGGGCAGTCGTGGTACTTGGTGCACTTCATTGGCCCGCTGATCGTGCACGGCGCATCCCCTGCTGTCGAGTCTTGGATGAGGCAGGGGAAATTGTTCCGACCTTTGACCGTATGCAGGCCGTCAATCTGCAAGTACTGATCTTGAAGTTGCAGTGTATGACAGACGACTGCGGTGCTGTCTGCACCTGACAGGCGTGCGAGGCCAACTGCTATCCCCGACTTGCCACAACCTGTTGGGGCCTCAAGCAAGATGTACTTCGCCTGCGTGTTATCAACTTGAATGATGGCGTCGAGCTGGTATTGCCGCCATTCAGGGAATGGCAAGCCCAGATCACTGGGTTTAATCAACCTGCTTGTTCCTCTTTACTATTCTTGTTCAGTCAGTGCTGAGTCTTCTTCAAGTAAACGAGCCTTCACGAAGCCCCATTCCTCTTCAAACGCTTCAATGAAGTCCTCGACAGAATGCCCATAAATCGCATCTTTCGTCGCCATTGAACTCCAGGAATAACAAGTCGAGCTGAAGTCTTCCGCCTTCTCTCTGGTCATTCTGGTCATTTTCATTTCTGTCTTCCACTTCCTTTACATACTCTGCAACGCTTCGGCCAGTACATCGTCCCCGCCAAGTTTGGTGTAGGCACGGAGCCTGTCCCGTGGCATGAAGGGCAATCATCAAGTCGGATTAAGTCCTGCTTCCCCATTTGCTTGATTACCGTGAACGTCTGTGGAGGTCTGCTACCTGCTGGGGAGCTCAATCTTTACCCCCAGCTCAGTAGAGAGCCTGTCGACAACATGGATAAACCGAGCATGTGAGCGCATCTTGTCTGCGAGCTCCCACCCCAGTTCCGGTGCGAGCTCAACAATCTGCTGCATCGGGACGAGGTAGTCCCTCAACCCTTTATGCGCCGTCTGAAATTGACCGTGGTCGAAGAACTTGCACGTTGTATCCATCATCACGTTCAAGGATAGCAACGTGCTGTCGTACACCCTGCGCCTGAACTCGGCGATCGCGGACGCCTGCTTCACCGCCGCTAGCAACCTTAAATGTTTGGCCTCGTCCCCCTCTTCCACCTGGTACTGCTTGAACAGGACGGCGATCTCCGACAGGTAGAGCATGAGCGCGGCACGGATGAGCTCGCTTGTGTTGTCTGGGAATAGCATGAACTTGTGCGGCCCCGCCTCACACGTCAACGTTAACAGTCGCTGTGTGTCGTCGTCTATCTTGGCAGACACTTGACGGTCAACACGTCCCTTAGTTCCGGTTGAACCCAAGCACAGGTGGGGTGGCATGACACGTCGCGGTGCAGCAGCTTGTTGTGAACCGTTCGGGTCAATCTTGACACCCATGACGTCGATCATAAGTAGAGGTGGTCTATCAGCTTGCGCCAATCTGTTCCCCTTTTTACTGTTCTTGTATTATACCATCTGGCGGGTCCAAGTAGGTGAAAGGCACTTCCTCGCCACACTGGCGACAGCGGGCCAGCTCGGTGCCGTCGAGCTTATACCACAGGTCGAGTTGCGCTTCGTGCCCCTTCACCTTCCTGTGTTCATCGAGCAGGCGTGGATCAACGTGAACTGTAGGCACTTGGGTCACCCCAACTGTGAACTACCTTCACTGCCAGCTCCTCATTGCAAAGCCTACATCTATATGTGACTGTACCGTGTGGCATTAACCGTCGGCCTAACAAGGCCCTGTGTCCCCTCTCTCTCAAGTGCTCAGCAATTATCTCAACCTGCAATGTATCATCTTCTATCACTTACCTTCCCCCCAACTGTGAACTACCTTCACGTCAATGCTCAGTGGTATGGCCCAGTCTACTACATGCTCTGCCTCCTCCACCATGATGCGACTCAGCCTGTCCGCCTCCTCAACTGGCGTGTCGTACACTACCTCGTCGTGCACCGCCAAGATCTGTCGAGCTGTCAGCCCCTCCTTCAACCTCCTTGTCCTGATCCTTGTCATCGCCTGTTTCATGACATCTGCCGCCGTGCCCTGTATCGTCATGTTGAACCCCTCGCGCAAGGCACGTGCTAATTCCCACGGCTTGTCAGACTGTAAGTCAGCGTAGTACGCCTGCCTGCCAAAATACGTCTCGGCATACCCCGTTCGCCTGATTTTGCTCTTTGCCTGCTGAATGTACCGCACGATCGGTGTCCGTGCCATCCCTTGCTGAATGCTTGCTGCCTGCTTGTTGGTCATCGGTATACCGTTTGCATTACCCCAAGCTGCTAAGCCGTCACTCGTCTGACCATACGCCCACCCATAGTTCACGTTCTTAGCCAAGTCACGCATTGACTTGCATTGCACGTCACCCTGCTTCCGTCGTTGGTCAAACTCGTACACGCCTATACCAATGTACCTGGCTGCCGTTGCCGAGTGAACGTCGATGCCTGACTTATACAGCTCGATAAGCTCAGCGTCTTGAGCCATACACGCCAGTATGCGGTACTCTACTTGTGACTGATCAAATATGACAAGCACATTGCCCGAGCTCGGTATCCACGCTTGCCTGATCTGTCGAACAACTTGTTGCACGGACTCAGGTGTGCCCGGCTCAGCGCGCACTGGTATGTTCTGCAGGTTGATGGGGTCTGACGAGCTGAGTCGCCCTGTCTCAACCCTAGTTGCGTTGAAGTGCGATCGCAATCTCCCATCTGTTGACAGAACTTGTGGGATCTTATCCACGTACGTCGACTTCAGCTTTGTCAGCCGCCTGTACTCGGCAAGTGGTTCGACGATCGGGTGTCGTCCGAGTAGTCCAGCCAGAGCAGCCTTATCGGTGGATCTGGTTGCAACTCCGTGCTTTCTAGGCAAGGGTAACCCCAACCTGTCGTAGAGGAGAGCAGCCACTTGGGCTGGTGAGTCCAGATTGATGGCGTCTCCTGCCATGAATTGAATGCAATCATGCACATGGATGAGCCTGGCATCAAGCTGCTTGCCTATGGATAACAATTTTGGTATGTCGATCAAGCACCCTGTCTGCTCCATCTCAACCAAGCAGGGGATCAAGGGGAGGTCAATCTGCTCGTACACGAACTGGAGCTTACTCGTCATGAGTCTTCCATTCGTTCAAGCAGAGCGAGGCATTCGTGAAGAGCAAGCAACCTTGCGCTAGCGTGCCCTATGTTCGGCCAATCTCTTTCTTGAGCCCTGAAGGTGAAGGAGGCTGACTGTTCGACAAGCATCCTGTGGTACTTTTCTGTATTCCGAATGAGCTCTTGAATACGCTCTATAACCTCAGCCAATGTCATTGGCAGTGTCATTTTGTCTTGCCTCCGTCCGACTCCTTGCCTTCCAAATGCTGCAACAAGCCCAAGTCTAGTACAAACAACTTGTTGGCTGACCCTACATATGGGTACGTCGTAAGAAACACCAGCGTGCCATCCGGCTTTGTCTGTAGAAACTCAGTAGGATGTTGACCTTCCTGTCGTTCTACTCTGATTGTACCGTCCTTCCCATCAATGATGATCGAGTACGTGCGTGCTAGCTGAACCCGTAGGTCCACCCCATGCAAGATTTCCACAGTCAGGTTGTGCGTCTTTACCAGCACGTCGTCTATCTTGAGCTTCCTTGTGTTGAATGATCCGTCGACAGTCACCCTCATGCTTCTGACAACTCCTTCCTAAACTTGTGGTACAACCTTAACGTCAGGTCAGCGTCCTGTGCTGAGTAATGCGCTAGCCTTGCCTGATCCATGTCAGCCAGCCGCACGTCCGGGTCACGCAACTCCTCCAAGCGAATGACTTTCAGACCGAGCTCATTACTTGCAAGGTCTTTCAAGCCGAGTGGTGCCTTCCTTAACACGTACGCTTGGACGATCGTGTCCTGCACCTTCTCCCAAGGCACCCGGACGCCAGCAGCTTGCAGCACAGGGATGTCAGCCTTTGCGTTATGGAACACAACTTGTGAGCTGTTATCTACGAGCTCTCGTAGAGTACGTCTTGCCCAGTCCTTGTACGAGCTGTCCCCGCTAAAGAATACGCACCATCCTTCCGATTCTTTCCACGACACGGAGTAGCAGTGTAGCCCGTCCTTGTCAAACTCCGTGTCCAGTGCTAAAGGTCGCAACCCCTCAGTGTATGCTTGCGGATCATTGAGTCGACAAGCAAGCAGTTCATCCAGCCCTTCCATGCTATGCACCCATCTGTACGCGTGCTGTTCATCCGCTTGCTGTTTGACCCCCAACGTTTCAGCCAAACGTTCAATGTCTCTGACGAACCCCGACATGAAACGTGGAGAGCGCAATGCCGCAGCAGGGTGGTACGCGCAGATGACCTTGGACGTTACCTGTAGTCCCTCGGGTCGTATCCCGACGGCTGCTCCTCCACCTGTTCCTCCACTTGTTCCACTTCCTCTACTATCCAACGGCCCATCATCTTGAAGTAACTCACCAGCATGATTCCCATCGTTAGGCCGGCTGCCACGCCACCAACTGCTCCAATAAGTAAGATCGTCACGTTGTCGAGCATCCTCTACCCCCATCTTTCCATACAGTCTGGTTATCTTCGGCGTCTTTCGACCGGCTGTGTACACCCTGCGCGTCAGCAACACGTCGATTGCTGTTTGGCCGAGCAGTAGTATGACGTCTGGCTGCACTGCTTCTAGCTCCAACGTGAGCCACACGTTACACGTTGCAAGCTCCCCACTTGTAGGCTTTCTGTTTGCTGGTGGGCGACATTTCACACTGTTCGTGATATACACCGAGCTGGGGTCAATCCCATTAGCCTGCAATGTGTCTCTCAGCAACCTGCCTGCCTTACCTACGAACGGCCGGCCTGACAGGTCTTCTGTCTCACCTGGTGCTTCACCTAACACGAACGCTCGTGCATTCGTTGGGCCTTCCCCACGCACGACACTGTGTCTACGCTTGCTGAGTGTACACCTGACGCAACTCGTTACTCCGGGCGTTGGATCAACGTACGAAGGCAATGCCAAAGTCCTTCAGCAGCAAGTAGAGAACTGCATAGAAGATAATCCATATGATGCAACCCCAAGGGCCAATGTCATCCTTGTCATGCACTTGCTATGACCCTCCAAATGCGTGCTTCAACACAAGATATGCCATTGCTAGTACCAGCATTAAGACGATGCAGCCAAGATAACCGTTATCCGAAGCGCTTGTGTCTTTCATGCCAATGTTATCCTCCACCTGTTATTGCCATTCGGTGTACCCGAAGTCCCTCTGCTTGCCGTACCTGTACCACGCCCTGTGCTCCCCTTCATGTGCAAGCTGCTTGTCACACCGTACGACCAGTACACCACCTGCATCATCCCCCACTGTATGCTTCTCATCACACGGCACGAACAGTAGCAGTCCACCTGCATCCCCCAACATGCCGGGCATGCGGATCTGAAGCACGTCCTGTACGAGCGACGGCACCTGCTTGAACAAGAGCATCGTCTCGCCCTTGTCGTGTCCAATCCAGACAACCGCCACCCCTGCTTGCTCCAGCTTGTCTAGCTCTTGCAGCAGCTTGTCTGCGTCTACCCTCCATGTTGCGCCGCCGTGATGATCCAGCTTCCAGCCGTGTGAATACCTCTCGACTGTTGCGGACGAGGCCCTACCGAATACCTTCTGCAATGCCGCGAACTGTTCTGGGTCCGCATTGTCGACGACTGTCCCTGGCAGGGACTTGATGAACCTCTGTCTGTTGTTGTCGACCTTAGCTGTGCTGTGACTCACGAATTTTCATCTCCTCCCTTACCCAATCTTCATAACTCGTATAGTCCGCGTGCCCGCAGAACATGCAACTCCATTCTTGGTATCGCGGTATGATTGATCCGCTCGTCGCGTAGTAGAACATCTGCCCTCGACACCTTGGGCAATGCCTTGAAAGCTTTTTACTCCAGCGTTGTGTCACTCCTTCTTTCTGCCTCCCTTACTTCTTGTTCCATCAACGTGTGGTACTCCAGCCAGAGTGAGAATGCGACGTGATCCACCAGCTTGCGTGCTTGGCCTGGAGTGAAACCTGCTGGGTACAAGCCGGCTGTAAGAGCTAACCTTGCCTCACCAATCCGTTGTCTCCTCCACATGTAGAAGCCCCACGTGCCGGGTGCTTGGCTAACTTCTTGGTCCATAGTGTGAACCACCGTTTCAACGATCATTGGATAGAACGTCGGTTCGTCAGGACGTATAACCCCAACAAGCTGGTGAAACCCCGACATGTCTCCATGCTTGTCATTCACAGACAGGTGAATAACCGTGCATGTCCCACAGCCAGTCATGCTTGTACACAGTTCTATCTGGCGCATCGTCTGGTTCATTGTCTAGGTCAGTGATAGTTATTTGCAACCAGTTTGGCATCAACTCGTCGGATAGAATCTCTTGCACGCAACCGCCCTCAATGACAAGCATAATTTTCACTGTGCTTTCTCCAACGATGTTGGGCTAACCCACGCCCACTCTGACCAGCACCACACGCCATCAGCAAGTTGCAGAGGCCAGATGTTAGGGTTCGGCCACTCGATCTCAACCCTGCTGTCTGTCGTGCGGGAAACAACAGCTCGCCTGGGTGGCTGGCGAAGTCTGAACATTTCTCTAGTATGGTACAGGACCATGTCACCCTGCTTGAAGTTATGTGTCATTACGTCCTCTCTGCTCCTCCTCGTCCGCAAGCTCGGGCCATACCGCAAGCAAGTCTGCGATCGCCTGCTCGTGCACATGACGGTACTCGTAGCTTGTTGGCGTCGACTCCGCAAGTTGACGACGCCCATATGCTAGGGCAAGTCTTGCATCTGGCAGTCCCTTCAATCGTTCCGATCGTTCCTTTTGTGCAAATACATCTAGCGACGCGGCTATTCGCTCAAGTGCCAAGGCAATCCGCATCTGTTCGCTGTAACCAGGGTTACCACCTTGAGGTCGCCCCATTCTTAGTACCTCGTAAGTTTCTTTGACGTAATCACGCTCTTTAAACTCCTCTCTCACACCCTCTCCTTTGCAAGCTCGGGCCAGGCGGCGAGAATGTCAGCCACTTCAGACATACGTCCGTGCCTTCTGTGACTGTCAAGCTCGAAGCGGGGTGTGACTAGTTGCAGAATCCTCTCAGTCCGCGCCTGTGCCGCCAGCGGTTCCAGCGACGCGGCGATGCGTTCGAGTGCTAAGGCAATCCTCTCCGTGTCAATGGGGTCGAGCTTAAGCCGAAAGTACCCGCCGTCGATGGGGATCCCATCTATTGACTCGCTTGTTGTCTTGAACATCAATGCCTCTCCCTAGCAATGTTCGTCAACATGCTCTCGATCCTATCCAGCCGCCGATGTATGCGTTCTTCGCTGTCTTGTATAATGTCATAGCACCCTCGGCCTTCCTCCTCCTTTATCTCCTCAATGTCGCCAGCACTGATCGTCATTGACTCCGGATCTGAGATGTAGACGCCGTAATTCGCTAGCGTATCCAACAGGTTCTGGAACGCGTCCTTGTTGTCTGTGACTGCTTCAATCAACCAGCGTGTACTGTACTTAGCCACGTTATGCGCTCTCCTTCTTTTCTTGTGTCCCATGGTTGAGCCATGCCTTGTCTTCCTCAGACAGATCTGATTCTTGTACCTCCTCTTCATCTATCATGATGGAGCGCACGCGGCCGGTGCCGTCTGAGTAATCAATGGCATGCTCTATCAAATCGTAAAGGAACGCATTGAAATCTCCGGCGTTGTCTGCGAAAGCCTCTATCTTCCAGATAATGTTGTATCGCTTCATGCTAGTATGGTTCCTCCTTACGAACGTCTGTCACGAGCAGGTTCTGAAGTTCGCCAGCATCAAAGTCCCAGTTCAAGGCCCACGCACGAAGGTCTAGCTCATCCCTTGCTTTCTCCTCCGCCTCCTCCGCGCTATATGCTACTACCCGCACGTCGGCTACCATTGGCACGTCTGCTCTAACTGTCACGATCCACCAATCATTCTGTTCGTCACGCATTACAGTAAACCTGTCATACAACGTCTCATCAAGCAACCTGTCAGACATTGTGCTGTTCCCTCCACTTGTTCATCCATGTTCCCTGCTTCACGACCTCCTGATGTGCTGGCGTCATGCACGAGCTCTCGCCACACGATGGCCTTACAGTCACCTTACGACTCGGGAGGTTGCCATACGCTTGCTCATAACGCCATCGACGGGCGCTCATGAGAACTGCAACCCTCCTTTCTGGGTGAAACACAGTGAGCACTGGTATCCTGCGCGCGCCTCGTCCGCTACCACTGAGCCTGCCCTTCCACAACAAGTGTTCCCCAACCTGATCTACTTGCTCGTTGAACCTACGCATTGCACTTTCCACCGCCCGTACGGTGGAGGTCACTCGCATGTGCTCCCGTATGAAAGTTCGGTTGAGCTTCTCCATCGCCTTGTCTCGCATCGGGACTAGCAAGAAGTGTGCCGGGTTGACACACAACTTATGCTGGCAGTGCGTGCCGCGCTTGACGTACGCACCCTCGACTGGTTCACGCAACACGTATTGCTTGTACCAGCGGCGAGCCCCCACGACCGTGTTACGATGGCTGAACTTTGGGCTAAGCCCAGGCCTTTGCGTGCTCCTGCTGTATGCACCGAGCCACGGCCAACAGTCTGCTGGACCGCGCTTGTCCACAAACCTCCAGTAATCCTGTATCCTCCGCTCGATGTACTCTTCCTCAACATGTGTCATGTCAATGGGCATGAAACGCTACCTCCGTCCTTCCATTTACGCACAGGCCACACGCCCCACACGTAGGGACTCGGCCTGTCTGCTCTGGACACGGCACGAGTAACCGATCGTGATTATCCTCCCACGTGTCGACGACCACCGCTCTCGGCAGAGTGTCCCCCTGCTCGCCGTCGCTTGCCATGATCCTGAACCGATCGCATGAACCTGCAAGTTGTCTGATCGCTTGCCCTACGTCTGTCTGTGGCTTCCAGTGTGTGTACCCCCAGACGTGCGCCAACGTGTGCAATGCTAGCATCGTCTGCCAGAACATGACGTACCCTACACTAGGGAAGTCACCTAGCACGTGCAGCCGAACGGCATATGGCTTCCCCCTGCCAGTCAACGTCATAAGGTCTTGTCTGATGCCTATGAGCAGTGCAGCGTTATTACTGTATCTGTGTGCGAATGGCATGTTCCTACCGTAACACCGACTCCACTGTAAACAGTCTGCTGGGCAATTATCCGACTGCTCTTCCAACGTGAGTGACCAGATGCGCATGCCACGCCACTTGCCCCGCGTGAACCTACCACCTAGCTTCCTGTTCCAACGACCTGGCTTGAGCACCCACAAGTTGGTGCCATCCCTAGCCTTCAACGTTGGCGTATCTAGCAGGTTACGTTTATACCTTGTGCCCACAAGTCGACATTACCCCTCTTCTTGCGTGAACGTCGCCAGCTGCTCATCGGTGAAATGAATGAACTTCTTTGCGAATACCTCCCTCAATGTCTTTCCATCTTCTGTCATGACAGACACCATGAGCGTTAACTCTCCGACATCTGACTTGACTGCATACTTAGATGGCTTGCCTGGTATCCATGACAGTCGGAGCAGTGGTCTGTTATTGTCTCTAAGGTCAGGTGAAATGCCGAATCCTGTCAGCTCTTGTTCCTGTCCTTCAATCATGTCACTGAAGATTATACGTGCCAGATAAGGTGGGTCATCCCACCTGCTTGTACCTCTCGACAAGGACTTACGCAACACTTCGCCCAACCTGTATCCATGCCAATGTGTGTACAAGTAGATACGTTGTGGTGTCTGCTCTACCCCAGCTTGTTGAGGGAACTCGACTACAATGTTTCCCCGATCGCCCACGTTACACTGCCTCCACTTTCTTCGCTGGCAAACCGAGCGCTTGCCGCAACTTGTTCGGACGAATTCCACCACTGTCGTTGGCATTTATGAATGTAGCTAAGCTCTTCTCGCTCACGTTAATGTGGTTATACAAAAACTCGTTCCTAGCAATTATTGACGAAGGTGTTCTAACTATTCGATTGAACCAATGCCCCGACGCCGACTCCAATACCGTTATCGCCACGCCGAGTGGACAGAACGATCCCTTCTCCACTCCATCAACAACAAGGTGCGTGCGTAGCTCACCGCGCGTTGAGAGCTCCCACTCCTGGTGTGCGACGTACTCCTTGACCTCAACAGGTATGTTCTTCCAACAAGCGTACATGTTATGCCGTCTCCTCTTCTTGCTTGTTAATTAACGCGTGCCAACACTGCCGCCTGCACATATGCGCGTGCCTTGATCTTGGCCCTCTCCCCAAACAGTGCACTCTCCTTCACCTGTCTGATTCCCTTGCCTGGCCTGATCCAGTCCTCGTTCTCCACGACCGCCTGAAACCCAGCCCACGGCGTCCATGCAAGCCGTGGATATTCGTCATTGAACTTCGTGAGCAGGTCAGCCGCCGACATGCGTGCCTTGTGCACATCCCCTAGCTGCCGCTTGAACGTTTCATCCAACCTACCCTGCTTCAGCACAAGTTGCTCAGTGTCTATGTCACTCAACCCCATGCGGACGAGCGTGCCGTCAGCGATCGACTCCCGCAACGCCAGGTTGTTAAGCTTCGGCTCGGGGTATGCCACCTGAATGAGCGCGTCCAAATCCTCCGGCTGTACGTGAGCTTGCGCCAACTTGTTGCAGACTTCGGCCGTCTTGTCATGCCCCCGCCGTATATCCGCAATCAACTTAAGGTAGAACTGCACGTTCAGGTCCGCCTCCTTGTTGTGCCTGATCGTGTACTTGGTGCCTTGAATCATAATCTCGAACGTGTTCCGACAGACAGCTCGCAGGTCGTGCTCACCCAAACGAATGCTACTGCCACCATCAATCGTGTCAGTGGCGAACACGTACCTTTTAATGAGGTCAACGCCCAGCACGTCGAACGAGCCAGCATCTAGCACAGCAAACAGGGTCTCGCCGTGCCCTAGCAATCCCACGCTTGTGATGGGCCAGACCTCAGCAAGTGGGGTCAAGATCTCGGCAATCCGTTCTCGGCTCACAACTTGGTAGTCGTCTGACACGATACCGAAGTTACGGTAAACGTTATCGTCGTCCGTTGGCTCGCGCAGTAAGACCTTATCACTTAGTAAGATTCTGCCCTGCTGCTTGGTGTATGTGTACAGTGGGAACTTGCCCACCTTCTGCAGAACATCAGCTTGCTCGAACGCTTCGAGTGGGGTAGTCCCAACTTGAAAGAGACCTTTGCCTAGACCGAACCAAGCTGCGCCGTGATCTACGTCGCCGGCCCAGCGATCGCCAAAACTATCACGCATGTTGTGTACTCTCCTTCTTTGCCTTATTTGCTTTCTCTCCCCCGCTCGTGGGGAGGCCCATTGCTCGCCTCAACTGTGAGACAACGAGACTGACGAACGATCCAGCAAGTGCTATGTCATTGAGGGTCATCGTCTTCCTCTTCCTCTTCTGCCCCGTCTTCCTCCATAGACTCAAGATCTCTAGTCAGGTCTGCGATGGAAAAGAACATCTTCACCAACAAGGCGTCCCTCTCATCCTGAGACAACGCCGTTGGCATCTCAACGGCAAGGTCTGGCTTTCGTCCTACTTGTGCTTCCTTTCCTTCTACGTTCCTTGTCCTCCACCCAGTTCCCTCAAGCGTGATGTGGAACTCGTGTATAAGAAAGCTCGCCGCCAATTCTGAGATGTCCTTCCACTTGGATGGCCTTCCATCTTGTACATCTCGGCAATCTTCGTATATATTGTGTGCATTGAACCGACTGGGCAAGTCATCCTGATCGGCGTAGTCCCCAACAAGCGCGATCCTGTCACCATGCCATCGCCCAACAAGTGGGTGAGTGTCGAAGTCCCCACCACCACGCGCTTGTGGGGCGGCGATCAGCCCCCACAGTGCGGCCATCGTGCCGTACTGGCTTGATGCCTGCTCCAACAGTTTGAGGCCATCCCCCAACTTGTGTGGGTCTAGGAACTCCCGCTTAGTCAGATTACATGTAAGGTGGTACTGTCCCATGGCTAGCCCCTCTCCTTCTGAAACAGAATTGTCTGAACTACACCCCCACTATGCCGATCCGTGCGCTCACGCCATGTTTGATTCTGGCTGTGCCCCCACCCCCACCCTTCTTCTGTCTGCATCTCCCCTAAGATTACCTTTGGCATGTCATGCACACTGATATGTATGTAGACGCGCGACTCAGCAGGAATGTAATGCTTGAGATCGTCGATCGCTTGCTCCACCCGCCAGATTGCTTTAACCGCACCATAATGCAAACGACTTGCTTGCGTGTTAACGTCAACTTGCTCTGGCGCGACAGTAACCTGTTCGTTATCGTCATCTGGATTCATACTACAGCGCTCTCCTTTCCCCTGCTCTACCAGTCAACTTTGATAACAAGCTGGTCATCCAACGTGTCGTAGAACTCCCGCCATGCCGGCACGTTCTGTTGCATGCCTTGCACTAGACCGACTAGCCCTTCGGCACGCTCAACAAACAGCTGGTCATCCTCTACGTTGATGCCCTCGTCCTCCATGAAATCATCAACAAGCTGGGGTGCTGACACGTATTCTAGGTATTCTAGGAACTTTACCGGCTCGTTGATGTAGACAGTGATGCACTCTCGGGAATCGCTCTGCTCGTTACTACACCCAGCTTGATCGGCAATGAACATGATGATGTCCGACGTGCAGCTAACATCCGTTCCATGTGGTAGGTAAACTGGTTCGCCCCACTCCTCCTTGATTGGACGCAATGCCCTACTCACAACCTAGCTCCTTCTTCCACGCTTCCGTGAGCTCGTTGTAGTCCATGCTGCCACCGGCATTAGCTTGAAAGCCTAGGTATATAGCTTGGTGGTTCGTTAACTCCAGGTAACCCACTGCATCACCGTAACCTTGTGGGTAATAATCCCAGTCATGATCCATCTTGTTCCACCACTGGCCGAGTATGCAATGATCCCCATGCCCCATGTCCAGCTCGTCGCAGTCTACGTTATCCAGCCCGTCCAGTACTTGCACGCTAAACCATGTCTTCCCCCTATGCGCCCGCTGCCGTGCACTTGACTTGTCCTGTCGCAGTACCTCCTCCTGTTCCATCTTCTTGTTTATCCGCCTGTACGCCCGAACAAGTGTGTCAACGTCAGCCTGTTTCATGCTCATGCTTGTGCCTCCTCCTCTTGTTCCTCTTCTTGTTCCCCTACTTGTTGCCACGTGAAGTAAATGTCCGTTGGGTCTCCTTCTCCTCCTGTAATGTACCCTCCTGCCTTGCCTGCCGCTTCATCCAACATGTCCCAGTACGCAACACATTCACTTGTTGCGCTGTTCGGGCTCAGCATATGGTGGTATCTGCCACACGGATCGAGCGACATGAACGAACCAAGATACTCACTACACTCGTCCTTGTCACAGTCATCGTGTTCATGCGCTTGCTTGACGTAGGTGAGCTCATCAACAAGCGCGTCAAGCTGCGTGTCGTCAAGCTGCTTGCTTGCTGTGCTTGTCATGGCTTGTTGACCTCCTCATACACCGTATGCATTCGTACGAGTAGCAATGGCTCGTTGCAGCACATGAACTCGTGTTCGTCAGCTACGTCCCAGTAATCCCTCCTGTCAGCGCTGTACTCAGCACCACAAAACGGGCAGTATAGTACTGGCTGTGGTTTGACCACGTTCCCAACCTGTGCCTGGTCTTGCAAGTCCTTCACTCTCACTCTGCTTGTCATAGTGGTACTTCTCCCCTCTGTTCGCGCAACCACTCAATAAGCAGTTGCATCCGCACGTATGGGTCACCCACAAGGAACAGCATCCGGTCTACTCCGAACGTGTCTGCCATGGCGATCGTCTTGTCTATCCGACCTTGTAGCCCTCCCTTGTACCAGTCGGAGAACTGGATGTTACCTTTGGCAACGTCCCACAAGTACATGTAGAACTCGCTTGTCATAGCCCCGCCTTCACGATGGCTGGGTGTGTGAGGGCAAGGCCGATTTCACACCATTCGGAATGATCGTCGCCCTCAAAGTAATGGCTCCCACACGCCGCACATGCCATGATGTCAAGGCGGCCTTCGACCCCACGCAGCGCCTTGACGCACAACGTGAGCGCAGCGCGTAGGTTGTCGGCCTCGTGTGCCGAGTGGGCGTACCAATCACGCGCCAGGTCGCAGCCAGCCGTCATTTCGGCCAACTCCTCTCGACACGCTTCTAGGGGATCGGCCGGTCGTGCTTTCTGCTGAAAGATTGGAACTTTCGCGTCACTCACAGCCCTGCCATCCTTACGCCTTCACCTGCTCAAGCACTTGCAATGCTCGGCGTGCTGTGATGTGCCTAACATTCAAGGCATCCAACTTGTTGACGAAATGCATGAGCCACTCAGGAGAACTCACAGTGTGAAGGCCCAGACCGTCTGAATACCACAACACCGTCATGCTCGTGACTTCAGTGTATGACTGCGCGTTCGTCTCCTTGATCCACTCTGCTACTGGGCATGATAGGGAGGTGGCTCGCAGGCCAACGCGTGCACTCGGCTCGTGTCCTTCCAACCAAGCCTTGAACTCAGCCTTGTCAAGCATACCCCTCCCTCCATCGCCTTAGTGCCATGATGAACGCGTGCTTTGTGAGAACCAGAACCTGTAGCTCTGGATATCGACGCACGTACGCAACGTAGTCCTTGTACTGCCTTTCCTCCTCCTTAGTGTAGCCCTGATACAAGAGTCTGTCTGTCAAGTTACCCTCCTCGCCATGCTTGTGATGTCTCGCACGTAGACGTCACCCAGCTCACCTTCTGGCACGATGGGTGTCACCACATTGCAGAACCACCTGGCATACGGGTTCATGCGCTCCTTGTCCTCCGCCTGGTATTTCTTCAGCACGTTCCATGTCCATGTCCCAGCCCGCCACACTTCGTACGGGTTGCTTGTTGGCCTTGTCTTGCCACACGGGTTCTTGGTTGCCATCATCATGCCTCCTTGTTGCCCATCAATCTGTTCATCCGGCTGGTCCACTCTTCCTTTGATTCCATCACCCCTTCTTGTGGTGACACGACATCTGCTATGTCGGCCCACTTCTGGCTGATAGACCTGAGCAGAGTGGCTAGCTCCCGCTCGCCCTGCCCACCAGGAATCAGCGCTCCACCCTGCCGCAGCACCATCAGCTTGTGAAGTCCTTGCTCTGCCTCGTCCTGTGCCACCAGCAGTTCTAAGGTCGTGACAAGCAGCTTGGCCCTGTCTATCATGTGTGTGTTATCTCCCTTCTTGTGGGTAGTCTGTGTATATCCCCCACCCGACTGCACCACGATATGCCGCAAGTCGACACAACATGCGCCTGCACTCGTCGTTCCAGCCTGTGAGTTTTTTGTCTGGCTCCACCCCATTGACAAGCACCATCGCATTGGACATGATCCGCTCGAATGGCATCTCGTTTAGTGGCTGCTGGTACTGCCTCGTCTGCGCACACTCAACCTGCGTCATGGGTTGGCCTTCCTTCTGGCTTCTGATTTTCCCCCCGGTAGAAGTCTGCAAACAGGCTGTTGTATTCCTGCGTGCGTCTGGCATCCTCCTCTTGTTCTGGCATCAGCTTGCCCCCTCGTGCTTCTCGTGCATCTCGTCGAGAAACTTACTGAAGTCTTCCTCCTGCCACTCCGACAAGGCTTGATGGTACTTGTCATGAGCCACAGTCATTCGCTTGTATAGCTCGTTCCGCGCGCACCACACTCGACGAATACGAGCACTAGATAGACGCGACGAATTGCTGCTGTCCAGAAGTCGACGGACAAGGTTCTTCGACCTTTCATATTTGAGCCTTGCGAATGTGTGCTCAATGTCCAACTTGTCGACTTTGCTGCTGAGCTCATGGAGCGTGCTCATCCTTCACCCGCATGTTGGATGGCTTCAGCAAGGAATTTGGCTGGGCCCAACAGCAGGCTATGCCTGGCATTCAGATGCTTGATGATCATGAGCTTGCCCTCAAACGTGCCTTCGCATCCCCATGGGCACGTCCAGATCTCGATAGTCTCCATCGCCGTGTGGCTGCACTCTCTTATGAGAATGTCAGCTCTAGGCTCAAAAATGCTATGAGAATGTGCCAGGTGAGACAACGCCTCATTAGACTCAATTGAATGTGATTTGCCGCAGCAATCGAACTCCATGTACCCATGAAGATTCGGTCGATCCTCTTCCCTGTAGAACCTGTTCGCCATGCCCCCCTCCTTGCGCATTACTTTGCCACGACAAGCACGCGACAGTTTGCCCACGCGTACGCATCTAACGCGGATTGCATGGGCATGCATTCCATCTTCTCTGCCAGCTTGTTCACCGTCAGTGTCGAGAACCTAAGTGACGTTCTTCCGTACACTTTCAGATAGACCCTGACCGTGGTGTTGCCTGGCAACAGGCGGATCGCTTCACTGATAGACACTTGCGTCCTCCTTCTTGTGACATCGGCCGTCACCTACTTGCGACATTGCGACTGTTCTCGTCATTAGACCAGTGCCACGATGGGCAGACGTGAGAGGCAACGTCATCATCCCAGTTTTCCTGCCATACAGCTAGGTCCAAGTCGAATAGCATCTCGGCATCTTCAGCGTCATAAACGCTGGAGTACTCCGGCCAGTCCGGCTTCGGCCCGCTGTTTATGCACCCGCAGATTGACCTATAGACTGTCATCGTCCCTCCAACTTGCGACATCGGCTCGACACAATATGTCAGCACAACCTACCTGTGTGCCGACGTTTTGTGTTATGCCACGCGCTGTTAACTTGACTTGCCCCAACTTGCCGTCACCTACCGTGAAGCAAGCAGACGAGCAGCAAAAAAATGTCGGAAACAAAAATAGACGCCAACAAGTGGGGTCAATCCTATCCCCGACTTGCGGCGTCTATTGTTTTTCTATTCGCTCGCTTGCTTATCTGGTAGAGTCTAGCCGTAACAATGGCGACTAGCCGTTGACGGCTAGTGATTGTGCAAGCTGACAAGATGTTAGACTGTTGCCGGCACCTTATCGACTGACGCGCCATTAGCCGATGGCGCCAGTCTGGCACGCTTGATTACTGGTCCGTTGCGATGCGTGTTACGCTCGGCTACGTCAGCTGCCAGCTTGTCAGCCGCCAGCTTACGCGCCAGCTTGACAGCCGCAATATGGCGATGATACTGGTCGACATCAGACTGCGTGATACCAGATGATGCGTTAATTATGTCGGTCTCTTTCACGATTGACACGACGCCGGCCTTGATTGGCTTGACCAATGCACCTAAGCTAACTCTGAGCGCTTCGACGGCGTTGACGAAGATGTCACTGTCGAACGTGTTGCCATTCGCGTAGGCAACTTTGAGTAAGTTAACAGTATGCCGATGGCACGATGCTACAGACATACCGTCGAGCATCGCATACTCGGGGTGCTCCAGCTTGTCGATTCGCAAGTCCTCGGCGCCAGTGTAAACACGCCCAGAGATACGTCGCGTGCCGAGTAGCCTCGCCAGCCTGATAAGCTGACTCTCACTCGCTTGCCGATCGTCGCGTGCGCTGACCTTACGCGCCACCAACGCGGTAAGAATTGCGCGTGGGCTCTTGTCGATAGTCAATGGGTTGGGTTCGTTTACCGCTCTCTTCAGGTTGGTGACCGCTGCGGGCGAATGGTTGAAAGGCATCCATACCACCTTATCGTTATGTGTGGTGTTACGGCTAGATGCTACCAGATAAGACAAGCCTATTGATCCGTGCCTACAATCCAAGGCCGGCACGTTAGCCCATACGTCTAGCTCACGGTCAATTCTGCCCAGTGTGGGGTGCTTTGGCAGCGTGAGCGTTACCTATTGCACGCGCGCCGGATCGGCTAATCACGACCCCGCCGGCGACTCGCGGTAAGTTGTTAACTGTTGACAGTATACGGCTCACCACAAGAGGGAACCGCATCAAACGCGGTGGCTTGTCTCAGTCTGTCGATATGCCAGTATCGCGGCGGTAGGACACCGCGCGACTTGACACCCCCCATTCCGTGCGTCGGCGGGCAGACGAGCCGACCGATTGCACAGTTCCGGGTGACAGTCTGGCTGAGACTCGCAGACCGCATTATGTAGGCAGGATGTCAGCCCGCCGGACGGCAGTTATTGTTGCCTGCCGACCCCCGGATTATCAATGATGGCGACCGCGCGTGCCGTATCAGTCTCATCGCCAACGTTAGAAATAAATCAAGTCACCGCTCGCCGGCCCGCCTGCTTCCATACACGATTCTAACAAACAGCTGATAGCAAGCAGACGAACAAGCGCCCGATAAGTAACAGGCAGCCGACCGAGCGCTGAAGCCAAAAAGTCCAGGTAGACAAGCGAGCGAATAGGGCACCTTTTGACCCTACGCGCGAGCAAACAGCTTGACCGGCATAGTATAGGGTAGTGCGCTTGCCCACGCTTGAACTGCCGAATTCGCCCAGCTGTAACGCCAATTGTTGGCGATCATACGTTCTGATGCAAACATACGCAGATACTCAACCTGCTTGTTGCAACAATATGTAATTGCAACGCTTTGCATCTGGCGTCTGCTTGTTGAGACGCGGTATCAGTAATGCGACACATTATGTTAAACGTACAATCGTACAATCGTATAACCGTACAACCGTACAATCGTATAAATGATCTGATGTAAACGCGCAAACAGCAGACAGCAAGCAGCAAACGGTTAACAACAATGTGGCTGGGCTATGGTGGCTAGCAGTGTGCAAGCAGGGTGACAGTCAGACGCTCGCCCGTCCTGTTGCTCCAGCCAACGTGCAAGCAGTGTGGCAAGCGGACGATCAAGCGCACGGCTAGGCTAACAGGTAGGGGCAATCAGGTAGGGGCAAGCGGCAAGCAGTATACGGTTAACAGTAAACATCAGGGGGGAAGGGAGGAGGGGGGAAGGGAGGGGGCGGAGCGAGGCGCTGCGGTGCAGCGCGGAGCGGAGCGGCGTCGGCTCGGCAGGGGGACGACATCATGTTGGTAATGGGACGTGTGTGGGACGAAAGAGAGGGGAATATGCACACGCGCGACAAGCCACCCATTTTGGACAAAAGAAGAACACGACGGGCCTCGTAGCCTGTCGGAAGGATAGACAGATTATACCTCGTGCTACGTGGAAGTATAGCAGAGGGAGTATAGTAGCTGCAAGGAGGTGCCCTAACATGTTCAGGCTTATCAAACTACAGGAGACGTCGGA
>ERZ1292644.202-Hain-H14-01um-R2-202-length-43424-cov-11_pt2 | contig 21743 bp, 29 predicted proteins | sample MGYA00564402_ERZ1292644 | MGnify/ENA primary metagenome ERZ1292644 (study PRJEB36523, sample SAMEA6512644) | groundwater metagenome | collected 2019-01-09 | study: AquaDiva: Metagenomics assemblies of 32 groundwater samples
CCAGCGTGCTCTGGCCCTACCCAGTCAGTCCGGACATACTTGTCCGACTTGAGCAAGGAGTAGTAGGTCGCAGGCCGCACGATAATGAACCGATCATTCTCCGGCGCATTCGCGTCATCAAGGTACTGCGCTGCTCGGAGCCAGTTGTCATCAGTAGGCTCAACGCCTAGGGTACCAACCGTCTGCGAGAAGGACTGAGGCAGCGTGTGTAGGTTCGTGTCCGCCGCCGCCGCCAACGCATAGCCCGCCTTGCCACCGTACTTGGAGGCGAGGTCGGTCTGGCTCTGCGTTTCAGTAATCGTCTCGACCGCGAAGGCCACATGCTGATGCGTGCCGACCGAGAATGACTGGCTTGCCTCAGCCGCCGATGGGCCAATGACCTCCAACGTAATGTTGGTGTTGGCTGTCTTTGTGTTAGCCGTCGGATTCGAGATATAGGGTATGTTCATAATGTCACCAGGACCACCCTTCAGTTCTGAGGTGTAGTCCTGGTCGACGAGTGAAGCTGCTACCACGTTGGCTTCCACTGCGTCGCGTGTTTTTGAGCTCCAGAGCTCCGGAATATGGCACGCAGCCTGGGTAATCGTCAGGGTGCCAGCGATAGGCTCTCCTTATTAATGAATAGAGATTGATAGGCACATCCGTTCAGCGTCTCGATCTGCTCTAGCTGGTCAGGCCAGTCAGAACAGAGAGTCGGCCTGTCTGGTGTACCGAATAGCGCGCACTTGCCCTCGAAGAGGGCGCCGCAAGGAACATCAACGCGGATCGAACTGCCCGCCCTCGCATCTGGCATCCCCGGCTGCCCTGGGATAATCCGATGAGGCATAGGCTGCATCAAGGTCAAGACCGCACCGTCTGGCCCATTTTGAACAGAGAGGCCTCGGTGGAGTTCGACAAAGTGCTTCTCATCCGCTGTAATATTGCGAGCAAGTTGATAACGTGAAACGTCCTTCGGGCCAAGGCGCCAGGGCTCGGCCAAGGGTAAAGTGATATAACGACAGCATTGGCCTTGATCGGCGCAGTCGCGACAGAGCGTCACCGCGCCCACGTTGCCTCCATCGCCTTCTTCTCTTCAGCGTTGTGGCTGCGATCCCACTCCGTACGCTCTCGCGCCGTCATGCGCAGGTAGTCCGCCATCGTAATGCTTGAAACCGAGCCGTTGCCATTGGTGAGATCAGGCGCTGGCGTCGCCGCTCGGCGCGCTGCCCGGTCGGCCTCGAGCGCTGCCTGGATGCGCTGAGCCTCATCCTTCTGCCACTCGCCCTGTTTCGTAGTCGTGCGGTGCTCTAGACTCGCTTCGTAGACCGCCTTGTACCAAGCAGGCGCTCCATGCTGCGAAGCGTAAGCGGCGGGAGCAAGCTCCTTTTTCTTCGCATCAGGCAGCTCGTCATAGAGCGGCATGAACTGCGTGAGGAGCGTAGAGTGAACTTCTGTCTCGACCTTCGGCCGGAGCGTCTTGTTCAGGTGCTCCTCTTGGTAACGCTGAAGCCACTGCTTCTCTTCTGGCTTCAGGTCCTCGGCATCGAAAGTCGTGAGCCGTTCATAGATTGCCTCATCCATCTTGTCACGGCGCCAGATTTCATTGTCTGCATTCAGCTTCTCGCGATCGCGCGCTAGGCTCGCCTGTGTGCGCCGCTCGGCTTCGCTCTGTACGCGGGGTAGCCGGATGAAAACATCGTCAGGGATAGAAGCGATGAGAGCAGCATAGTCAGGCGTCTCCGATTGCTCGGTCGCCTGCTCTTCTACCTGTTCAGTTTGTGGCTGCTCGTCGGCTGCTATAGGCTATTCCCAGACCTGATGCTCAGGGATAAGAAGGCTGTATTCTTCAGCATCTCCTTCATCTCGCCAGTTATAGACATCAACATACCACTTATCAGTCCATCCACCGTACCAAAGACCGCAGACAACACACTCATCGGAAGTCCAGGCGAGATCGTCGTGGTAACTATCAGGTCCACAATCATGCTGGCGATACTCACGGCTCCCGCAGCGTGGACAGAGAAAGTCCTCTTCCGTGCTCCAGGGATTGGGAAGCGTCTGAATAGAAAGTCCCATGCGCTAAATAGAACACCAAATGCAAGATAGCTGTCAAGTTTTAAGCGTATCGTGTCCCTGTATTGCGTCCTAAGCTGCTGATTGCCTGCACAAATGGCTGCAAGAACCCCTGCGTAGTGAGCCCAGGATAGAGGCCCTTCGTCGCTGCCTGCACGTCGGGACTCTGCTGGTTGTACCAGGTGAAGGGAATTTGATTCACTGAGGGCAAAGCAAGCGCCGCATCTGAACCACTACCTTGCTGTCCCTGATAATATCCCTGAACCGCCTGAACGAATGGCGTGTTCACAAACTCTTGAAACCGGGGGTCTTGCGCCATTGCTGGATCGTAACCAGGACCTGGCTGGAAACCTTGATTGCCCCACGCGCTGTAAATAGGCTCCCCTTCAGGCAATGGAGAATTCACAGGAGCCGGTACAGATCGATTGCCAGCGGGGAACGCTCCACCATAGTACGGTTGCATTCCTTCCGCTCCTGGCAACCCAGCGGTCGTTCCTTGCACCCCGTATGGCAAGCCTGACTCGGCGCGGATGGAGCCAAGAATATCGGGACGTGCCCGAGCTTCGAGCATGAAGCGCCGCGCCTCCAGCGTCGGTGTGTTTTGGAGCGCCTGCAAGAAAGAGAACTGCCCGCCTGCGCCAGCCGTTGCGCCGCCCGTAGGCGTGACCGCGCCGCCCGTAACCTTGGCATACTCGGAGATAACCTGGTCGTCGGGGACCGTGTTCCACTGTTGATCACCGCCTGCTGCCACCAACTCACTGCGCATCTGCTGGACACTACGCCCCCCGTTGACCGTCTGAAATCCTCCGCCACCTCCAGCCGCCGCGCCGCCCTGCATACCAGCATAGGCTTGATCGAGGTTGAGATTAGGCACGAAGCCGTACATCTCCGCTACGCGTTCCCAAAGCCCCAGCGTACCGGCGTAGGCGCGATAAGCCCGATCCATGTTGCCCGCGCTCTTCTCGTACTCGAAGCGAGCGATATTGAGCGCGTGCTCCTCAGCCCACATCTTGAACTGCGTGGCTGGGTCAACCTGAACACCACCAAAACCAGGTGTCCCCGTCCGTGTCGCAGTGGTCGTTGTTCGTGTCTGCGGCGCAACCCAACCGATGTCAGCGGCATACCCCTGATTTCGAGAAGCAAGGCCACCCGGCTCTAAGCCAAGATTCTGTGCCTGGGACTCTGTGCCAATATAGGTGCCATCATCATCGAAGATGGCGACTGAACCGTCTGGTTGGACTTCACCGTAAGGAATAGGCTGCTCCTACTGCGGCATGGGCGGAGTGCCCGCCTGCATCTTCGACGCTGCCTGAGCTAACTGTTGCATGAGCGCTGGGTCAGGCCCCATCTCCATGTACTCTTGCGGTATTTGCGGCATCACCGCATCGATGAACGGTTGAAAGGATTGCGGCTCCGTTTGCATCCCTGTTAAAGGAAAGGTGTAATTAGAAGGCACAGCCATACCCCCTAACGTCTTGAGAGCCGAGGCTGCTTCTCCTGGTGCGTTCCGGCGAGCCGTGTCTACCTGCATAGCCCGATCAAACTTATCCTTCGCCACATCGCGCTGTAGCTGCCCAATCGAGACAGCGGTGCTGAGTCGTTTGAGATACTGCGCCAGCGGTTCATTTTCCATGCGCTGGTAAATCTCAGCGGTCTGAGCCTCGCGAAGCCCGCGCTCGGATTCAAACTCGGTGCGAGTAGAGGCACCCCCAGTCAAACCTTTCAGCAAGCCTGCCAGCGCAAGTTGATCCGCAGCTTCCTGCGTCAGAACTCCCCGGCTAATAAGCCCCTGCAACTGCCGTTCTTCTTGCGAGGAGCCAGCCGTCGCGCCTCCTGGAATTTGCCCCTGCACCCACGCAGTCTGCTGCTCAGGAGTCATCATATCGAAATACCAAGGTTGCGCTGTTTCCTTCTGCACTTCCTGTGGATTCAGCGCCTCGCGCTTCTTACGCGCGTCAAGGCTCTGCTCATATTCCTTGAGCGATTGATTGAATGCCTCACCAAGCGAGGCTGTTTTACCAGAGGAGACAATAATCTTTTGAGAAGGCGGCGAGCCAAATACTTCTATGTGGTGCTGAACGAAATCAGCGAGCGTACCTGAGCCGCCCGCATCCATCCATTTAGAAACGAGGCTCGAAATGTCATCGAGGCTTGTTCCGCCGCCAGCCATAGGCTCTACTCCCGAAGGGGCCTTTGGCCCCGACCAACGCTGATATGCTGCCTGATACTTCTTTGCCGCCTCAGCTTGATTGAAAGGACGCTGCGCAGCGGCAATAATTTCACCTATCGTACCTTGATAGCCACCAGAAAGCACATTGCGCACCTCGGCAGCAAACCGCCGTACCTGGTTAATGGGATCATAGTCTCGCGGAGCCTGGGCTCCTCTTCCTTTAACATGCTCCTGCATGATGCCGTAAGACTGGCCGTTGTCACCAACCGCCAAAATGTTAAAACCACTCTCCACTTCAGCTGCTGCTAGAGCAAGGCCTGGATCAATGCCCTCTTCCAAGGCTGTCTGGATGATGATTTGAACAAGACGAGAGTCTGGCATCAGCGAAGACTCCCACCGCGCAGGTTGCCACTCCGAAGATTGCTGCTCGTACTCGTTGGCTCTTCTCCATATGTCTGCACCCCAACGCCCACACCACCCAGCGCCCCTAGCGGCGCGCCGATCAAACCCTCACTTTCCACCGCATCCTTGATGTCCTGGATAAGCAGGGGGACCAGCGTCTTTTCAGCTTCTCCCGCCAATGTGACGTCTTCACCAGTGAACGTCTTGCCCCGCCATAGGTCTAACAATAAGGAAGGCGTCGGCGCCAACTTGGATTCAAAGAACCGGAGCAAGGTATGTGTCGGGTCTGCCTTGTATTCCTCGCCTGTCCGCGATGAAACCCCAGTACCAGAAACAGCCTGTGCAAGATAACGGATCATGGGCTGAAACCCACCCCAGAAATCTACCCTCGTATCGCCAATCTTACCCCTGCCAAAATCAGGATTCCTTGGATCAATCGAAACATCGGCGCCGCCAAGTTTGAGCATGGTCAGCACGCTGCTGCCTAGCAGCAACGTCGAAGCGATGTCCTTGGCAATCTCATTGCGAAGCTCTGGATTACCACCGCGCATGACCTCTCGCCCCAACTGCTGTCCGACTTGAGCACGAGAGACGACGAAACGTGGTGAGAAGAACAATGTGTTGAGTTCAGGCGCAATTGTTTCGAGCTTGCCAAGGCTTCCGCGACCAGTCGCAGCGTTGATATAAGAACCAAGTCGCCGAAACTCTGCCTCGGTTTTACCCATGCCTTCCCAGTTCTGCGCGATGTTATCAAAGTGGTCTGAACGCAGCTTATTAAGGAAGGTCACATAGGCCCGTTCCGACGACCGCACCGGTGACCAACCGAATATCTTGAGCTTCTGAGGGATATTCGAGGTGAATTGCTCCTCGCGCGTTGTGAGCTGTCGTCCAGCACTCGGCTTGAGTGGCGCAAGATAAAGTCCAGATTGCTCGCCCATCTCGTACATCGGACGATTTCGGATTGTCGCATCGACCGCTTCGGCGTTTGCTTCCTTCGTAAATGACTTGAGCATGGGACCCCAAGCATCTCGCCACGCTTTGTGCCGAGACAGAAGCAAACCCTGTCGGAACGGAGCAGAAATATCGACCGAGGCAACCAGTGTGCGCGGGATACCCGCGACATTGGTAATGGCTTCGCGGGCCCGCTGCCAACCAGAAACGTCGCGCGAGACAAGGGCCTGCGCCAATTCTTTCCCGAACATATCTTCGAGCAGGCCGATTTCAGCGCGTTGCGGTATCTCCCCAAGGAGCAGCTTACTCAGCGCCCCCTGCGTATTGAGCTTCGTGAAATAAGGAAGGTCGGCAGTCCTGATTTGCTCAAAAAGCCCCGTGATTTCATCAGGAGCAAATGCTGCATCCAGCGGATGAAATGGAGCAGTCGGCAGACTTCCTTTTAATGCGGCAGTCGAAGCACGAAATGCCTCTTCCCCTCGACCAGATTCTAGGATGCCAGCCGCTCGGCCAACTCGTCCTCTTAGTTCCTCACTGCGCATTGCTTCCGTTGCAGATCGTGCTGGCTTCGCTTCCTTTATAAGGGCAGTCAATTTCGCAACTGGATTACTTGGCATCACAGGCAGCGCCCCTCCCTCTGATGGCGTGCCCCCACCAATATCTCCAGGCTCAAGGCGCAAAAAGCCAGCTTCCTCGGCTGGCAACTGCCTGCCTCGACTCAGGACTTGCCCACCTTGCCCCTCCAGCGTCTGTTGCGCTCTCGTCACGATTCCTGGTCGCGTTTCTCCTGGACCATACCGAATGACATTAGGATTTCGCACCATGTAAATGTCGCCATACTGAAGCACATCCGCGCCCTGCTCTGAGGCGTAGCGATAAGCTGCGGCATCTGGATTGCGCGTTACGCCGCTGGATGCGCTGCTCAACTCGTCAAAGTCTACCTTCTTGATCTTCGCCTTCGGATCCAGTGTTACCTTGAACATGCGCGGTCCTGCCTCAGGCGTTGCCCCTGGCAATTCAGCCGCGTATCCCGCTGCGTACTCAGGATCCTTAGTAAGGTAAACGAAGCCACCTGGCATCGTGTCCAGCTTCTCAAACGGTTTCGGGACATTCGTGCCGTGATAAAGCGGCGTAGGCGCGACTTCAGTTGCGCGATCAATCGCTCGCAGCCCTCGTCCCGCTGCTTGCGCGACATCAGGCACGCTTCCTTTTAATGCACTTAAAAATGGCTGTACTGCGACTTCCGCTGTCCCGAGAACAGGCGCGTTGAGAGCTGATTCCGCTGCTCCTTGCCAACCGCCAGTTGCATAGGTCGGGCGATAAGACTCTTGTGGCGAACCAAATATCCCGCGCAACGGACCAGGCTCGGCAGCTTGCTTTATCGACTCACCGACAAATGAGCCAATCCCACCAACAACCGGAAAATCGCTCCCTATCCCTGGGACGCCTTCCTTTATAGTGCGCCCAAAGTTCTGCAATGCCTGCGCAAATGGATCGCCGCCCTGTCGTGCCTGGGCCGCTGCTGGATCGTAGGTCGGTCCCTGCGACTCGAATTCTGACCCATAACCCTGCGTCTCCGTTGGAACTGGCGCGGGCGTGACCATCCGCTCCGAGACAATGGAGTCATCGGCAGGACGGTAAGTCACCTCCCAAACCGATCCATCCTCACGCCGCTCTGGATAGGTCGCCGTCGCCTCTCGCGCATCCCGCTCAAAAGAGTCAGCCTGAAGCGACTGCTGCTCCTCGGGAGGCGCATACTTGAAAGCAGAAGGTAAAGGCATTCCTACCGCTCTTTTCCTAATTCCCTATAGGCAGCAAGAACCCAAGCCTCGATAATTTCAGCATGTTGCTGATCGAGTTCGGGGAGCTGCTCTTTCTGCTTGAGTATCTTTGCCGCAAGCGATGCCGTGACATACGCCAACTCGCTGAAGCGCGGCTCATCGTCGCCGCGATCTACTCGCGCCGAGACCAGATCAGGGGACTGAAGTCCAGCCAAACTCCTCCCTCGCAATCGCCTCTAACCTAGAAAAGAGCCCTCTATTACTAGGCATTCTCATATTCAGGCTTTGCAGCATATTCTTCACTAAAAACTGAAACAGGCAATTAGGCGAACAGAAACTATATTCTGTCTCATTTTTATAATCAAAGAGACCAAGCTCCACTTGTTCCAAGCCACAGAAAGCGCACTTACCCATACTTGCCCTCCAACTGGTCCTTCTCATCGACCATCTTGAGCAGGTTATCCCAACCCACCGTGCTATACAGCTCGATCAGCGCTGGGTCGCTCTCCATCTTCTGCCGCAACCACTCCAACCGCTCAATCTGGCTCATGCGACTCCAACCAAACGGGCGCTCACCCACCACCTGCTCTAGGTCCAGCGCAAACCGTACCCCGCGCTCGATGGCATTGCGCGCCACCTCTTCATAAAAACTAATTCGCGTCCCTTCCTTCTTAGGAGGCCACAGACCAAGCTTCTCATAGGTCTCTCGAAGTACGGAGTCAAGACGCGGCATCAGGCACCTGGTATCAGTATCGCTGGCGTGTTTGGCTGCGTCGCTATCCCAGCGTTCGGCCCTCCTGGAGGGCGCGCCGCCGCTGGCTGATTCGTCGGTGTTATCGGCTGACCTACCCCTGGGATTACCGGCGCTCCTGGAGGCTGACCCACTGCCCCGTTCTCTGGTGGTCGGTTCGGGCTCTTCAATTCAGTCAAGGCCATCGTCACACCTTCCATGACCAGAGCGCTAATCTGTGGAATCACCTGCTCGTCCACCCGCTCCTGGGCTATGAACCTGTCCTCGCGCCCCGGGTCTTCCATCTCCAACAGGTCGTTCTGCACTGTGTAGCGGCTCATCACTCGCGGCTCCGCCATCGCTTCTCTGCCAAGCCGCAGCATGAGCTGCTTGTCAGTCGGAAGGCTCAACGGCAACTTCCCAATCAGCCGCTTGTGCTGCACGTCTTTTGGCTCGAGCGGCAGATATCCCTCACTCGTCTCAACGTAGACCTTCGCATCAATCAGCTCCACGCACCTTAAAAGAAGAGAGCCTATTTTCTCGAAGCCCGCCGTCATGCGCTGCGCGATCGGGTTGTACCGGCTCCGCGCCGCGTGCGTCCGCTGGTTGATCGCATACCCAGCCGCATAGTCCGCCACGTTGCCACTTAATATAGGAAGGAGCCCCGCCTGCTCGATCAGGGTCATCAGCATCTCACCGAAGCGGATGGCGTCTGGAGCAAACTGCGGCATCGGGATCGGCTTGACTTCCTCTCCCTGGAAAAACGCCTGCAGCGTGAAAGGCTTCAACTCAATGTCTGGAGGACGCCCAGTTGGATTAGGACTCCTCGGTGTGTTTTCACCCTGCCAGTACCCCAGATACGGCCAGCCCGTAAACTTCGCGTTCGTCGCGTACTGACTCAGCCAACGGTCAAGCTGAATAATCAGCGGCATCATGGGCCACAAAATAGAGAGGCGCTGCTCAGCGAGTTCCATGCTGGTCTGGCGGTCGCCGTCGATCTCGACGAAGCTCGGCTCCCCGTACCCATGCTCCCACTGCCGCAGGATCGTGATCCCGCTCCTCGGCACGCGCGGGTCCCAGGTATCCTTCTGGCCGCCTCCCGAATAAATCACGCCGTAGGTGCACCACGCCCGGTTCTGGTGCTCAAACCAATAAACGTTCTCCGCCGCCTTCATCTTATTAAGTCGCGATCCAGACCAGACCTCCTCGTCATAGGAAGCCTTGATGTCTCGCACCTGACGTCGCTGCACCTCGATGCCATGCTGCATCCCATAGCTATCGGGAAAAGAATGAAATGCTCTTGGATGCACATGCCGCGCTGAGATCGGGATGGGTGCCCCGACCAGCCAGTCGTCGTGTCCTTCCTTCCATTCCTTCAGATCGCCACCATTCGCCTGCGGCTCGTCCACCCAGAGATGTGGCGCCCGGTGAATCTTCTGCACCCCTCGCCCATAGCGCAGAATGTCCTGCACCTGGAGCAGCCAGGAGTCCTGCCCACCCTGCTTCAGAATCTCCCAGTAGGCTGTGTTCAACCACAGCGCCACTAGGTCAGCCCGCTCCTTCTCCCCCTGCGTCTCCTTCGTCGGGCGCTGCTCCCAGCGCGGGTACTCCTTCGTGAAAATGCCCTGGGCCAGCTCGAGGAACGTATACGCAAACCGCGTCTTGACTACCTCAAGGTTCTGCTGCACCACCGGGTCAGGACTCGCAATCGTGTGCTTATCAAAGAAGAGCTCGTCGACTTTGCGGTCAACGCTGTCCTGACCAGCATCTCGCTCCAGCGCCTCGCTCCACAGGAGTCCCAGCTCCCGCTCAGTCAGCTTCTCCTGACCAGGTTTAGCTATAGGCGCGCCATCCGAATGTTCGGCACCGCTAGGTCGTATTGCACCCGCTTCGCGCTCAAAAGGTACGTCAGACTGTCATAGCCATGATCCTCTGACCCCTCCCGCACGTCGTCGGTATCCCTCGGATCCGTCGTGAGCAGAGGGATCGTGCGCACCAGGTTGGGGGCCCTTCCCCTTAATATCTGCAGATACGGCTTCCCATCCGGCGCCTTGCTTAAAAACTGGTGCAGCCGCTGCTTGCGCTGCGCCCTGCTTCCCGGCCCCGCTGGGAATGTGTGCACCCGCGCCCCTATAGCGCTCAGCATCTTCTGGTACGTCTCCTGCGAGCTCTCAAAAAACCCCGAGCTCGCTCCCCCTCGCCGCGCCATGTCGTGCCCCCCATACACCGCCACCCCGTACAGCTTCCCCTTGCTCCCCCGCAGCTTCTCTAAAATCAGCACCGCCTGGTTCTCCAGGGTCACCTGCTGCTCGTATAACTCGCCCCAGATATACACCCGATGAATCGTTGGATCCAACGGGTGCGCAATTCCATAATCATGCGCCGCAAAATGCACGCTCCAAAAGTCTGGAAAATAACCCAGGTCTACCCCCACCGAGAGCGGCATGTCCTCCCGTAAATCGAACGGCGTGCACTCGTGCTCATTCCCAAATTCTGGAAACGCCGTCTCCGTCGTGATGTCCCAGTTCCCATCCAAATACGCGCTCAGCAGCGGTTCCTGGAGCTCCCCCCGCATCTTCGCTTCATACGCATCCCGGTCAATAAACTTGTTGTCCCGCCAACTGCTCGGAATAAATACCCGCGTCGGCATCGGCTTCCCCGCCGAGTCGTATAACTGCCACTTCTGATGGCTGTAATTGCAATCCCAAATGTACCGCCCCTCCCCATGCTGATGCACTTCGCGGCGCCTGCTCGGCAAAATGTACTCCCGCTTCACGTACTCGTGGCTCACCCCGCCCGGGTTCGTCGTCGCCCGGAACCGAATCGGCAAGTAGCTCGCCCCTCGCATGCACCGTCCCTTCAAAAACCTGATCTGGTACTCCGTGAACGTCGTCATCTCATCGAGCACCAGCACGTTGATGTCCTCCCCCTGGTGCGCGTGCACATCTTCCTCGTGCTCCGCATGGTAAAACACCATCACCGACCCCGGGTGGCTCCGCACCGGATACCCATGCACACAGCCATTCCGACACCCGTTCGCAAACTCAAGCGTCGTCCGACCCTCCCGCCATGTCACAAATCCATCCAGCTGCTGCTCTAACTCCCGCGCCCACGGCAACATCTTCTGCTCCAACTCCCCCGAAAAATGCCGCCGAAATATCGCCGCCCGCGTCCCCGGATAGTGCATGCACCGGTTCACCGGATCATCAAAGATCACTACCGTCTTCCCACCCCCAGCACTCCCTCCCGTCAGCAAATCCTCAGCATCCGAGCCCAATACCTCTACCTGGCTGTGCGTGTATTCCTCTTGCCCAAAACTCAGCGCCCGCGTCGCGATCAGCTCACCTCGGCGCCGGCATCGAGTTCACAATCTGCACATTCACCACCCCTCCCCCGCCTTCCTTCTTGTACATCTGCACCAAATGCCCCAATATCCTGATCCGCTGGTCGACCGTCATCCCCCGCAACTGCCCCGTCAAACTCTCCACCACCTTCATCGCCATCTCATCTAACATGCTGTTCGGGCTCAATTGCTCCAGCACTTTTTCAGCCTCAGCCTGCAAAACATCCACGCTCGCTTTCCTCGCCTCGATCATCGCCTCACCCACATATAAAGAAGCGCTAGCCATAGACACGAGTACGCCAACATCACCAGCACCACCGTCAAAACCAGCATCTCCCGAATCCTAGGCGTCAATCTCGGATTTTGTCAAACCGAAGCCCTCGGATGCACCGCCAACATCTGCTCTCGACCCTTTACCATCGCTTCCTCAGCCACCAATCGTATGTGTTCTTCTCGGTGACATCGGTAACAAAGCCACTGCACATCAAGCGCATCCTCGTACCCATGCCAATGATGCCCATGAATCAACACCTTCTCAAACTGTTGGAAACACCTCGTGCACTCCATAGGCTTGAAAATCAGGCCGTTCGCTACCGCATACTTCAATTTCACCCGCGCTTTCATCCGCTCAGGGTTCTTTTCCCATTCCCGCTCCTTCGCCTTGCGCTTCATCTCTCGAAATGCCTCGGGATTTTCTGCTCGCCACTTCTCCCAGGCCGGTTTTACTTGCTCCCAACGAGTCTTGCTTCCGTGAGCTATTCTTACCATAACTCTGCTCCCCCATTCCTAAATTTTGGCGCAGGCAAGACCCCTTCCGTGCGCAGAGGGGTACCCACTTCTGCCGAAATAGGATAGCATAGCGCGACAATAAAGTATATAGGTATGGTGTCACACTATAAAGAGTATGTGAACTAGTGCCTAGTATATGTAGTTATGTGCGTGTTTTGGGATACTAAGCGCTATATCTCACGTCCTGCTTCTCTTTGAGCCATTTACGCGCATTTATGACAGCACCAGGATGTGTAGAGAGTGCCAAGGCCACAGCTCTAGCGCTTTGGCTCAACGTAGCCTTGATAGTGGGAGCATACAGTTTAGGAGTCTTACCGGGTGTAAACATAGCGAGCCCGTTGGATTTCCTATACGTCCTGAAGGTAGACTCACCAAGCGCAAACATTCGAGCGGCCTTAGCGGCCGACGTGCTGTGCTTAATCATGTACGCGTACGCGCGTTGACATCGGACCACAGTGGAATCCAACACAGCTACATATATAAGGACAAAATAAAATAAAAATCAAATGCTCCCAATAAAAAATGCAGGCACTTCGGTAAATTTTCCCTATCCTAGCACAAATAGAACGACCTTTACGCACACGTTATTCGACTGTGTTAGCTAATGCAGCACATTATGGAGAAGGTGAGAGTTTGTGAGATTGCCCTGCTAGACCATTGACATCATCATCATCATCATCTACAGTTAGGGCATCAAGCGGTAACGAGACAGAGGAGGAATGCAGCAATGGCACTCACAGCGACATGGGACGGAACCAAGTTAGTCTTGGAGCAACGTCAGAACAGTTACGGGCTCTACCCAGGTCTAGACCGATTCTGTGCGAAGCTCAAGCGTCGCGGGTTCAGGATTCAGCGAACAGGGCAGGGAAACTACCGATACGCTTTCCCTGAAAACCCGAAGTACGGGCATCCGCGCGACACCATGACCGTCGGCGTACCAGTCGAAGTCAACGCCTAACCCCACCAACCACAGAACGGAGGAACACGACAATGCCTAGAACCTACCAACCCGGAACCTACGGACGAGAAGAGAGTAAAGCCGTGAAGGACACGCTACTGCGGGCAGGCTTCCCAGTTCTCGCCGTTACGCACGGTAAGGGAACTGCTCGAGGGTGGCTTGAAATATGGATGGAGAAGGCAACACCGGAACAGTGGCGAGACGGGAGTGAGCGCAGAGCACTTGACATTATCCAGGACATCACTGGTCGACATGGTGACTACGATGGTCGGATCAACATCATGCGTCAAGGAAAACCCTGATGGCTAACCTACCCACCACCATCCTGACCGTTGCCCTTGCGCTGACTGCCTGGTCCTGCCAGGTAGCGGCGCCGGAGGCCAGCCCGCTGCGTCGAGAGTACAGCTACCTCCAAGCCAACTTTCCCTGCCACGAAGACGAAGCCCTGGTATTCATCGACACGCCAGCCAAGGACCGGACCGGCTGTGTGAGCTTGGACATTCTGAGAGGAGGAAACTAATGGACCCAGAACGACCGTGGAAAACAGAATCAGTTAGGACTGGCAGAGAAATCGACGGTTTCGGCTTAGAGCATGTCCAAGCTGGGAATCCAGTGACCGTCCTTGAGCGCCTGAGTGGACTAGAGTCTCAAATTCCACGACTAAACAAGGAGATAAACAGGCTAAACGAGCGGATAGACGAGCTCGTACGCCTGCTCGGAGCATGATGATCTGCCCTCGCTGTGCCTACGAGTGGACTCCAAGGACCGCCGCTCCGAAGGAATGCCCACGCTGCCATCGTCGTCTCGATAAACCCAGCAAGCAGGCCGGCCTACCAACAGACCGACCTGCTCTAGTCCAGCGAGGAGGATCCCATGCTGAACGTGCGCCGAATCTACGCCCTCGCCGTTAGTGTTGCAATAGGGGTGAGCCTAACTGCTGCAACGGTCTACGCCGACCCACCGAGGCCGAACGAGAATGCCGAGAAGAACGTCGAACAGACAGGCTGCAACGCGAACAACCCGGAGCACGGTTGCCCGCGAGGTGCTGGAGGAGACGGCCGAGAGGATGGACGCGGTGCTGTCTGTGGTAACGGTAACCACACGAACAACCCACATTGTGAGGACGTCAGTGACCAACCCCCTCCCCCTGTCCAGCTACAATCAACGCCCGTCAGTCAATCTCCCCCTGATCCTGTGGTCAATGAGGCTCCGCGTCCTAACGACTCAATACCAAGCAGTGGCTCATCGTCGACGACAGAAGTCCTGAGCTCGTCTGTGGTGACCCTGACAGCCCCTGCAAGCCTGCCGGTGGTGCTAGGAGCCACGCCCGTTGTTTTGCCTAAGGCTGGTGACCATCTACCTGCTGGCATGGGACTGCTTGGAGGATTGGGACTCCTGATAGCTGGCTGGAAAATCTGGAGACCCTAGCCTGAAGTAAATACCAGCCCGTCGTTCTCCTCATCCGCAACCTGCCGCAAGAACGCAGCCAGCCGCTCGCTAATCCGGGCGGCTTGTGCTTCTGAATCCACGATAGCGATAGGCGTAGTTGACTCGCCCCATAGGATGACCCAGGCCTGTTGGTTCAAGAGCTGGCGATAGTGCGGGACGGGCTCTATCCAGTTGATAAGAGTTCCTTGACCTGCTCCCACGAATACACCACGCCGGTAATTGCGCCGGCTGCTGCCCATTGCTCCAGAGCTCGAATCTGCAGCTTGGTTGGTTTGCCTTTGGCCACGCGCTGGACGGTTCTCACGCCTGCAGGAGTGCCCGGCCTCTTCACTTCAAGCACAAATGCTTGGCCACGCAGCGAGCCGATGATGTCTGGTTGTGGGTGCCCCCACAGACTCCCATGCACCTTGTAAGCGTAGCATCCTGGCAGCGCGTTCAGATTGCGCAAGATGGTGTTCACCAGGGTACGCTCTGAGATCACGTTTTATAGCCACAAGGATAAGCTCCTGCTCCTTGCTTGAAATGCATGACTTCATTCTCATCCAATTCTTGCTGCCACGAGATGTGGACATGGCTCGCCATCATATTAGCGTGGCAGACCTTACAAGCAGCTACTAGCTTTGGTGCAATCGCTCCCTTCGACATTGTTCTCCTCCTACAGAGAAACTGAACGTGCGCTGGTTGGCGAGCAGAAGATCAGGGAATTGCGAGTCCGGGTCATGGCTACATAGAACGGTCGAGCCACGTTGCCAGGTTCTACTTGGTACTCCAGGTTTCCCTCGTCACTGAGGTCTGGAAAGATCGCCACATGATCCGCCTGCCCTCCCTTGACACTGTGGTTGGTGCCGACGATAACGCGAGGCCGCTTGGTTATCCCTTCAAGACCATAGTTTTTGTAGATGCCAAGCACGTAATGCAGGATATTCTTGCGATCAGGACGGACATATACCTCCATCCACGCTGGGTCAAAGCTGCGCGCTAGACTGATGCCGAGGTCGGTGAACAACGGCGAGACCTCCGAGTGCGCCAGGCCGCGATCAGGCAACTTCTTGATCTTCTCCTTCGCGCCGTAGACAAGCAGCTTGTCAGCATAGAGCATGTCTGTCCAATCTGAGAGCTCCTTGCCCGTCCACCATGTATCACTGTCCGCTGGCCGTAGGTACGAGAGAACACGGCTAACGGTTGTCTTTTCATCCTTGCCCGGTGGTCGGAGAGGATTCCAGTCACCTCGATTATTGGTGTAAGGATTATGAAACGGGATGCCGTTTGAGCGGAGCAGCGAAATCAACGGGTTGAGCATGTAGCCACACGACGCCAAAACCATCATATCCTCGCCAGGAGGTAGATTGTTGATGTGCTCGAGCAGCGGGTCGGGGTATTCCCAGTAGGCAGGGCTGTATTCAAGCGAGCCAGCGACATCCGTAGGTTTGTATGGCGTATCTTCCCGGTCCTCGAGCTGCTTGATCCACTTCTGAGAAGCGAGGTAGGCGGCTTGGGGCACTCGATAAGACTGGCCTAGAACACGCCGATGGTCTACCAGCATGTCAGGATTGAAGAACAGCGACGGGTTGGCGCCGAGCCACTGGTAAATGCACTGGTCAGGATCGAGAACGACGACGAGGTAGCGCATCGGCTCAGCCCACTGTCGGATGAGCGCCGCTTGGAGAGGGGTCAAGTCCTGTGCTTCGTCGACATACATGATGCTCGGCATCCCTGGAGCAAACGACAATTCTCGCAAGCCGAACTCAAGTAAGTCCGTGAAGTCAGGATAATGCACCTGCCCTTTCCAGTCTTCCCATGCTTGTGCCATCGCGAGAACATGCGGCGCCCAGTACCCGCGAGGGATCAAGCGCTGGCGGTAACGCTGGTATAAGGCAAACGTTCTGTCTGCCTCTTTCATCTCGTTTTTATCAAACGGGTCCTCGCCGCTTCTTCCACCACTCATCTGATAGCCAGGCGGCGCAACCGCGTTCCACAGCTTCAATCCCTTCGGCGTGTCGGCAATCACTTTCGCCTCGCCATACTCATGCAAGCACAGAGCATGCAGCGTTCCGACGTTCCGATCTGGCAGCGGCAAGCCTCTCGAAGCAATCTCCATAGCCGCCGCTTTCGTGAAGGACGTTACTAGAATCTCCTCAGGCCCGTACTTCCCAGCTTTATCGGCGATCTCATTCGCCAAAAAGGTCGTTTTACCACAGCCAGGCGGTCCCACCACCAGAAAAACCTCTGCCATTACAGTCTCCTTTATATAAGAGTCCCTGGGGGACTGTGCCTAATGCCAGTCCTGTAACGCTCGCGTAACGCCAGTTTTGCTAGTAGCGTTACGGGACTATTGCTCATTTCGTGCCTAAATCCCAGTCCCGTAACGCCGTAACGCCCGTAACGCATCTTTTTTTGACAAAAAATAAAAACACTAAAAAATTCTCCTATAGAGGGGCGCTAAGGAAGTTTCCAGAACCGGACAGGATCGCCGCCGACAACGACGCGCTGCTCTTTCCGTTCGGCACCCAGGAGCTTGAGCGCGTTGGTGATCTGAGGTCCGTTCATACGGGCGTTATGAGAGTCGAGGTAGCGTTGAAAGTGAGTAAGGCGGATACAGGTAGCGCCTTCGTACAGGAAGGGGAGCCGCTGCGTTATCAGATGCTCGTCGACCTCTCTGTTGCGCGTCTTATTGTCCTCGAGGTATTCATTGAGTAATGCTTGGAAGTTTCCCAGGTCGGAGCTTTCTTCACCGGTGTCTACTTCTACCGCGCATTCCCAGAGTAGGTCAGACCAGGTTTCCCACTCCTTAGCATTGCTGGGCTTCTCCATGTGCTTACCGAACTTATCCCACACAGCGGCGTCCACCGCTTTGAAGCTGCTTAGTTCCTTGCCCTCCACAATGACCTCGGCTGCCTCGTAGATCAGACGGTAGTGGGTTTTGCCCGTGTTACGCCCTGCGTGGCTAGGGTGAACGCGCCATACGGCTTGCAGGGGAGAGAGGCCGGGCCTAAGGAACCTTGTGTTGAAAGTAGCGATACGGTCACCGTTGCTTGCGTCTTCGTTGCGAACGAGCTCTTGGGCATGCTCTAAAGCTGCCAGCGATTCGGCGCTCGCCGCTCGCTCGGAGATGATTTTCCCAATGCTGTATTGCAGGTAATACTGCATGTCAGACTTCGGCGGATCGCCAGCGCTCTCGCGAGCGTCGGTAATGAGGTCAGCGATGTCCTGCTTCTCCCAGCCTACGCTTGCGGTATGGCTAATCAGAGAGTAGTCACGCTCGCTCGCGCTGGGAAACTTCTTCTTACCTTCCCAAACCTGCTTGAACTCTCGGCTGTTCGACAGGAGGGCAGATAGCAGGCGATGGGGCGGCGACGCACCCGGTCGATAAACTACGTCGACTGCCAGGTTATCCTGTGGCCTGCCCGTACTCGTCACATCCACCAAATACTCATCAAAGTCGCTTGGGTTTGGTCGCAGCGACGATTGCTCAATAACTGTCACCATCGGCTGTCCATCATGCTTGAGGTTCTTGGTCCCCGGTACCCGCAGGATGCGCGCGAGGTCATGCGTCGCGTCTAGATTCCAGCCCTGCCGTTCCATGACGCTCCGTATCGTCGCCTGCCAGCGTTCCGAGAGCACGTAGGCTGCGTCTCGCTCCGCGTCGTCCTCGAACCGCCACAGCTCAGGGAACAGCCAGTAGGCATGCACCCCGCCGCCGCTATCGACAATCACGCTCGGTTGGAGGGGCAGTGATTTGAGGATACCCAGCGCCGCATGGCGCGTCGGAGGGTACGCCTTCCGTGTGTCAATGTGGCCGGGTCCCGCGATGTCGATGTCGGCCCACAGGCCGGGGATCGCTGCGGCGTCCTCGTTTTCCGTCCGGTGCCCCGTCCCTTTGTCGCGTGAGTTGAGCGCCACACCGAAGTACACATTGGCCCACTGCCCTTTGGCGACCGCGTACTCAGCAGCCTGGTCGATGTCCTGGGTCCAGTAGCTCGATGAGCGCGACGCTTCCCAGATGTTGAGCCAGAGGCCCGTCTCGGCTAGATTGCCGTACAGGGTTCTCAGGAACTCGGCTGCCTCACTCAATTGGCCGTCTCACACAAAATGATACGCCTCCGGTATTGAAACCGAAGGCGCTTCAGGCTACGATGTGACTAGCCGAGAACCGACCTCGGTCTCCAACCCGTCAAAGTCCCACACTACTTTGGCGGGTTAGTTATTGCTTACCTGTCGCGGAGTATAGACTGCGCGATTTAGGTCGTCAATTCTCTACGAACTCAGCGGCACTCACCGCCATTGAGCCGAAGAAGGCGCTGTATTCTCGTGCCTTCGCGTCCTCTTCCGGCGTCAGTCGCGCCCCGATTGCCGGCATGATGCGGCTGAACTCGATCCCATCGCCGCTGCGCGTCTTCTCCAAGCCGAACTTGGTCCCAACGCTCCAGTAAGGCAGGCCCCGGGAGGCGAGCTGGAGGAAGTACCGCTTGATGATTGGAATGCTCGTGGGCGGCGCCGTCAGCACCAACGGTAGTAGGTCGTCCTTCCGCAGGATGAACAGTAGGCGCATGAGCTTGCAGGCCTGCCCAGCGCGCGGCTTGCCGTCGTCGCCCACCTTGGAACCGAACTCAGCCATCGGGCAGACGTTGCAGGAGCCACCTGGGTTGCCAATGCCGGTCACCGCGTCCTGAGAGGAGCAATCAGGTGGCTGCGCCCCAGAAAAGCTATGCTCCCAGTAGGCGCGCACGTCGCGCCAGCCCACGATGATCCCCTCGATGGCCTTGCTCGGGGTGCTCCCCTCAAGCTCAGGCACTTCCCAGGTGGTCCCGCCGCCCGTTGGCACCTTCACGCGGCTCAGATCAAACTGGGTGATGCCACCGCTGCCCAGGTTTGCCCGCAGCGCCTCGATGGTCGCGCCGATGGGCTGGGCGAGCGCCGTGTACTCGCTCTCGATCTTCGCTAACTTTAGCTCCCCGACATCGGCACTCGTGATAGTCATGGTTTCTCTTTCTTCTTTCATTTCTATGCCTTCCTTGCTCGTAGGCTAAATCGCTCATATGGCTCAATCACCCCGCGCAGCGCTGCTGGCAGTGGCTCTCCCTCCGCGTCCAGCTCTCGAATATAGGCCGCTACCGTTTGCCAGTTTGCTGTAACAAGCCAAGGTAATCCAGCTTCAGCCAGCGCGGCCGCCGCGTCCTGGCCTACCTTACCCTCGGCCAGGCGCCCCGTCAGGGTACGGTTGACGTAGAGCGTATAGCCGCCCACTTTGGCGCCGGTCTGCCCGTTCTGTGTCCACTCATCGAGGATCACGGCCTCGAGTTCCTTCATCGCGTCTTCGACACCCTTGAGATCGACTTCTAATTGCCGCTTGCGCGTTTCGAGATCAACGAATTGCTGCAACGAGTTGCTCATGGTGCATGCTCACCGAGAAGGTGGACACGCCATTGCCTTGCCCAAAACTCCACTTCGAGTATTCCTTTAGAGCTCGCGGTCAGTGAACGTGCAAGCAAATACTGAGCATAAGCACACATGATTTCAGGTGGATCACATCCGCAAGGCAGAGCACTCACCGCTGCCAGCCAGCTTCCATGCGGTAGTCATACTCCGCTGCTTCCTTGCGCGCGATCTTCTGAATCTCGTCTTCTAGGTCATTCACTGCAGCCTGCGCTCGGGTCGGCTCAGCCACCATCGCGTATGCCAGCGCCTCCCAGAGCGACAACACAGCCCACTCAGCGGGCCCCCGCTCGCTCGGTGCTATCTCCAGCGCCGCCTGGTTTGCACGACTTAGGTATTCCCGAACTTTCGCATCCATCAGACTGCCACCTGAACATCGACAGAGATTTGCTCGTATCCCGGCTCCCAATGCTCCTTGAGCCGTTCCTTGGCGTAGCCATAATAAATGCGTTTACCGCAATTCGGGCACGCGTACTGATCGGCCTTGATTTTGTAGTAACTGCCCCATTCGGCAATCATTTCCAAAGTTAGACCAAGTTGAACAGGCTTGAAAGACTTCAAGCACTCTCCGCAAATCGGGTTCTCGTTCATTGCATTCCTCCTGCTGTTTGGGTTCGGGGAGCAGCGGGCTGGCTCGCGTAGCTAACCCGTGTATGCCGAGTTAGGTTGGGCGCCTCTACGGTCGTCGCTCGGTCCCGCGCTCCCCGGTATTCGCTTCCGCCACCCCAGCTTCTTCGCCTTCAATCCCTCGTCCAACCACTCGACGAACCAGAGCTTGCTCGGCGTCTCACCAATCTGAAACTCCTCTTGCGCAGCCTTGGCGTAAATCCAAACCGACTGCTCACAGTAGGCGAGGTCGTCCCAGAAGGCAAAGACCTCAGACTTTTCGATCATGGCGGCACCGGCTACAGGGCTGGATCTCGAGTAGCATTTCCGTCGTGTTGAGCGGGGTCTTGCACCGCTCGCACACGGGCCACTGCTTGCTCACGCTTCCGTTCAAAGGCTTCATCTGCACTCCTCCTCTCGGATAAAAGCCTCAACAGAAACGCATCCCACGTCTCCATATACCGCCGCTCTTTATCGAGTAGGCTCGCCGTACTCGGTTTCAGGGGTATGCGCGCAGTGGCCTTTTCCATGCTGTCCATTATGCACATCCTGTAACGCTTGTCAAGCCCCCATTTGCCAAAATTTTCCGGGGCGATTATCCTAATCCCGCATTCCTCATGCACGAGGCTCCGACTTAGTTCCACGCTGGGGAGGAGGTTGGAGCCTCGTTTTTCCAAGAGTCGCAGCATTCCCAATTAGCAGCCAGGGCTCGCTTTTTGGGGGTGAGCTCAGAGAAGCATCCAGAAGCCTATTGCCCGATGGAACGCCACCACATGCCGTAGAGCCCAAACCTGGAACGGCCCTGACACCGATGACCGCGCGGCACGGTTTTCTAGCCTGCTGGTGCTCGTCATATGGCAGTCACGTCCTCCATCTTGGGGAGCTATCCCTTTCACTTGCTTCTCTCCCTCAACTGCGACTCTTGAAAAAAGGAGTCTCCTTCTCGTTTCTTCTCACCCGCAGGATCGCCGAGCGTATCTCGTCGAGCCATTCCTGATCGCTCTGATTATCCATAGTCATGTCTGCAACCTGCTCGACGGCGTACATGACGGACGTGTGATCGCGGTGAAAGTACCGTC
>ERZ1292644.643-Hain-H14-01um-R2-643-length-21730-cov-5_pt1 | contig 21730 bp, 21 predicted proteins | sample MGYA00564402_ERZ1292644 | MGnify/ENA primary metagenome ERZ1292644 (study PRJEB36523, sample SAMEA6512644) | groundwater metagenome | collected 2019-01-09 | study: AquaDiva: Metagenomics assemblies of 32 groundwater samples
AAGTTTTCAGAAACCTCAATATCTTCTGCCACGGCGCAAACACGCCTGCTGACATGGCAGTCGGCTCTCGAAGGTTTCAAAGACAGGCCAATTTTTGGCGCCGGACCGGAAAATTTTAATTATATTTTTAACGCGCATTATAATCCAAAGCTTTTAATGTTTGGAGGCGGCGGCTTTGCCGAAACTTGGCAGGATAAGCCACATAACGCTTATTTGGAAATTTTAACCGAAACCGGCTTAATCGGCAGTTTATTTTACGCGTTAATTTGGCTGGCCGCGGCTTTTGCCTTATTTAAACTATTCAAATCCGGCCTGCCTGCCGGTAGGCATGGCCAGAAATTTTTGTCGCTAACTCTCGCGGCCGCTTTCATTTCTTATCTGGGACTAATGTTTTTCTCTTTTGACAGCTTCGGCTCCTGGTTTGGACTGTATTTGTTTTTGGCTTTTCTTGTTTCGCATGAGAGCCCTTTGATTCCGAGAATCGAGGAATCCGCCCCGCAATTGCGGGGCGGAGGGATGATTCTCGGAATCATTTGTATATTTATTTTTTTCTTATTTCCTATTTATTTAAATTATTCAATCTGGCGTGCCAATTTAACCGATGCCGAAGCGTTAAGAACTTTTTCTCGAAATCCAGCACAAGGCATTATTTTATTTAAAAAATCTTTAAGTTACTTCAACCCATATAAGGCGGAATATCAATTTGACTTAATCGCCTCTATTGCCGGAGCGGTAGAAAAAGGATTCCCGTTTCCTAATTTGGAAGAAACTATTAATTTTATGTTGCAGGAAGCAGATAAAGCGGTGGCAGCTCACCCTAAGGACGCGGCTAAATATACCGATATGGCCAGGGTTTATAATATTTTGGGCGCCAAGGGACGCAATCCAGAAATTTTGGCTCAAGCCGAAACATTCGGAAAAAAATCTTTAGAGTTAAGCCCTCAAAGACAAGAAACATTGTTTTATCTAGCAAGAACCGCATTGTTAAAAGGCGATACCCAATCGGCCGTTGATTTATCAAAACAAGCGGTTTCAGTTGAACCAAGCATAAGACAAAGCCATTGGTATCTCGGTTTGGCTTACATCGCTAACGGTCAAAGACAAGAGGGGATAATTGAAATTAAAAAAGCCATTGAATTGGGCTTCAAACCTCAAAACGCCGCCGAAGAAAATTTTATAAAAAATCTGGGATTATAACATTGCGATACCAATATACGAATTCATACTAATTATACGAATTTCATAATTAGTATCATTAGTATTTATTGGTATATTAGCAACGATTTAAAATAACTTTTCATTCTCGCTAACCATTTTTTCTAAATTAAATTTTTCTTTTACCGTTTCAAACGCATTTTTAGCGCATTCACTTGCTAAACTCGGATGAGTCATCATTTTTTCTATTGCCATTGCCAAAGCAGCGGAGTCAGCTGGTTCAACTAAAAGTCCCGATTTTTCATTTTCTATCATTTCAGGAATGCCGGCAATATTTGCAGCCACAATGGGTACTTGCGCGGCCATGGCTTCTAAGATTGACCAGGGCTGACCTTCTTTAACGGATGGCAAAACGAATAAATCAAACGCTTTTAAGAATCGATAAGCATCAGAAATGTGGCCGGTTAGAATCATGTTATTTTTAAATGCCGACGTCTCTATCAATTTTTCCATTTTTTCTCTTTCGGGGCCGTCTCCTATAATAATAAATTGCCAATTTAAACCGAGACTTTTTAGATTTTTTGCCGCCGCAATAAGATATTCAAGTCCCTTATTTTTATATAAATTGGCAATCGTTCCTATAAGGGGCCGAGAAGCCGCAGTTTTTGTTCGCAGTATCAATTGCTGCGCTGTTTCTCGCGGCATAAATTTTAATTTATGAAAATCTAAGCCATTATAAATTAAGATTATCTTATTTTCGCTGGCGATTTTGTTTTTTATGCCGAGTCGGCGATCAAATTCTGAATTTACAATAATGACATCTTTAAGCGGAGCGGAGAACTTTTCCATCCATAGATATATTTTTTTAACAATAATATTGCGGGGTTCTTTGAAAGCCCAACCGCCGATACGATAAATAATTTTTGGCTTATTTCTAGCGAAAAGATGATAAAAACGACCAGCTAAAGCGCCAGTAAATCCCGCTTCTGAACTTAGAAGATAAAGAACATCGGGCTTAGTTTTTCTAATCAAATTTAAAATCTCTAAGAAAGCCAGAAAATTTTTTATTCCAAAAGTATTTGAAAAATTCCTAATTTTTATCGTTTTGGCACCATTTTCTGATAGTTTTTTAAATGGATCTCCGTGTCCTCCGGAAGCTACAGAAATATCATACTTTTCTGGATCCAAATGCGTTACAAGTTCATATAAAAACCGTTGGGCTCCGCCCGTCTCCGATTTAGTTATTATAAACAATAATTTTTTCATATTCTCCCTTTTCCCGCTACTGCCTCACTATTGATTCCGAGAATCAATAGTGAAAATGGCTTAAGTGAGCCAAAGATTTTGATTTTTTTTGGTTAATTTATAGTTGACTCATCGCCTTATATATTATATAGTATATATCATAAATGAGTGAATCACAAAAGAAATCTGTTTTAATAATTACTCCTCATAAAAAAGGAGGGCCGTGGTATTGGGGCGTTGACCTGACGAGTGAGTTAAATAAAACTCAAATATTTCAGGCACGGCATGTTTATAGCATTAAGGAAAAACTTTTAAATCCCTTTAATCAACATATTAAACTTATTCATACAACTAATCCGCTGGCTTTTTCGGTTTCATTAAGACCGATAATTTTGACAGTTCACGGCAAACCCCATGGCTGGTTTTGGAAACTTTTTTATCATCTTGCTTACTTATGGGTCTCGACTATAACAACGCCATCTGAATTTTTAAAAAAATCTTTAAATTTCAAAAAGGCGGTAGTCATTCCTAATGCCGTAAATTGGCAAAAATTCAGTGAAGCGAATCTCTCAGATCGCGATTTTTTTAATATCTTAACCGTTACCAAATTTTGGTTTCCGGAAAAAACTCGAGGGTTGTTTGAGTTGGCGCAAATAATTTTTAGTCTAGCGAAAGATTTTAATAAAAGAATAAACTGGAGAATTGTTGGCTCCGGCCCCCTTCTTGAAAATATTAAACAGTCAGTTGGCGCCTTAGAAAAACCTAAAAATCTCAACGTCCAATGGTTTGGATTTGATTTGCCAGAAAAGTATTTTTCCGACTCTGATATTTTCGCTTACTTTTCTCACGAAGATAACATGCCAATAGCCGTTATGGAAGCTATGGCTTCCGGCTTACCGGTTATAACTAATGAGGTCGGCGCTGTTAATGAAATTATTGATTCGCAAATAGATGGCATTATTGCCTTAAACCATCAGGATTATCATAATTCTCTATTAAAGTTAATGAATCACTTTGTTTTGAGGCAAACATTAGGTAGAGCAGCAAGACAAAAAATTAAGAATAAGTTCAGTTGGGAAGTAATTTTACCTAGGTGGATCGAGTTATATAATAAATTCCTAAAATAAAATGGTACAATACTTTTTTAGAATAGATGACGCTGCTCCCAATATGAATTGGGATAATTTTAACTTGCTTGTCTCTATTTTTAGAAAGCACGGGGTAGAGCCGCTTTTAGCCGTAATTCCCGATAACAATGATCCTAAACTGTTAGAATATCCGATTAACAATGATTTTTGGGCATTTTTAGGCGAATTAAGACAAAATAATTGGACAATTGGTCAACATGGTTTTCAGCATTTGCCTAAAGCCAGAGGTGGAGTACTCAAAATCCACAACTCCGGTGAATTCGGCGGCTTAGAGTTCGGCACGCAAGAACAGATGATTCGAAATGGCAAGAGTATCATTGAATCTAAACTGGGAAAACCGGAAGTTTTTGTGGCGCCGCGCCATTCTTTTGATTACAACACCATAAGGGCCTTAGATCGTAATAATTTTAAATTTATTAGCGACGGTATTGCCCTGTATCCGTTTAAAAAATGGGGTCTCATTTGGCTTCCTCAGATATTATGGCGTCCAAGAATGGGAATGATTGGTCTTGTAACAGTAGCTCTTCATCCCAATACTATGAGTCGTGGCGATATTGAAAATCTCCAAAAGTTTATAGAAAAAAATAGAAATAAAATCGGTAATTTTAAAGAACTCATGGAGTGGTATGGCAAGATTGGATTTTTTAAAAAAATATATGCCCAATTAATTAATTGGCCGTTTAAAATTTTTTGGAGAATTATATTTTCATATAAACATGGCCTATCAAAATAAAAATTTAGAATATATCGATGCTGAGGCCTATGACCGAAGAAGCGAAAATTCTGTTTTAGAAAAATATGTTCTTGATTTATGGCAGCCGTTTTTAAAAAATAAAATCGGTCAATTAAGCAACGGAAAAATAGTTGCCGATCTTGGTTGTGGCACTTGTGAGTATATCCAAATTGCCAAAAGCGCCGAAAAAATTTATGCCATTGATATTTCCGAGCCAATGCTTAAAATTTGCCGTGAAAAGCTGACTGATTTTTCTCAAGCGAAAATTATTAACGCCTCAGTTTTGGATTCTGATTTGCCCATAGCCGATTTAATCATAACCATAGGCATTTGGGAATATATTAATCCGATTGAATTGCTAAAAAAAATCAAAACTATAACACGGTCCGGCAGTAGGGTCATCGCTGTGTTTCCCAATGTTTATAATGAAATAAATTTAGTCAGAGGAACTTTCCGAATAAAACAAGTTGGTTTAAGGCCTGGGTTTATGAAAAAAATTTTTAAAAGCGATTTTAATCTGATAGAATCAGCCAGTTTCGGCATGGTCGGATGGTTTCCGAAACGTTTGCAATTTTTGGTTTTGCCGCTTTGGAAGCTCGGTGATTTCATTTGGCGTCCTTTTCAAAATTTTATTCCGCTCGGCATAAATGTTTATTATTTATTTGAACGACGCTGATGCGCAAGTAATTCCAATTTACCAATGTATTCTAATTCTACAAATAAAATTTGTAGTATTCGGATGAAATTTGTAGATTAGCATCACTACATGAATATACTATTCATAGGAAAACACAAATATCCGAAAGATATTTTTTCAAACGAGCAGGATATGAAAACCTGGCGTTCTTTAGCTGGTTACTTTGATAGGCTCTTTGTGATTGCCGAGTCGCCGGATTTATTTTTTCATAGCGCAAAAGAAAATAATATTTCAATTTATCTTGTGCCGCCATTTGGTTTTGGCTATCTTGGTTTTATTAAACAAGCAGTCTATCTAGGGATTTATTTAAATTGGCGATACGGAATTGATATTTTTGACGCTTCGGAGATTGCTGGCGGAGGTACCGCCGCTGCGGTATTAAAGTTTTTGACCGGCAAACCGACAGTTATTGAAGTACAGGGAGAAATTTTCAGCGGCTTACGCCGAAATAATTCTAATCAACAAATTTATTCTAATTGTACAAATTACTATAAAAGCTTGTTTTTGCAAAAAATTGGCCATTTTATCATGAAGCGGGCCGCCAGAATTAGAGTTATTAGCCACGCGATTTTTAATCAAGTTCGTGAAGAGGGGATTCCCGAATCCAAAATCCGCCTTGTCTCTCTCCGCGTTGATCTCAATCTCTTCAACCCACTATCGATTCCGAGAATCAATAGTTTTGGGGATAAAGTGGGGATAACTAAAATTGGATATATTGGAAGGTTGGTTGATGGCAAGGGATTGGAAGATTTGTTTGAAGCGATTGCAATGCTAAAATCACAAAATTTAAATTTTAGATGTTTAATTTTTGGAACGGGACCATTAGAGGCAGAACTTAAAAAAATCGCCGAAGATTCAAATATTAAGGATAGGATAGAATGGCGCGGATTTGTGCCCTATAGCAAAGTGCCCGAAGCATTGGCGCAAATTAATATTTTTATTTATCCGAGCTGGCACGAAGGTTTCGGCCGTTCCATTATGGAAGCTCTGGCAATGGAAAAGCCCGTTGTGGCAACTCGCGTTGGCGGTATTCCTGATTTAGTCAGAGATGGGGAAAATGGATTTTTAGTTGAACCGCATAATCCTGAAGTGCTGGCGCAGAAAATAAAAGAATTGGTGGAAGATAAGGAATTGCGCGAAAAATTCGGCAAAGCCGGCCGGGAATATGTCGCCAAAAGTTTTGAATGGAATGATGGCATTAAAAAATTCGCTCAGCTCTTTCTAGAGCTACGCGATACTAATATACGAATGCATTCTAATGATACGAATAAAAAATAGTATAATTAGTATTTATTAGTATATTTGCATCGATTATGCGCATAGCAAGAATAATTGAATATTTTCCGCCGCATGTGGGAGGAATGGAACGACATGGTTTAATCCTTTCGCAGGAACAAGTCAAACTCGATCATGAGGTTGATGTTTTTATCGGCTATGGCGGTAATAATGCGAATAATATGGATAATATTGCTAATGATGCTAATTGCGAATCGGATATTAGCAATTCGCGGCATTCGCATAACATTTGTAAATTCGCATTATATCGTGCCCCGCTTCAGTTTTTACCTCTTTATGGCAAGATAAGACGGATTTGGTTTAATTTTTGGGCTTATAACAAAATTAAAAAAATTCACAAAAAAAATCCTTACAACATAATTCATCTTCATGGTGATTTTATAGAAGGATATTTTGGCGGAAAACTTTCTGAAAAATTGGGCATTCCATCAGTAATCACTATTCACGCCGGTTTGAATAAGCAGCTTTTAAAACCAAAAAATGTCTCATATTTTAAAAATATAAGTAAAATAATCTGTATAAGCGAAGAAATTTTCAGCGACTTAAAGGGTATTGGCATTCCGGAAGATAAGTTGGCTGTAATTTCGAGTGGTATTTATTTATCTGAATTTAAAAAAGCCGACAACAATAAAATAGTCACTTTGCGAGACAAGTATTTCAAGCCTATTATAATTTCTGTAGGAGTTTTAAGACCGGCGAAAGGATTTAAGTATTTGATCGAGGCTTTTGAGGAAATTAAGAAAAAATTTAAGGGTGCTACCATGATTATAATAGGTGATGGTCCAGATAGAATGGAATTTCAAAAGCAGGCACAGGATATAAAAAATATCCATTTTTTGGGTTGCCAGAATCATGGTAAAATTATAGAGTATTTAAAATCGGCAGATATATTTGTTTTGCCGTCTATTAATTTGCCGCAAGACAGAGAAGGAACGCCAACTTCAATAATGGAGGCGATGGCAGCTGGACTGCCGATAGTTGCGACAAAAGTAGGAGGTATCCCTTATCTGATTAAAGACGGCATTAACGGTCTTTTGGTAAGTTCCGGAAATTCCGATGAGTTAACTGGGGCAATCAAAAAATTAATAGATAATCCGGAACTTGCCAAAAAAATGCGTGAGCAAAATTTGGAAGATATAAAGATAAAAGATTGGTCAGTTATTACTGGAATGGTCATCAAAGTTTACCGGATGCTTTTATAATCTATGATTAAAATTTTTTTTATTGCCAATAAAAAGCCAATCTTGATTTTTGCTATAGTTTTTCTTGTGGAGCTTCTAGTAATTATTGTTCTAGTTCAAATAAACGGCATCGGAATATTTTTTAGAGGTGATGGGAGGGATTATCAAAATTTGGCTAATAATTTAATTTATCATCAAACTCTTGCCATAACTCCCAATCCGCCTTATTTACCGACCAGTTTCAGGACCCCGATTTATCCTTTCTGGTTGGCTTTTCTTTATTTAATTTTCCGATCCTATAACATTACTATTTTTATTGGAGCATTTATTTTTGCGTTGTCAGCGCCAATCATTTATTTTATAGGACGGGAGATTTTCACAGAAAAAGTCGCCATAATTGCCGCTTTTCTTTCTGGTTTAGAACCCTGGGCTCTTTATCAGTCCGGATTTTTATCAGCCGAACAAATTTTTATGCCAATTTTTCTTTTGAGCGTTTATTTATTTATTCGCTATCTTAAATCCGGTTCAATCTTATTCCTTTATTTAGCTTCTATAGTTTTAGGAATCGCGGCTTTAACCCGACCAGTGGCCATCTTTTTTATTGCTATTTTTATATTTTTAACATTTCTTCATGAATTAAGATATTCCATAAGACGATCTTTTAAAACATCGGCGCTGGTTTTTTTAATTTTTATTGCCGTTCTTACCCCGTGGTTTATAAGAAATAAGGTTGTCCTTAATGCCTGGCAGTTCTCTTCAGCTTCCGGCATAAGAATTTTTGGTGATTATATAATGCTCCAAAAATATCTTGGCAGAATTAAATCCGGTGAATTAGTAGATATATACGAGGAAGCTAGGAAATTATTAAATATAAAAAATGATTGGGATACAATGACAGTAGAAAATTCGCAAAAAATAAGCCAGATTGCTTTGCGAGAGATTAAGGCTAACCTCGGTTCATTTATAACAATGTATTCTCAGAATTTATCGCTGTATTTTGGGAAGAATTCTTACGGAAATATATTTTTTGATTTTGGTATTTCAGACAGCAATATCCAATCAAAAATCAGCAATCATTTTAAACAAGGTTTAAACCCGATAAATTTAATAAGAGAGACATCTTTAGGCGCCAAGGTTCTGATTGCCTTAACTTTCTTTTGGCCCTTTATTACGATTTTAGCAATCATTGGTCTTATAGGTATATTTAAGCAAAAGCGGCGAGACTTATTATTTTGGTTTTTGATCTTATGGATTATCTATTTTTCTACTTTAACTGCCACTGCCAGAGATCTTTCCCGTTATAGATTGGCAATTCATACGCCATTATTTATATTGGCGGTTTATGGATTTTATAAAGTAAAAGATTTTTTGACTTTAACTTAAAAAATGGCTATGATATTTCATCCTTTATTTGTAATGTTAGTGCCTTAACAAAAGAGGGGGTGACAAAATATTATGAAAAATATTGAAGAAAAGCTTCTAAAATCCCGACCATCGGTTTCTATTATTATTCTTTCTCTAAATGAGGCGGGAAATATTAGGCAGGCGATTGAATTAGTTACTGAATCTGTTATAAAACAGAATCTAACTGATTATGAAATTATTGCCGTTGACGGTGGGAGCACTGATGGCACACGAGAAATTATTAAAGAACTTGTCTTAAAAAATAATCACATTAAAGCTGTTTATAATTACGGTAAACGAGGCCTCGGTCATGACTTCAAAAGCGGCCTGGTTCACGCTTCAAAAGAGTATGTAGGTTGGTTCCCGGGTGATAATGAAACGCTTGTTGAAACTATCGTTGCTATTTTTGAACAGATAGGCAAAGCCGATATTATCATTCCGCATACCGTTAATCCTCAAGTAAGGTCACTTTACCGGCGATTGCTTTCTACCGCTTACACATCAATATTTAATAGTATTTTCGGACTACGACTCAAATACTTTAACGGTCCGTGTTTTTTTAAGCGCGATCTATTAAAGACAATTACAATGACTACCGGTGGTCCGGCATATATGGCTGAAATTCTTATCCAACTAATAAAAGGGGGCGCTTCTTATTCTGAAATACCAATGAAGATAAAGGTTCGTGATTATGGCAAGACCAGTGTGCTTAAATGGAAAAATGTTTATTTAATCGCTCAAACAATCATCCGACTTTTTTTCCGCCTGCATTTTTCACGTAATAAACCCCTAATGCCAAAAGGAGGGATCAATGTCGGTTGAAATCAAGAATCTTGATGGCAAAATTATACTTATATATGATGAAGCCGACACGTTAGTTAACGCTGATTTAAAAAACAAGAATTTAACAAGAGCCGATTTCAGAAATATGAATCTTAGCAGAATTAACTTAGAATATGCCCACTGCCGAGGCGCCAATTTTTCCAGCGCTATTTTAAAGGATGCCTATATGCCATACGCTCAATGTATGGAAGCTATTTTTCATCAAACAGATTTTGCCGGAGCTAACATTGAAAGAGTAAGATTTGACAATGCCGATTTAAAGGGCGCTAAAAATTTAGAGAAAGTTGCTCGTGATTTTAGAGCCAGATTTGACGGAGCAATTCTGCCTGATGGCACAAGACATTCTGATGCCGGTGAAAGTAAATGATAGAAATATTTGATCGTAACACGATGGAATTATTATTTACCTATCCTTTAGATACTTTTAGAGGAAAAGATTTGAGAGGATTACGACTTAAAGCGGCCAATTTAAGCGATCAGGATTTAGAAGGAGCTGTTTTTGAAGGAATGGATTTAGAAGACACAGAATTTAGCAATGCCAATATTAAAAGAGCAAACTTTAAAGACGCGATCTTGGTAGAAGCGATTTTTAACAAAGTGCAGGCGCAAGGAGCCGTCTTTAAGGGCGCCAAATGCAGCTCATCAACCTGGGCAGGAGCCGATATTTCCGATGCTGATTTTACAGATACAAATTTGGAGCACGCTAACTTTAAAGACGTGATAGCTCATGGAGCAAAATTTATCAGTGTAAAAAATTTAAAAGGAATTATTTTATGGAATACAGACTGTAGCCAAGCTGATTTTAGTGAAACAAATTTAAATGATGTGGGCGATATAGATAAAACGGGATTAATTTTAGACGAAGCAAAAGGAATAAAATAATGCTTTGTGAAAAGCATAAAGATGAATATCGTCTAACGGAGCCGATAGAAAAAACCTGTTTAATGCATAATAATTCTAAAGAAACCACTCTCGTTTACTACGAAAACTCGCAGATTTGCGAATCTTGTTCTGAAAATACTGATTTTTGTGTAATTTGCCAAGAAGCAACATAATAAAAATAAAACCCCTAACTACGGGGTTAATTTTTTATTGTCATATTTTGGCGTACCCGATTCTAAAATGTTTGGACTTCGTTTTACAATCCATTTTCTCGGATCATCCGGCATAAGTTTCGCTAAAAATACTTTTCTGCCTAAATTGAAATTTCTAAATAAAGTGCCATCGCGCAAGCTTTTCAAGCCCTTCCACCACATCCAGCGAGGATTAAAATAAAATTCTCTATAAAACTTCCAATAATATTTTTCAATTATTTCAGGCGTTAATCCGTTAGGATGTTTATAAACGCCAATAGCTCTATGAATGTTATAATCATCCCACTTTTTGCTTAAAATTAATCCTTTACGATCATAATCGGCGTAAAGCCGTGTGTCGGGGAACGGAATACAAACCGTAACTTTAGCAAAATCAGGCATTAATTTTTTTGCAAAATTAATTGTTTTTTGCATTGATTCTTCAGTATCGGCAGGGGTGGCAATCATAAAAAATCCCACTGTTTCAATACCGTATCTTTTTATCATTGCCATACATACGGCGCTTTTATCGATATCAAGCGATTTTTGAATTGAATCAAGAGAATTTTGATCGCCGCTCTCATAGCCAGCGCCAATTTGATAACAACCGGTTCTTGCGGCCATTTCAAGAAATTCTTCATCTACTCTGTCAGCTCTAACGCCGTTAGCCATGTTCCAAGGAATTTTTATATCAGCATCAAGCATCGCAGAAACAATCGCTTTACCTCTTTTAACATTGGTTAAAAACTGATCATCAACAATTCTAAATTCTCTTACTCCGTGATGAATAAGAAATTTAAAAAGCTCAATAACATAATCAGGACTCATAACTCTATAAGCATCTTCCGCGCTGCAGAAATTACAGGTAAAAGGACAACCCCGGCTTGTTTCAACCTGATGCATTGGGTAGCCTCTGGCAATAATAGTAGGATTTTTGTATCTTCTGATATCGTAAAGTTCCAGATCTGGGAACGGCAGATCGTCAAGACTCTTCTTTGCATCTCTAATAAATGGACGGTTAAAGGTTTTTTTAATAGATGGTTCTCCGCCCGAAATAACAGCGCCCAGTTGGATATTGTAACATGAATCACTTTTTTTAATACGGCTTACAATCTCCTCTGCGCTTAATAATTGTTTCCTATCGCGATCTTCCCGATAAACAATTCCCTGGATTTCACTAAATGGTTTCCCTTGGCATATTTCCCCAAAAGTTACTTCTCCTTCTCCAGTTACAACAACATCGCACATACTGTCTGTTAAACTTTCATTCCATAATGCCGAAGCGTGAACGCCACCATGAACCAAAACAAGTTCTGGCCCAAGAAGGTCTTTAGCTATCATGCCAATGAGCTTGGCTTCATAGTATAAAGGTGTAGTAAAAGATAATCCTATATATTTAGGTCGTTCTCTCTTAAGATATTCTCCTAGAATTTGCCAAGAATTATAGTCGATGGCCATATCCAAAACGCTGGTTTTAAATCCCATATTTATTTTTTTTAACCAAGCAGATAAATATTGATATGGCAAATAAGGATAAACTTGAGTTGCGGCGTTAATTGCCGTGCCAGTATAAGCATTAAATGCTGAAGGAGGAGTAATAAAACATACTTTCTTTTCATCAAGCTCCGGTCGCATTTTTTCTCCGATTTCTACATTTTAAAGATTTTAAAGGACCAATAATATTTATTAAAACAGATTTTTATAACCCGGTCAACGTTGCCAAATAATAAGCGTTATTTTTAATCTTTGACTTAAATATTATAAAACCATTAATATTTAGGTATGGATTATTTAAATAAAAAAAATAAACTGATTTTACTATTTATTTTGGCTGTAATTTTTGGATTAATCATATCTTTTATTTTCCGCAATAAAATCAATCCCACAGAGCTATTTATTGACTCGTTGGCTTACAAAGCAATCGCGCTTAATATTATTGAACACGGCCATTTTTCGTATCCAAACCAACCAGAGCCAAATAATTTCCGTGTGCCTATTTACCCATTATGGTTAAGTTTAATTTACCTAATTTTTGGCAGTTTTAAATTTGCTATTCCTATTGGCATAATAATTTTTGCTTTTACTGCGCCGCTAACTTATCTGATTGCCGAGGAATTGTTTAATAGTAGAGTCGCTTTGTTAAGTGGTCTTTTAGTTTCATTTGAACCTTGGGCGGCGTTTCTAACGGGGACAATAATGTCTGAACAGCTATTTATGCCGATATTTATGTTAAGTATTTATTTATTTATAAAATATTTGAAAAATCAAGAAAGGCACAGTCATCTTTATTTATCGGTCGGATTATTAGGTGTCTCCACTCTTATTAGGCCGAATGTTTTATATCTTTTTCCTCTTTTCTTACTTTTTATTTCTTGGAAAGAATTTAAAAGATTAAATTTTATCAACTTTTTTAAAACCAATATTTTAACAATTGTTATCTTTGGTATCGTAGTATTTCCATGGTTGCTTAGAAATAAGATCGTCTTAAATACCTGGCAAATCACTTCCGTTCAGGGTTTTAGCCTTTATGTAGATAAATTTAATGCGCTTCAAGTTTATTTAGGGAAATTTAAAAGTTTAGATGACGGCTATGTGCGCGCTTACAAAATTACTTCTGGGTTTTCAGTAGTATCTAAAGAGGCGTCCGAAATATTAATGAAAGAGGCGGTTGAGGGGATCAAAAAGAATCTTTTTGAATACATTAAATTATCTGTCATGTCTTTACCAAGTTTTTTCACCAGCAGTTCTTATTCTTCATTAGGTTATTATTTGGGATTAAAAGATTTTAAAATTCAAAGTCAGACAATGGATTTTATAAAAAATGGGAATTTGGGCAAAGTACGAGATAAAATTATCAATGCTTCACTGGGAGAAAAAATTCTTTTGTTTTCAGGTATAGTCTGGCCTTCTATCGCCACCTTTTTTATTATCGGAATGATAATTTCTTTTAGAAATCGCCAGTTCGTCAAAATAGGCATTCTTTTTCTTTTTTTGATAATATTTTATTTTGATGTTATAACTACTTTAATGCCAGAATTAGCAAGGTTTAGAATTCAAGTTCAACCATTTATCTTTATGTTTACGTCAGTGAGTTTGATTTATTTTTTTGATAAAATAAAATATCGGAATTGGAATACAAACTAAAAAATTCTGCTAATAGCAGAATTTTTTAGTTTGTATTCCTTAATTTTTTAATACTAAACTTAGTTTGACTAAGTTAAGCTTTTATTTCATAATAACTTAAGAATGAGTTATTTAGTTAATCTATTTAAAGAAACTTATAATGGCAAAACCATTGCCAGAACGCTTTTTAATCTGGAAATTTCAAAATACGTGAAAAATATCAGCGGCGTAATTATAGATTTAGGAGGCGGCAAAAATCCAAGCTATGAACGCTTTTGGCATATTAAACCGGAGAAATTTATCAGGGTTGATATAAATGAAAAATCAGAACCGGATATTGTGGCTGACTTAAACAAACCATTGCCTTTTTCAGATAATTTTGCCGACGCTATTTTTCTTTTTAATGTTATTTATATTCTTGAAAATCCAGCAGCAATTCTAAAAGAAATTAACCGCATTTTAAAACCCGGCGGTAGATTGTTTTTAACAAGCCCTTTTATCTTCAACGAAGCGAAGGAGCCTAACGACTATTGGCGATTTACCAGCGAAGGGTTAGAAAAAATTCTAAAAGAATCGGGTTTTAATAAATTTACGATTATGCCTGTTGGCGAGCGATTTTCTGCAGCCACGTATCTTGTAAGCCCATTTCTACTTTTTTGGTCCGTTAAATTTATTTTTTACGCTTTGGCAATCGGCTTGGATAAAATAATTCCTAAAAAATTAAAATTGAAACAACCGTGCCCGATTGGGTATTTTATAGAGGCTATAAAGCAATGAAAATTTCAATAATTATTCCTGTTTATAATGAGGTCAAAACCGTTGAAGAATTGATAAAACGTGTTGAAGCGGTAAATATAGATAAAGAAATAATTGCTGTTGATGATTGCTCTTTGGACGGCTCCGGCGATGTTTTGATCAGGATTGAAAACGAAGGTCGTATTAAATTAATTAAACATAATAAAAACTCCGGCAAGGGGGTGGCAATCAAGTCTGGTCTTAACGTGGCAAGGGGCGATATTGTTATTGTTCAAGATGCTGATTTGGAAACGGATCCGCAAGATTATTATGAATTGATTAGGCCAATTATAAAAGGTGAAACGAGGGCAGTTTTTGGTTTTAGAACCACTAAAAAACCGGCAAGTGTTTATTGGTATGGCGGTAAGTTGGTTAGTTTAATAACCCGATTGCTTTATGGCGGAAATGTGAAAGATGTTAATAATGGCTACAAAGTTATGACGCGCGATTTGTGGCGCGAGCTTGATTTAAAAAGCGATCGTTTTCAGATTTGCGAAGAAATTACCGCAAAACTCTTAAAAAGAAAAGAAAAAATAATTCAAATGCCAACCCGATATTTTCCGAGGACCAAAAAACAAGGCAAAAAACTCGGATTTAAAGACGGCATTATAAGCATTTGGACACTACTGAAATTCCGATTAATGAAATAACCCCATTATGGAGTTATTGGCGCAAAATATTCTTTTAATCCTTTCTCTAAACCGGTTAAAGGAAAGTTTCCGAAAGTTTCTTTGAGTTTAGATGTATTAAATGTTAGCGAAATAGGTAAGTTGACGATAGATTTGAATTTTATTTCCACTTCTTTACCGCTTAATTTAAAAAGTAATCTAGCAAGTTCGGTCAAAGTTATGCCAAAACTCGGAGTAACGTTATAATCGCCTCTAATTTCTTCAGTAACAACTTTTTTTATTACTCCAAAAATATCGCTTTGATGAACAGGATAAAGATGAAAATCCGTAAACTTCTAATTCTGCTTCATCTTGAAGTTTATTATATAGATATTGACCCACAAAACCGGTGCGGCCCAAAATAACTATTTTTTCCTTTGCTTTCGATTCCACAACTCTCTCCTTATTTATTTAAAAAGTTCCATGTTTTCACTATTATAACTTGTCTTATCCTGATGTCAATTTATTATTTGATTTTATATAAATAAAAAGCTTAAAATGTATCTATAATGTCAGATATCTTGAACCATATTTTCTCAATAACTAAAAAAACAATAACAGCCAACTTGCTGTTTGTTATTTTAATTGTAATCCTTTCGGGCTATCTAGTAATAAGAGCTTTGCCGGAGAATCACTTGGATTACACGTCAACCGATACTTTGCTAACGGCTCGATGGTGGGCGCGCGACGGTTTCGTAAAACACTATTTTTTACAATTACCAGCCGGTTATGGGGAAGCGGCATTGTATTTTGAAGAACCAGAATTAAATGCTCATGCAAAGGGCAGTATATATAAAGGTTCGAGCCGACATATGCTTTATGCTCCGCATTTGCCAAACATGGCTGTTTTCCCCATTGCTATTTTGATGAAATTAGGCATAGGAAAAATATTTTTTTTGCGGTTACCATTTATTGCTGCTTCAATTTTCGGACTAATTTTTTTATATGCATTTATTAAGAAACTATCATTAAATAGGTATATTGCGTTTATTGCTACGGCTTATTTCGGCATATCGCCCATTTTTATAAAATGGGCGGATTCCATGGATTTCATACCACTCGGAGATTTTTGGAGTTTTTTGATTTTACTATTGAGTATTAATGCCTTTCAATATTTTAATAATAATCCAGAGCCATTTAAAACGAAAAAAGCTTATTTATATTTATCGGCAATTTATATAAGTCAACTTTTTCTTATTTTGTCGTCTTATCATGCTACATTTTTCATTTTTACGTGGCTTTTAGGATTAACAGCATTTTATATTTATAAAAATCGAATTATTGAACACAGAATTTTATTATTTTTGCTTTTAACATTATTTTGGACGTCGGCTCCATTTTTCGGATTCGCTCTGCGAGTGCTTCAAAGTATTTGGTATTTAGGCTGGCAGGGAACATGGCTAGATTTGTATAGCGCTTTTACTACGGTTGGAAATAAAACCGGACTGGGTTTTATAACGCGTTTTGAAGGAATTATTAAACCGTTTTTTTCCGCAACCGGACTCTTAAATATTTATGCGATTTTGGCCCCTCTTGGTTTATCAAAATTGAAGAATGTAATTATAGGGACAAGAATATCTACTTTATATATTTTGCCTTTATTAGCGGTTTTAATAATAATTATTATTTTAAAACTTAAAAAAATAACGAATTACAAAATACCCAATCAATATCTCATCACGCTTTTAGCCGTTGCTCCTTTAGTTGAAACTTTTATTCTTCCTTTTACCGGATATAGAGATTATATAGGGCGGCTGGCCATTCCTTTTGTCGGAATAATTATTGGAATTTTCGTTTGGATGTTGTATTTAAATTTCAAAAATAATTTGTTGACTATTTTTAATAAACTTTTATTTTTATTTTTTTCATTAATAATAACATCGCTTTTCGTAATACAAATTGTTCTTAATAATTATTCACGCCTATATATTCCGTATGCACCGATACCGAATAATGATATCGCTTTTGCCAAGACTATGAAAAATATCGGAAGTGGCGAAAAAGCAGTATTTATGATTAATACTGCAGATACTCAAATACCTCAAGAGGAGCTCGAAAAAAGATGGGCACAATACAATCCTATTTACTATCAAGGAAATTATAAGATTTGGGAATATTATTTTGATATGCCTCTTTTAAATTTCATAGGTACATCTTATTTAGTAAAGGATTTATTGTATTTGAGGAAACGGGCTGAATTTCCCTTTACTGCAATTGTTACCTCTGATAGTAAATCTTTAATTGATGAAATTTATAAAAAATTAAATGCAAATCGATTACCATTAAAGCCAATAGAAAAATTGGAAAATAGATACTTTTTTACCATTTCTCCACTATCTAAATGAATAATTTAACTAAAAAAACTTTTTGGTTGGGGATTATCAGTTTGGTTATTTTAAGATTTATACTCGTTTTCTTATTGATGAACAATATACCTTTTACTGATATGCGGCTTGGTGGATTTCGGCCTAATTTCACTGGCTCTTATTTTCCTGACGAGCTTAATTACTTTAACTTGGCCAAATCGTTTGCCAAATTTTCTCCGATTCCCAACGTCGCCAATCTCGGCTATCCGCTGTTTTTGGCGCCGATTGTTTATTTAACCGGCGCCAACAGCCCTATTGATATCGCTAAAATTGTTTTTACAATCCAAGCATTTTTATTTTTCAGTTTAGCCGTTGTTTTAGTTGCTTTGATATCTTATGAAATATTAAGGAAAAAAAGTTTAGCACTTGTAGCCGCGGCTTTATTCACCATCTATCCATATATACTTTTAGTAATTTTAAAATTAGCCAATTTTCCTCGCTTCATTCCGGCTTTCCATTACCAAATGTGGAATAATATTGGCGCCGATTATTTATCGGCTGTTTTGCTTTACTCTGGATTTTATTTATTTATTAAAAAGTTCAATGAAAGTAAAATTAGTATTCTTTCGGCAGCGGCCATTGGTGCGCTACTTGGTGTTGCCGCGCTTACCAGGGTTGTCAATATTTTATACCTACCGCTGATTTTTTTGGTTTTAATATGGCTTAGGAAATATAAAGAGAGCATAAGTTTCAGCGTGGCATCATTTTTAGTTTATTTGCCGCAATGGGTTTATAATTTTTATTTTTTTGGCTCGCCGTTTACCTATGGCTATCGCATTCAAGAATTGAGCGGCCACGGTTTGGAAACAAAAATTTTAGGCGGCTGGCTCTCTATAAATAATGTATACATATTTTTTGAAAAAATTTTACTTAATATACCGCTGCTTATTTGGATTTTACCGGTTTTAATTGTTATTTTGGCATTGGGATTTTGGCGGCTTTTTTCTCCCTCCGGGAGATCCGCTGAAGCAGGAAAATCAGAAAAGCATTTGGCGATTATTATATTGTTTTGGGCTTTGCTAAACGTGGGGTTTTACTTGTTTTTTGTTGATGCTCAAAGTCAGCTGCGTTACTTTATTCCATCAATTCCGCCGTTAATCATTCTATTTTTAAGCGGTCTAAAAGGTATAATCTCTAAATCCTAATCTCTAATCTCTAATCTCTAATCTCTAAATAGTCTTAAATATTAAAATTCAAAAAAGAAAGCATGTATATTGTTGATTTATATAAAATTTTTTTTAGTAAAGAAAATACTCATCTTAAAGAAAGAGTTTTTTCTCATTCTCCATTATCTAAAGAAGAAACGCAAAAAATATGGGAAAAATATTTTAGGTTTACGCCAATGAAATTAGCCTTGCCGCTCATTAAATATCGCCTTAACCAAAAAAAAGTTTTAGACATCGGCTCGGCTTTCGGAGAATTCTTGATTCACTTCGGGGCCGGTTCTAAGGGTATTGAAGTTTTGCCGGAATCGGTTAGGTTTGAAAAGGCAATTGGGCTAAATGTTGACGAGTATAATTTTGAAGACGAGTGGCGCGAAGATTCGGAATCATACGATGCCGTTTGGTGCTCTAATGTTTTAGAACACGTTGTCGCGCCGCATTTATTGCTAAGACGATTCCATGACGCCTTAAAAACAAATGGCCTTGTTTTTATCCGCGTACCAACCATTCCTTCAAATTGGTCCTACCTGAAATTAAACAAATTATTTTTAGGGTTTTTAGGATATGAAGCGATTCAGCATATTAACGCTTTTACAAGGAAGACGGCAGAATTTACGATTGAACGCGCCGGTTTTAAAATAATAGAATCAAATATATTCTTGCCGGAAAATAGAATGTTTAATAAAATCTTTAATATATTTTTGAAAGACGCATTATCTTTTATAACCGTAGTAGGCCAAAAAATTCCTTTTGAATACCATCAAAAAAGGCCTGAAGTCCATAATCCTAAATGGCTTGGGTCTAATTGACTAAATAACTATTTATTTAATAATATTGGGATTATGAATAAATCAGTTTCCGTCGTAGTACCGGCATATAATGAGGAAAAAAATCTTACGCAAGCGATAAGTTTTTTGCTTGATCGGTTAAGTGATAACAATATCACTGATTTTGAAATATTGATTTTTGATGATTATTCCACAGACGCTACTGGGAAAATTGCCGATGAACTTGCAAAAGAACATTCACAGATTAAGGTGATTCATAATCCAAAAAATATGAATTTGGGGTATAACATTACAAAAGGTTTCGAGTTGGCGACAAAAGAGTATGCAGGATTTATTCCTGGCGACAATGAAACTGAACCCGAAACACTCGGTAATGTTTTTCAAAATTTAGGCAAAGCCGATATTATTATTCCTTATATTCAAAACCCGAAAGCTCGGCCCTGGGGGCGACGATTTCTCTCCAAAACTTATGTGATAATTATTAATATCGCTTTTGGTTTAAATATGAAATACTACAATGGTCCGTGTTACTTCAAAACGGATATGGTAAAAAAAGTTCCGATTTCTACTTTTGGTTTCGCTTATATGACCGAAATTTTGGTTAAGCTTTTAAAATCCGGCGCCAGTTTTATTGAAGTGCCGATGATTAACAGAGTCAGAGAAAGGGGCGCCACCAAGGCCTTTCGCGTTAAAAATATTATCAGCGTATTTAAAACTTTCTTGACGCTTTTTTGGGAGGTTCAAATTTTAAGGAAGCGCATTAAATTAATTTAATGTTTTACTATTCTCATGGATATTAAAAAAGTTTTAATTTTAGGCAGTAATTCATTTTCCGGCAGCCACTCTGTAAATTATTTTTTAAAAAACACCGACTGCAAGATAATCGGAATAAGCCGGTCGCAAGAATATCTGGCCACTTTTTTGCCGTATCTTTATAAAAAGAAAAAACGGCCAAATCGTTTTACTTTTTATCAATTTGATATAAATAAAGATTTGCGGCAGATAGTAAATCTTATAGATAATGAAAAACCGGAAATAATAATAAATTTTGCCGCGCAGGGTAATGTTCAGTACAGCTGGACCAATCCCGAACATTGGTTTCGGACTAATTGTCTTGGTATCGCCAATTTAGTCGATAATTTAAAAAATAAAAAATATTTAAAAAAATATATTCAGGTTTCAACGCCGGAAGTTTATGGGCAATGCGAAGATTTTAAAGAAAATACAAATTATTATAATCCCACAACGCCTTATGCCGCTTCTAAGGCCGCCGGCGATTTATTTTTATCGGCCCTATTTAAAAAATATAATTTTCCCGTGTCTTTTATAAGATCAACAAATGTTTACGGCATTCATCAGCAGCTTTATAGAATAATACCAAGGTCAATTATTTATATAAAAAGGGGCTGGAAAATCCCGCTTCACAATGGCGGAGAAGTTTTAAGGTCATTTGTTCATATAGATGACATAATTGAAGGACTATTTAAAGTCGTTTTAAAAGGACGGGCCGGCGATATTTATCACTTTTCTTCGGAACCGATGCCAATAAAAAATCTCGTCGGTAAAATATGCGATAAAATGAAGGCCGATTTTAATAATTCGGTTGAATTCAACGCCGAAAGAAATCCTGATTTTATTTATGATTTAAATTGCGAAAAGGCCAAAAAAGAACTTGGCTGGAAGCCAAAAGTTTCTCTGGATGAAGGAATAAAAAAAGTTGCCGATTGGATAAATGATAATTGGATTGAAATTGCAGAAAGCCCGCTTGAATATGTCCATAAAGAATAAAGCTATTTATTGTTTGCTTTTTTATTTTTTTGCGTTTAAAATAGCTACGTTCTTTTAAAATATATTTAAAACATTAACGCAGAGAGGAATAAACATGCCAGAAGTCAATCTTCTTGATCTTTATCCTAATCCTCAACGGGATGTTGAATGGCGTTTTAGAAATTTAACTACAGATCAAAGTGAAATCGCGGGTCAATTTGGCATAGAATTTTTTGACGGATACCGGGTATGGGGTTACGGCGGTTATGTTTATGACGGCTGATG
>ERZ1292644.586-Hain-H14-01um-R2-586-length-23648-cov-25_pt1 | contig 21673 bp, 35 predicted proteins | sample MGYA00564402_ERZ1292644 | MGnify/ENA primary metagenome ERZ1292644 (study PRJEB36523, sample SAMEA6512644) | groundwater metagenome | collected 2019-01-09 | study: AquaDiva: Metagenomics assemblies of 32 groundwater samples
CGAAGCGCTTTGAAGCGCTCGCTGTGCTCTACGAGCGTATTCGCGGTGTGCGCGGAGCCATCGTCGAGCTAGGGGTAGCGTCCGGGGAATCACTGCGGATGTGGGCTCGGCTTGTAGGGGATGAAGATAGAGAAATATTTGGCTTTGACACATTCGCTGGCTTCCCTGAGTTTTCTACGGAAGACGGGCCTATGGCTCCTGCTATCGGAAAGTGTGTCGGAGGCGAAACGGAGCTGAGACCGCGCCCGTTGAGAGTCGAAGAAGTCAATGTGCCCGATAACGTGCTGCTCATCGAAGGAGACATCGCCGAGACGTTGCCAAAGCACGTTCCGGATCGAGTCGCACTCGTCTTTTTCGACGCAGACTGTTACGCACCGACAAAGTGCGGCATAGATGTGTTGTGGCCTCGCTTGTCCAAAGGAGGCTTGTTTGTTTTTGACGAGTACGGGCAAGATGCGTGGCCGGGCGAAACGAAAGCAGCGAACGATTTCGTAACGAAGGAGGGCCTGCTTTTGGAGCGCTTGGAGATGGAGAGCGGACCCTCAGCCCTCGTGGTGAAGCCTTGACCTGCGCTGATTACATCCTGCAGCGCCTTGTTGATGCTGGAATTACGCACGCGTTCGGAATTTACGGTGCAGGGATTGCGCACCTCTTCGACTCGTTCCATCGGGTGAAGGGCATCACCATGATTCCGACGGCGCACGAGCAGGGCGCCGGTTTCATGGCGGAGGGTTACGCGAAGGCTAAAGGCCCGTTCGGTGTCGCGGTCGCTACGTCGGGGCCTGGCGCCCTCAACCTCGCAACCCCGGTGGCCAACTGCTACTACGACTCGGTCCCGGTACTCTTCCTGTGTGGTCAGGTCTCGACAAAAGTCATGCGGACCCCTTACTCCGGGCTTCGGCAGCGCGGATTTCAGGAATGTCCTATCGCGGACGTCTTCAAGCCGATCACGAAGTACTGCGCGGAGGTCCATCACGTTCACGACGTCCATGACTATCTAGAAGCCGCCATCGAGACCATGACGATGGGACGCCCGGGACCGGCGGTGCTCTCCCTACCTCTCGATATACTGGTCGCGAAAGTCCCCAAGAAGTGGCCTGTCCGGTTGGGCTCGGTCGCGGATAACGCACGGCGCACGCCTAACGTGACCGAGTGCCTCACCGCGATGATGCAGGCGAAGCGCCCGGTCATCATTGCTGGGGGCGGTACCCTAAAATGCGCGCAGGCCATGCGCGTATTTGCCGAGCGCTTCCGAGTTCCAGTGTTCCCTACCTGGAACGCGATCGAAGCAGCTCCTGACGACTGGCGCATGTTCGGAGGAAGGATAGGTACGTACGGAGGCGCAGGTAGAAATTTTGCCGTGCAGCAAGCCGACTTCGCGCTCGTGATCGGATGTCGTATCAGCGGACGTATCACCGGAGGCGACACGAAGAGTTTCCTTCGCGGGGCGCGAGCTGCGCACGGCATCTGGCACGTCGACGTGGACAATAGCATGCTAGCAGCCATGGAACCGGATGTGCCTGACCGACGCGAGATCCACGCGTACGCGGAGTCGTTTCTGCGAGAGGCTACGAAGTTCGAGATGCGAGCTTCGATAAAACATGCTGAACGCAAAGCGTGGCTCGCTGATGTTCGCCGCTGGTGCGATACCTACGATCCGGTTAAATTGCACGAGGCCAGCTCAAACCATATCGGGGTTAATCCCTACACGTTCGTACGCGAGCTGTCACGCATAGCGCCGTGGAACGCGATCGTTGTTTCGGACTGTGGCGGGAACGCGGTAATTTTTCACCAAGCCTGGAAAGCGCAGCTCGGTCAGCGGATCATCTCGAATCACGGGCATAGTCCGATGGGAGGAGCGCTCGCCTACGCCATCGGAGCAGCCATCGCTTGTCCAGATAGACAGGTGATTGCTTTCATCGGGGACGGAGGGTTCACGCTGGGAGCGAATGAGCTGAACACTGTGCGAATCCAGGCAGAGCGTCTGAAGAACCTGCGAGTCTTCGTGCTCAACAATGAGTCGCTGGGAATTACTGCCGCGTGGCAAGTTGCGAACCTACAAGGTCGTAGATTCGCGTGCGGGCCGGAACCCGGCAGCGGTTACGAGGCTCCTGACATCCAGGCGGTTTGTCGCGGCTATGGAGTAGAGAGCACGCAGATTTCCAATCCCGACATGCGCAACGAGCAACATTGCATACACCGTGCGCTGGCAGGTAATACTCCCCTCGTTGTGGATGTGCGGTGCCCGGGGTGGGAGAAGTACGAACCTCGTATAACTGGGTGGAGGCGACCGATTGAGGAGATGTTGCCATCGCTTCCTGCGGAAGAGTTCCTGGCCCAGATGAAATACGTCGAGCCAATGCCTGGCTGGAAAGATAGGCGCGAGTGAAACCGATCCGGCTTGTCGCCGACGACGTCATCACCGACGACGATTTCGAGTCGCTGCAGTCGTGGCTCGGCACCAAGCCTCGTCTCTCGCAGGGGCCAGAGGTCGCGGCGTTCGAGCGTGAGTGGAGTGATTGGTTGGGGGTGAAGCATAGTGTGTTCTGCAACTCCGGCAGCTCCGCGAACCTTCTGGCGTACGCTGCATTGGTGGAGACAAGTTTCAACGAAAGACAAGGCCGCGTCTACGCGCCGGCAGTTTCTTGGCCGACCACCATTACGCCCGCCATGCAGTTCGGTCTACATGTCGAGCTGGGGGACGCTCATCCGATGTCGTGGGGGCTTGCAACAGATCGGCTTGAAGAAGCGCTCAAGCGCAATGTAGGCCCTTGGATCGTCGTTCTGGTGGATGTTCTGGGAGTGCCGGCGGATAGAGACGCGCTGCTAGCGCTGAAGGACAAATACGAATTCTGGTTGATCGAAGATGTGTGTGGGGCGCACGGAGCGACTTGGAACGGAAAAAAAGTCGGCACCTTCGGAGACTTGTCCACTTTCTCATTCTTCGTTGGTCATCACGCGACGAGTGGCGAAGGGGGCATGGTTTGCACGAACGACGACTATCTGAACCGCATGCTGCGCATGCTACGCGCGCACGGCTGGGCGTCGGATTTGTCTGAAGCAGAACGCGAGACGCTGCGCGTCGAGTACGATGTAGTGCCGTTTCGAGAAAAATTCACATTCTTTCACGCAGGTTTCAACCTGCGGAACACGGAGTTCGCCGCGAAGCTGGGGCGCCTGCAACTTCAGCGATTGGATGAGGCGTGCACTTTGCGCAGGACCAATTACCAGCGCTATGAGCATTCGTTATCCAAGCACGGATCGGCTTGGGCTCATTACCCGCAGACTCGAAACGGCTTGGTGTCTCCCATCGCGTTTGCGTTTTTGGCTGGCAATACAGGACATGGCAGTCGGGGCGAAGTGTCCAAGAGGCTTACTGCGGCCGGGGTCGAGCATCGTCCGGTAGGCGGGGGCAACATGGCTCGTCAGCCGTTTCTGCGAGCGTATCAAAAACTGACCAGGAGTCGATGCGACGTAGCGGACGCGATCCACGACCGCGCAATTCAAGTGCCGTGCCATCCAGGACTAACGCCGGATGACATAGAGCGCGTTGTGGCGGCGATAAAAGGGGACGCTTGAAAATTCTGGTGACCGGCGCTTCAGGTTACATCGGACAGGTGCTTTGTCCGATACTGAGAGAACACGAGCACACGGTGCGCGCGCTGGATATCGCGCAAGCACCCGGAGTCGAGTCCTTTGACGTTGTGACGGAGGATTTGCCGCTGGAAGGTGTCGATGTCGTCATCCCTTTGGCCGGTTACGTAGGCCCGAAATGCGAGCGAGCACCTGCGCTCGCGCGCGACGTGAATCAGGTCGCTGCCGAACGCCTCGCGAAGAAGTTGGACGGACGCCGTTGCATATACTTGACGACCGATTCTGGATATCCTCCCGGTAACCTGACCAACGAAAACGAGCCTTTCGCGCCCAAGAGCGTGTACGCCTGCACCAAGGCAGCAGGAGCGGAAGCCCTGCGGGCGCAAGGCGCGACCGTGTTTCGTCTGGCTTCCCTTTTCGGAGTCTCGCCAAATATGCGAGACGACCTGCTCTTGCATTTTCTAGTGAAGCACACGGTGAAGAACGGCCGTCTTCCGGGCATTCGTGGACCGGACGTGCGTCGATCCTTCGTGCATGTCGGGGATGTGTGCCACGCAGTTGTGCGCGCGGTGGGGGAGTCTAGAGGTGATTTTGCGGGAGGACTCTATAATCTCACGGCGCGCAGTCAGCTACGGAAGATGGATGTCGCTCTCATGATCTCCGAGATCGCTGGATTAGGTGACATCGGTATAGCGTCAGCTCCCAATGACGACTTGGACGAGCGCGATTTCTGGCTCGACGGGAGCCGCTGGGGTTTTTGCCTGACGTCCGTGCGGCAAGCTCTGCCGGCGCTATTCGCGTATTACCGGAGGCAGTCGTGACAGGGTTAATCCTCTGCGGAGGAAAAGGAAAACGACTTGCGAACATCCTACCGTCCGGTATGCCCAAATGCCTGTTACGGATTGGAGGGCAGGAGGTATGGCGCTACGCGGAAATGGCCGCGCGCGTAGCGGGGTGTAGTCGTGTGGATATTGCACCCGGTCCTTTTGTTGAGTATTTCTCGTCTCACAGGGAATGGGTCGTAGACGAACCAAAACAAGATGGGGCGCTGGCCGTGGCCAGCAGATGCACAAACCGGCCGCTGGCAGTGTTCAACGGGGATACGATCCTATTCGGCGAGTTCGAGATCCCCCCCGCACAAAGCCTTACCTTGGTTCTTGGCCGTAACCGTGTGACGGGTCGATCGGGGGAACCTGTATTCCGTGTCGTAGGTCAAGATGCCGTGCTGGACGGCGCGATCAAACTTGAGGACGTAAAGCCCAGCATCGTCGTCGATCTGTCCAGCTCCATTTCGTTCATCGACGTCGGTACTCTCCCAGGACTTGCGTTTGCGCTGGAGGCCGCGAAACGATGGTGCTCGTAAGGACTCCGCTTAGAATTTCGCTTTTCGGCGGAGGCACGGACTATCCCGAATGGGTTTCCCGAAACGGCGGTGGGGGTCAAGTGCTATCGGGCACGATCAACCGCTACTGCTGGATCACCGCGCGTCAATTACCCCCATTCTTCGCCGGTCACAAGCACCGCATCGTCTGGAGCCGTGTCGAAGAGGTTGCGTCTGTAGGAGAAATTCAGCACCCTGCTGTGTGCGCGGTTATGGATTTCCTGAAATGGCCCCAAGGCACAGGCGTGGAGTTACACCACCAAGGGGACTTGCCAGCGCGTTCGGGGATGGGATCATCGTCCGCCTTTACGGTCGCGCTGCTTCACGCGCTACGTACTTTAAAAGGCTTGGCGTACTCGACCGCCGCTCAGCTTGCGTTGGACGCCATCGTAGTGGAGCAAAGCATGCTCAAGGAACGTGTGGGGGTCCAAGACCAATGCGCGGCGGCGTACGGTGGTTTCAATCACTACACGTTTCAAGGCACAGCGGTGCAGACCCATCGTGCTGTGGTTGCCAAGGAGACTTTGAAAGAGCTAGAGAAGCGACTGTCTCTTTGGTATCTAGGCCCTAGAGCGCCCGGGATCACTGCATCTGACGTTGCAAATAAGCACGATCCCAAATCGCATCACCTGCGTGCCTTGGGAGCGATGGTAAACGAGGCTCTTTCCTTGCTTGGATGCAAGGATCTCGACGCGGTAGGACGCTTGCTTCATGATGCGTGGTGCTTGAAGCGCGAGATGGGAGGGGGAGATCCCAGAGCAGACGAAGCGTACGAAGTAGCTCGAAAAAAAGGGGCGTTGGGAGGCAAATTGTTGGGCGCAGGAGGCGGAGGTTTCTTGCTGGTCTACAGGGGAACAGTGCCAGGAGCACTTCAAGTGCCTTTCGAGTTCACGGATGAAGGCTCACGCGTCGTCTACTGCGGAGAAACCCTGTGAACGTCACCGTAACCGGCGCAACTGGGCTCATTGGCAGCGCTGTTTGCCGCCTTCTGGTCGAGCGTGGGTACGAGGTGTGGCCCGTACGCCATTCTGTCGTGGATCTTCGCGCGCCTATAGACGTCAACGGTGTTTATTGGAACGAGACGGACGCTGTCATTCACTGCGGGGCTCGCATTTCCGGTGTAGCAGGACAGCTCGCGGATCCGGCAGCCGCGGTCACGGACAATCTCGTGATGACGGCTCGAATCCTCGAAGCAGTCGCCAAAGCAAAGCCGCAGCCGAAAAAGTTCGTGTTCTTGTCTAGTAGTACGGTGTATCCGGCATACGGTTACGCCATGAAAGAGGATTGCATTGCAGGGCCGGATCTGCACTACGAAGGCGTAGGTGGCATGAAGGTATACTGCGAGCAGCTTTGCGCTTTTTACCGAAATAAATACGGGCTTCAGAGCACGATCTTGCGCCCCACCGCGGTGTATGGACCCGGCGATCGATCGGATCACGTCATACCGGATTTGATCCGACGGGCTCTCGCTACGCCTGCGAATGAAGCTCTGCAGGTAAACGGCTCGGCGGAGACAGTGCGGGACTTTGTCTACGTTGACGACGTGGCGGAAGCGTGCATCGCTGCTATTACAGGGCCTGCGGGACCGTTTAACATCGGATCCGGGGAGAAGACGACCTTAGGAGACCTCGCGACTTGCATCGCTGAAATCGCAGGCCATGCGCAGGTGAGATACGCGCCTGAGAAAGCGGCAGCGATTTCGTACCGGCAAGTCGATATTTCTTGGGCAAAAAAGCAACTGGGGTGGACGCCCAAGACATCGCTACAGGACGGGATCAAACGCACGGTCGACTGGATGAAAACCAGGTGATCCGGTGCCAGTATTGCCGTGAAGACGCAGACGCTTTATTTGAAGGTTGGCGTTACGGGCTTCCTGATGATACGGAAGGTACTCCGGACATGGCCATTCCAGCGTGCCGCATGCATCAAAACACGGCGAGGCTTCGCATCAGTTCAGCAGGATACTGGATTCAAACAGAGATGGACCTCGGCACGTGGGTGGCGGGGTTTGGATTCACCAAGGAGAGACGACGGTTATGAGAACGAAGAAGCGGATCGATGGGCGGACGAAGCAGGGGCGAAAACTGAAGCTGCTGAAGGCGGCAGCTACAAAGAAGGCAAAGAAGATCACGCGTCGTGGCAGACGGCCCAATCAAGTACCCATCGAAATAACGGTGAAGCGTCGAAGCAAGCACCCCATCCTCGCGCCTTTCAAGGCCAAGGAAGAGCGCCCGTGGTTTGTAGGCAAGCCGTTCGTGTCGGCACTTCTCGAAGACCATTCGGATGACCGTGGTCGGTTTGTGACGATCGAAAACGTCACGAGCTTCCAGCATCCGATCGGCGCGGTCGCGGTGGTGACTCGGAAAGCTGGCTCCGTCTTCGCGGAGCACAGACATGCGCGCGAGGGGCATACCTGCATGCTGGTGAGCGGAAAAGCGGTCTACCACGAGCGCAACGCGACCGGACGCCTGGCGCCTCTGGCCATGATGCCGTTCGTCCCGGTATTCACACCCCCGGACGTCGATCACGCCTTCGAAGTGCTCGAAGACCTGACGATGGTGGTAGTGGCGAACATCTCGCGCACCCAGGCCGAGTACGAAGCGGACGTCACGCGGCTGGTGGACAATGACCGGCTCGTGCCAGCTCGACCCAGGGTCGTAGAAGAGGTTCCGGTCGCGGAAGCTCAGGCGTGAAACCCACGCTAGGGCGGATACTACATGTGCGTTTCCCGATAGGTGGCGCTACCAGCGCGATCTGGCTGGCCGCGATCGTGACAACGGAGGTATGGGCGGAGATTGTAGATGAATCGCCCGTGGAATTCTTCAAAGTCGCCGCGTTTTACCCGATAGGAGGAGTTCCGGCAGTCGGCTCTTTCAAAGTGGAAGACGAAGGTACTTCATGGCGCTGGCCTCCGAGGGATTCGTGAAAGGGCGTGAGATTGTTAAGGTCACGCGCTCTAGCGCGCGCTTGGAAAAATTCGGGCGTGGTGTCCACCGCGTCACACCGAAGGTAGGTGAGGAGTTGTTTCTTGTTGCGGTGGGTTGGATCGGTGGCCCGGGGCGCCCGGGGCGCCTTTTCGTGCGCGTCAACGACGATTGCCTAATGGAAGCGGACACAGAAGCGCTTGGATCTAACCTCGTCGCGATACCCATCGTGCAGCCAATCAACGAACGTGATTCGATCGAAATTATGGCCGGGGCGGAAGGCTTCGTGCGCCTTCTTTTCACCTCCAAGCAAGAAATTGGAAGATGAGCAACTTGAAGATAACTCTTTTGGTTTTTGGGTACGGCGGGCTTAACTCCAGGTGCCACGACTCTATTTTCATGGAGCTGACGCACAAATCGAACGCGGACATCGAGTGGACGCATCGCACGATCGATGACGACGCCCTCATCGACCGCAGCCGCTCTCGGGCGGCGTCGCGATTCTTGCAGAGCGTCCCGGACGAAGAGAGGCGATCCGTCTTCGTTTTCGTAGACCACGACATTCAGTGGCGCCCTGGGGATCTCGGCACACTGGCCCGACAAGCAGCCCGGGAGCAGGGCATCGTTGGAGGGCTCTACGCATGTCGCTCGATGCAACGAGGGTTCTCAAGTCGCTTGGCTGCAGAAGGCGCGTCGTTCAAAGTTGGGGGGGACAAATTACACCCTGCGGAGTACGTCGCGACGGGCTTCATGGCCTGCAGTGTCGTCGCTCTTCGACGCATCTCCGCGTGCTGCCAACGCCCGGACGCGACCCCGGTCATGAGAATCACGGAGTGCATCGGCCTCGATACCAAGGATGATTCATTCTTCGATTTCTTTCGACCCGTGCCGTTGGCCTGCAAGCTGCCTGGATATGAGGGGAAGATGGAATATGCGTCCGAGGACTGGGCGTTCGCAGCCCGTGCTCGTTACTCGGAAGTGCCTCTCTTCGTCTCGGAGACACCGATCTTGAAGCACTGGGGGCCTTACCCGTTCACGGTCAATGACGGCATACGCCCCGCGGGGGGTTGATGGTCGTACGCCGCGCCATCATGATGGTTTGCCGCGGCACATGGTCCCACGAATACAACGGCTTTGTTTTTTCAGTGAACGAAAACGGACCCACGAGTTGGTTTTTCGTGCCAGACGCGGAGAAAACCTCCGGTCTGAATTCCTTCTATCTTCACAAGGTGCGTATTCGAGGCCCGGGTGAAGAGAAAAAGTTTCAACCGGAAGCAGCGATTCTCATCGATCGTGACGATGCGGACGAGATGGCGAAAAATATAATCGACGCTCTCGCGGGGCTATTGTGAGTTTCGTTAAGAATACGGCATGTCTGCTGTGCGACTCCGCGAGACTCGCGCCGGTCATGAGCCTTGAATCAACTCCCCTCGCGAATGCCCTGGACGCGCCTCCGACGCCGACGTATCCGCTGGACCTGGATCTGTGCTTGGATTGTCAGCACTTGCAGCTCGGGATCTCCGTAGATCCGAAGCTGCTTTTCGATGACTACGCCTACGTCTCGCCCCCTGGGATGCGGTCTCACTGGAAAGAGCACGCAGATCAGATGACCCGGCGCTTTTCGTTGAAGCCCAGCGATCTCGTGGTGGAGGTCGGATCAAACAGCGGCGATTTGCTCCACGAGTACCGAGTGCGCGGGATGAGCGTGCTGGGCTTCGAGCCCGCGGTAGCCATTGCGGCGATTGCGCAAGCGCGAGGCGTTACCACGGACGCCTGCTTCTTCAACCGGAATACGGCCCTTCGCTGGGCCGCAGGATCGCACAACCGGGCCAAGATCGTGATTGCAAACAACATATTCGCCCACGTGCGCGATCTCAAGGGCATCATGCAGGGCGTCGGTTATGTCATGGCCCCCAACGGTGTATTCATAGCCGAAGTCCAGTATCGCGCCGACATGATCGAAGGTGGCTACTTCGACACGATTTATCACGAACATCAGCATTACCACGCGGTCGCGCCTCTCGCGGCGTTCTTCGAGCGCTCTGGTTTTCACCTCTTCGATGTGCAGCGGATTACTACGCACGGAGGATCCATTCGCCTTTTCGCGCAACGCAAGGGCGGATCGTATCGAGAGGAAGAATCCGTGGCGCGTTTCCAAAAAGAGGAAGAAGCAGAACCTTGGGATGAACGCATCTACGCCTTTCAAGACCGTATCGAAACCGCGCGCAAGGTTTTTCGACAGATCCTGGATTCTTTCGTGTGGGGCGTCCTGAACGCGAACGATAAATATCCCAGGATCGTAGGGCTCGGGTGTCCGGCCAAGCTGACGACACTCGCCTACGAGTTCGGAATACGACCGCACGAGATTGATTACGTATGTGACGACGCTCCGACCAAGATCGGGAAGCGCACGCCGGGCCTCGGCTGGCCTATTTCGTCCTTCGATCGTCTTCTCGAAGAGCCTCCTGCGCTCGCGATTTTGTTTGCATGGAACTATGCGGATTCGTTAATGAAAAGAGTCCGGGAAATGTTCCTTGACGCGGGGCGTCCAGCTCCTAACTTCCTCATCCCTTTCCCGACACCGCGAGTCATCCCTTGAAACGTGATCTCGAAGAGATCCTGTCCCGTCTCGCAGCGCTCGATCTAGTACGCTCTTTCGAGAAAAAGAGGATCTTGATAACCGGCGCCCGCGGTTTTTTAGGGCAAGCGTTCGTTCGAGTCTTCTCAGAGCTGGGTAACGAAGTCATCGCACTCGACCGCTATACCTTGGCTTCCGAATTGGGGGCATCGCCTCCCGAACAGCTTCGCGGCGTCGAGCACGTTGACTGGGACGTAATCGAGTCTGAGCCGCCGACGTACGGTCCGATTCACTACGTTCTATCCCTCGCGGCGATTGCGTCTCCGGTCCACTACGCGCGCCGACCCCTCGACTGCTTCGATGTCATCGTGAACGGCACGCGCAACATGGCCGAGCTGTCGGCGCGTAAGGGCGCCACGATGCTGCTCTCGTCGACCAGCGAGCTGTACGGAGATCCAATCGTTGTACCTTCGCCAGAAAACACGATTGGACGCCTCGATCCGTGGTCCGTTCGCGGTAAGGCATACGACGTACCGAAGCTTGCGGCCGAAGCCCTCGTTGCAATCTTTCGTGAAATGGCCGTGAAGATCCAAACGGTGCGTTACTTCAACGTATACGGGAACGGGCTCGCTGAGGGTGATTATCGTATCATGTCTAAGTTTGCCTCAGCGGTAGTAAGGCAAGTCCCGCTGAAGGTCTACGGGTATGGCAGCCAGACGCGCTCGTTTTGCTATCTGACTGATGCAATCGTCGGGACGTTGCTTGTGCTTGCGCGCGGCGATGGGGTTCCTTACAACGTAGGTAATCCAGAAGAGGTGTCGGTTCATGCGCTCGCGGAAATCTTCGCTAAAATCGGCAACCTCACCATCGAAAAGCACGAAGCACCGAAAGAGTACGTCGAGGAGCCGCGCCGCCGTTGTCCTGACATCGCGCGCATTGCCTCCTTGGGTTTCACACCTAGTGTCCCTCTCCGCGAAGGCGTGGAGCGCCTTGTCACCTGGGCAAAAGAAGCGTACCAGCAAAATCCCGCTCCAGTATCCGGGTATATTCACACTAGTCGACAAAGCCGATGAACCACTCGCGCGTAAATGGCAATGGCGCTGTCGGTCGGACGGGTATGTATTGCGCAGCGTGTGGGGATGTAAGGCCGTTCGCCTTGCACGCGCTATTACGTGCGCACGTCGTGGTTCCGACACCGACCACAAAAACGGAAATCCCCTCGACAACCGCCGTCACAATCTGCGAGTCACAACACATCGTCGAAACATACAAAACAGAAGGACGAACCAAACCGGGAAGCGTCATTCGATCTACAAAGGCGTATGTTTTCACCCGGTTGCTGGATGGGTGGCGTACATCAACACGCCCAAACGCGGTCGTATTCACCTGGGCACGTTCGCGTCCGAACGCGAAGCTGCGCAGGCTTACGACACAGCCGCCCGTCGCTCATTCAGGGAGTTCGCGCGCACAAACTTTCGAGCGTAAGCGTGCGTGAGCTGGTCCATATCGGGCTCATAGGTCTTGGTCCATGGGGCGCAAACGCGCTACGCACTCTGCATCCCATGCCCGACGTCGAGATCACCTGGACCGCCGGCCAAAATTGGAAATCGAAGCTGGAACGTTTTCCGCCAGCGCCCGGTCTTCGAGGAGTTGTCATCGCGGTGCCGGCGCCAGCGCAGCCCGAAATCGCCATCGCGCTTCTCGACGCTTCTGTGCCCGTGTTCCTGGAAAAGCCTTTGGCGTTGAGCGCCTACGCCGCGCGCCGCATTCAAGATAAAGCGTTGACGATGGGCGATCTGCCGGTCCTGGTGGACCATATCGGATTGTTCACGCCGGAGTACGAAGCGCTCCGCTCCGAACTGACCGGAAGAAAAATCGAGCGCTTGGAGACTTTTGCGGGCAACTTCGGTCCCTTTCGAGATTGGGGGGAACACGCGACGCTGTGGGATTACGGCTCTCACGAGGCGGCGTTTGCGATCGATTTACTAGGGGTTCCGGACTCGGTCTCATCCGTCTATACGAATTCGACGTCCAACGGAACCAACTACGTCGCGAATCTGGAGTGGAACCACGACGCCTGGGCCACGCTGTCTTTCGGTAATGCATATCCGCAGAAAACGCGAACGTTGATCGTACACGCGGACGATATCCGATGGAAACTGGACGGCACGATCGGTAACGGGGCGCGCATCACACGCGACGGCGTGCCGGTGGACGTAGGCCCGCCTGTGCCGCCTCTGGAGAAAGCTTTGTCCGTCTGGATCGCCGCCGTGCGCGGAGAGCCTAGAGACATTCGAGTTGGATGCAGCATGGGAGTGGATGTCACGGAGCTGCTGGAGCGGATGATTCTGAGGATGCCGCAGTGAAGAAACGCGTCGTTCTCTCCCAATTTGGTTGGGCGTATGACGCTACGGTCTACTACCCACTAGCGTCGGCAATGCTTGCCGCCGCATGCAAGGCCGACTCCGCTTTTAACGCAGCGTACGATATTGACCCTTGGCTTCGATACGAGAGAGAGGATCCGGAAAAGATCGTCCGCGAGATGGAGCAGGACGGAAACGGCCCTGACGTGCTCGCCATGTCGATGTACGTCTGGTGCGAATCGATCACTCTGGAGGTGGCGCGTCTAGCGAAGAGTCGTTGGCCGAACTGCCTCATCGTGCTCGGCGGCCCATCTGTCTCTGGGTGGGAATGGCGTACACCTGAAGCCTTATTGCACCTAGCGCCTTACATCGACGTGGTAGTTGACGGAGAGGGCGAGCACACTTTCAGGAATCTGCTTCTTCTCGGTTGGGATGCTGTGCCTGGCATCGCCTATGTTGACGGTAGTGGGCAGTACCGGCAGAACGAATCCAGGCCACGCGAGCGCACTCTTTCTGTTTTCCCGTCTCCGTTCCTAGATGGAACGTTGGACGCTGTGCTTATGCACGGTCGGAGCAAGGGGGTCCGCTTCGAGGGTGTCTGGGAGACCTCGCGTGGCTGTCCGTTTTGCCTGTTCGTTCTGTACGTGGGGAAGCAACATCGGCACCAAGATGGCGGCGTTTCCGCTCGATCGGCTGCGCGCCGAAGTGGCATGGATTGCGAAGAACCAAATAGAGTTCGTCTACATGGGGGACTCCAATTGGGGGATGTTGCCGCAGGATTCCAAAGTCGCCGACATGCTCGTCGAGGCAAAGTCTCGGTGGGGCTACCCGAAGCGCGTGCTGGCCAACGCTCCAAAGAATTCCTCCGTGAAGGTCTTCGACCTCTTCGACAAGCTCAAGACGGTCGGCCTGCAGAAAGCCGTCACGTTGAGCATGCAATCGTGGAACCCAGAAACGCTCGTATCAATAAAACGTTCTAACATCAAGAGTAAGACCTACGAGGAGTTGCAGACATTGTCCAAGAGGCGTGACATCGCGACGTATAGCGAACTAATTTTGGCTCTTCCTGGCGAGACGTTGCAAAGCTTCTGCGATGGCATCGACAAGTCCATCGATGGCGGCGCACGTGATGGCCTACTCGTCTATCTATGCCGAGTACTGCCGGGCAGTGAGATGGACAGCGACGTCTATCGTGCGCTCCACGGAATCGAGACCGTGCGCCTCCCCATCCAAGCAAACCACGGCGGCCTGGATGCTGCAACGATAGGGCCTACGGAATTTGAGGAGACCGTCGTTGCCACGAAGACGATGCCGCACGCCGATTGGCTGGAAGCGCAGCGCATCGCGTGGTTCGTCGAAGTGTTTTTCGTACTAGGGATTGCGCGCCTGCCGCTCCTATGGCTGCGTGAGCAAGGTGTGAAGGTGACAGAGTTCGCGCGCTGGGCGTTGGATGAGATGCGGGACGCGACGATGATGGAGAGCGATCCGATGTATCAATGGCTTCGTAACGAAGTGCTTCGCCTCGACGAATACCTGGAACGCCAAGACGCGGGTACGCCCGACTTCCATTTCTCGGAACGTGCAACGTTCGGCGCAATCCGCTGGCCGATCGATGAGGCGAGCTGGCTGGCACTTATGTCGAACAAGGACGAAGCACGAAAGGAGTTGATGACACTCTTCGACGCGTATATCGACACACACTTCGCCGTTGACGAGCGGGACACTGCTGCTGTGTGTATTCAAAGCGAGATAGACCGCGGGTTTTATCTATTGAAGCATTGGACTACGGATGACGAGCATAAGACGCCCGCGGAGTTTGCTAAACATCGAGTTTGGTTTGGACGACGCGGCGGCAGCCTTTTGAGAGACACCGCATGACCGACTGGAAACAAGTAACGCGCTTCGTTACGACGGTGGGCATCCTGCTGATCGCAGCGTACGATCTCGTCGCGTTCTACTTCGGCGGAAACGCCGCGACCATTTCGCAGTACGTGCCGACGCTGCCTTCTGAAGTTATTTTTGCGCTGGGATTCGTGTTCGGCCACTTACTTTGGCCTCAGAATCGGAGCACTGCATGAGCCGTATACCCCAAGTTGGACGCCTCGCGCTCTTCGCGACTTATGCGCCATACAACGAGACATTGGCGGCCGTTATCACGCGCGTGGTACTAAAAAAGGATCGCGACTTGCCTGCGGCGCCTGGTGCGTTGGAAAGGGACTTCCACGTCTATCTTCACGTGTTTACCGATCACGTGATCGACAACCCGGATCCGACGTGGGGGAGAGATGCGCCCTACTCAGCAGATCCTAAACCTGGACACTGGAGATGGCCCTCATGAACGTCGCAATTCTAGGGGCGCAAGGTCTCATCGGCCGCGCGGTCGTGCGACTGCTACAAAAGCGCGGGGACACGGTCTCACCGTTCGACAGAGAAAATTGCAACCTTGAGATCAATGAGCACGCAGAACAAGTTCTTCAGAACGTAGAAGCCGTCGTGCACCTCGCTGGCCGCAGAGCCTCTGTTGCTTCTCAGGAATCCCAAGGCTTCGAACTGCTCTCCGAAAACCTTGCCGTAGACCTGGCCGTGTTCCGGGCAGCGCGCAAGGCGAAGATCCAGAAGCTCGTCTACGCCTCGACGGTGAGTGTGTACAGCCCGGATTTCGAGCGTGACTTCGACTCCGACGCACAGGGTTTTCAGGAGGACATGGCCACTCGGTTCCCTGCTCACTCCGTACGCTTCTCGGCATTCGGTAAGTTGACATCCGAACGCATGATCGAAGCCGTCGAAGCAGGGGGCGGCCCGCGGTGGTCCGTCGTGCGCCTCGTGAATGTTTACGGACCCCACGACAACTTCGACTATGACGCCCTCGTGATTCCGTCGCTCATAAAGCGAGTGCTAGGCAGCAGGCTGCATCCGCCAGAAAATCCGCTTGTGCTTCAAGGCGCTACAAACGAGCGGGACTTCTTGTACGTGGACGACGCGGCGCGCGGAATCATCGCAGCGCTGGACGGTCCACCAGGCACCTACAATTTAGGCACGGGCACCGGAGTACAAATCAGCGCTGTCGCTCGCGCAATCCTGAACGCATCCGGCGCTCTATACAAAGTAGATTACGCCGACGGCGGCACGACAGGGGCTTCTCGCAAGGTCGTCGATCCGTCAAAAGCGAACCGCGTCTTGGGCTGGAGCCCGGAAATACAACTCCAAGAAGGGATCCGGCGCACGGTCGACTGGTACCGCGCCAGAAGGATGGCTGCAAAATCATGACTCTCTGGTTCTTGTGGGAAACGGGATGCGACTATTGCGCCGACGCGAAGCCAGCGCTCGAAGAGTTTCGTACTCGACATCCTGAAGTCGAAGTCATCTCGCACGATCTCACGGTCGAGGATTGGAGAGAGGATGCGCCTGTCCTGGGGCCTGAATCCGTGCCTGCCTACGTCCTTGTCGATGGTCGATTGACGCGCACGCTACAATCCCGCGGCGCTCTTACGGCAGATGAACTGGAACGTTGGGTTTTCGGACCCGGATAGGATAAAAAAATGGACCCTGCAGTGACGCCTGAATCCACCCCCATCATAGCGCCCGTGCCGATCGCTACCGTGGCCCAGCCACAGCCTCCGCGTCCCAAGCCGCCGACGCCGCAGACTTTACCAGACTCCGTTCTGGGAGACGCGCTCCTGATGGTGCTCTTGCTGGGACTTGCAGCCGTGGGTCTCTCGGCATCGCTCCGTAAAAAGTGGGGCGCGACCGCGACCGGGGTCTTGGGCGCATTGCTCACGTGCGACCTATGCGTCACATTCTGGGCATCGGCCCTTTTCGTCAGCGCCTGGTGGATCGCGACCGGGCTGCCGGTCCTCAAGATCACCGTCGTCTACTTCGCGACCGTGTTTTTTGCGACCGTCGGTCTGTCGTACGCGCTCACGCAGCTTGTCGGGGGCGCTCCGGAAGATCCGCGCTTCGATACGAAGGTCGTAGATTGACTTTCGAAACGAAGATACTCACGCTGGGTATGCAGCTAACGGCCTTCGGGCCATACACATGGAGAGTCAAATGGCTCGAAAGAAGAAATGCCGCTACGGGCGCAAGACCACGGGTCGCAAGGGCTGCCGTAAGAGTCCGAAGCGGAGGAAGTAGCTCGATGGCGCGCCGTTCGATCGCAAAGGCCGCGAAGAGCTGCAAAGGAACGCGCGGCAAAAGAAAGTTTCAGGCGTGCATCCGCGCATGGTACAAGCGTAACCGCTGACGCTCTTTCCGTGCAACAATCGTGCTGCAAAAGCCCGCCTTAACGTGCTAGGCGGGCTTTGTTTTGATCCTGGTTTATCTGAATGGTGCCCTCTATTTCGTCCGCAACAACCCGCATCACCTTCGCGGCGTAAGCGTGCTGTGCCCTAACGTCACGATCCTCTGCCATTGCTGCGATCCGCTCATGATAGTCAGCGGACACGCGCATCCTCGCGATAATTTCTTCTGGCGTCATGTCTTGCCTTCCCCGTAGGCGTCGTTGTTCATCGACGCCTTCGCTTCATCTCGTCCAGGTGCAGGATCGCGGAGTTCACCTCCGTCAACCGCCCGGATCTGTAACCGACTCGGTGCGCGAACAAACACGTTAGTGCCGTCCATACTGCGAGGATGATGAATACGATGAGTGATGTCACGTGATCTCCTGTGGCCTGAAACCGTTCGCCGCTACTGCTTGAAAATACACCTCCCGCTCCGTCACTTCAGGCGCAGCCGTCTCGTTGCGTATCGCTCGTCGATCGCTGTCTGTCGTGCGGCGGTCATAAATCGAGGTCGTGCGAGGATCTGCGTGACCGACCGCGCGCGCGAGCCGCAACGGGTCCACGCCTTGTTCGAGCTGGAACGTGATGAAGCTGCGCCGAAGGTCGTGTGGAGTACACGCCGCGACCCCGGCCCGCAGCGCGCGCGCGTTGAGTAGCTTATGCACTGCTTGCGTGGTTACGGGCTGTAGAGGAAGCAGAAACGTCCCCGCGGGTGCGAGGCGTGGGAGCAACGGCGCTTCGGGGGGTGCATCGGGCAGTCGTTCTAGAATCCTCCTCAAAAGCACGTCGAAGACAGGCTCTACGTACGATTCCCGCTGCTTGTGCTGCTTGCCGTGCAGTACCCGAATCGTGCCAGATCCCAGATCGTAGTCCGCGCGCTCCACCATCGTTGCTTCTTTTTCTCGAAGCCCGGCGCCTCGCATGAGCGCAATAAACCCGGCATCCCGGAACCCCATGTCGGTATCGTCGCAAGCAAGCAGGATCTTGGCTATTTCGTCTTGCTCCACGACACGCCCCGCCGGAAGACGCATCGATTTCAGATTCTCGACTTCTCCGATGCGGTCGTACTCGTCCCGAGACATCGATTTCATGATCCACGCTTCGCGCGCGACCGCGCGCACCAGCGTGAGCGCTTTGTTCACCGTGCGCGGAGCTAGCCCTTTTGCGCGCAGTCGAGAGCGAAGCCTTTTCACGATCCCGTACGTGAGCCGGTGCCAAGGAAACGACTCGGGGTCCATGATCCGCCCGGATGTCAACGTATCCACGACCAACCGCGCGGTCGAGGCCATAGTGGGCTGAGAAGCCTCGTCGAGGCCCCCTACGTAGATGAGAACAGGGTTTTGCTCCCTCGGCACCACCGCCATGGAAAAAGGAGAACCGTCTTCACTGAAGACCTCTCCGACGTCGTCGACTTCGGTTACGACGCGCACGGCACCAGCGGTGACGATGATCTCGTTCTCGGTGGTCAATTGAATATGACCCGCATCAGCGTCGCGCTGCCTCATCCATTGTCTCCTCGAACTCCCAACTCGTCTCATCGACCAACGTGTTCGGGTCGTGCGTGTAACCGAGAGTGGTTGCGATCGACTGGAGTGTGATTTTCGGACGTTGCGAAGGCACACCCCCACCACGCCACAAGTTGTACTCAAAGATCCGAGACACCCATTCGCCGTGCCCCTCGACTTCAACGATAGCAAAATGGATTTTGACCATTTTGCCATCGTCCGTATGATGCTGGTAGACGAGCCTGGGGAGTTTCCACAAGTTTTCTTCGTGTAAACTGTTGGCTGCTTCCTTAAAAGTAGGTGCTTCGATCTCGCTCCACTCAGATACGGACGGCTTGATTGTGCGACATTTCCAGATCATTGGATCTCCACTATGTGAACATACGCGCAATGGTCACGCGGGCAGGGGACCGCTACCTCGAAAAGACCTCCGCCGCCACCCGGAGCTATTCCGGTCCGAAGGTAGACGTTACCGTCGAAACGGCACGGGCAATGAATCGTCACCGCCGCGAAACCGACAGGAGGCCATTTGGTAACCACCCCTTTTGCTCGGCAGGGCCGTTTCACAGCCATTTCCCGCTCTACGACGTGCGCAGCGCGTGGAACCACCGCGAGATCCGATTTTGCACTCAGGGGGCACCTCCTGCGCAGCCTTGCCGCGCCTAGAGCGTTTTCTTAGTAGATAGAAGGATAATTCCTTACACTAAGGCCGGTCCCAGGGGCGCGCCAAGGCGATCCGTAGTGGCCATAGTGGCAGACCGCGCCCATCGGACAAAATTGGATCCACCGTCGAGCGGTCACCATAACTCCTGAAGCAGTTTGCGCCTGCTCGGGTGGCGTAGCCGCCTGGAGCCGCCCATTCGCGACGTGCCTTCACCTCGGACGCGAAGTGAGCCCACTCCTCCCATTCGCCGCCTAACAGCTTCATGATGATAAAACGCTTCGCCTTACTTTTTCTGAAATGCATAGGTGCCTCCACAAAGAACCTCGTACTCCTCGACCGCCTCCAATAACTCCAAGCACTCCGTATCGTTCGCGCACGTTCTCGCGGTCTCGACTAGCTTCCGTAGCGTTTCTTCCAGCTCTACGTGATGGATGATCTGACCTTCGATCTGCCTCAACGCCTCTTGATCCGTCTCGCCTTCGCCCTTGACCCAGATGCCTAACGGGTGCGTGAGCAGCCAGAAGGTGTGTTTCTTGTCGTTCAGCGAGTAGTCGTTATGTACCGCTACTGTCCACCCGCTCGCACGGAGTTTGTCGATCGCGGTCATAGCACCTGACCGCCTAGACAGGTTGTCGCTGGCGGATGTAGAACGAATCTATTCCATAAAAACCGCAGCGTAACTTTCCTCATCCTAGGCGATAACGAGTCCAACGCAAGAGTGCAGTCGTAGAGAGCGAGCACGTCATGGTCTTTCGCAAAGCGCCTGCGCTTGCGTGAGTCGATCTTCCGGTAGTTCATGTCGGCGGTGCCGTTTTTCTGACCGCGATTCATCGGCTAGCCTCTTCCTAGGACAGCGTGCGCAATCTTGTCCCGTAGCGCGAGCAAGCAACCATCGCAAAGCCGCGACGTCATGCGCTGCTGGTCACCAATCGAGACGAACCATACGTGCTTGTAGTCGTAACGCAGCTCGTTTCTCGTGAAATAGCGTCCGGTCCTGCACTCACTACAACCGCCCATAGTCTTCACATCTCGCTTCTCGATAAAGATCATCGTCGTGCCTTTCCAGGACAGCCTGGCTTCTTTTCGCCGCACTCGCAGCAGACAAAGCCCTCATTCCAGCACGGGCAATGCTCCATCGCGACACGGGCTTCTTGATGTTCGGTGTCGTTTCGGGCGTCGTAGCGATTCTTTTTCTTCACTTCTCGCGCACAGTCCCGGCAGAACGATTCGTCCGGCTCCGGAATCCAGCCGTGCTTGCACTCGTCGCGTTTCGCGTGATCGACGCACCACTTTTTGCCCATCGGGTGCTTATTCTTGCAGCCCTTGAAGGCACACGGCCCGTAGTGCTTCTCCACGACGTCGGCCGTGATCCGTAGCCCTTCCGTCGTGTCCTCGGGTAGGCTCTGACGCTTGTCGAAGATCGTCGCGTGGTCACCGTGCCTGCTGCCGCGCTTCTTCTCGATCCACCGTTCCGGGTAGACGTCGGGATAGGCTTTCTTGAGCGCAGCGAGCGCCGCAGCCGTCGAGACGGCTCGGCCGTTCTTCGTGACCTTGACGCGGAGATGGTGTTTGCGCATGACCGTGATGACGGGTTTCATCGCGCGCCTTCGCCGGACTTCTTTGATCTCGCGGCGCAATCGATCCAGAGCTTCGTCCGGAACGTTGTGCCCAGCTTTCCGGTGGACGAGAAGATGGTCGATCATGGCCTGCCGGCCCGTGACTATCGTGTTGATGTCCTGCGGCGTGAGCGTGGTCAAGCTGCATTCGCAGCACACAAACTTGTCGTCTATACTTTCGTAAACGTAAACCTCAGAGCCTCCGTATCCGAATCGGCAATAGCTCATCGAAACCTCTTCGGCGTGTAGCGATCCGGCACAACTACTCCGTGAAGCTCTTTCATCTTCGTCCGGAATAGCTTCCAGTCCACCGCCGCCGTCGGCGCGTGGGTGCAAAACAGGCATTCTCCTACGACTGCATCCGCCGGATACCGATGGATGTCGATGCCCATACGTCCGAACCTGGCCATGCAATGCACCGGTCCATTGATCCATACGGTCACGCCGTCCGTATCGATCTTGTACTGTTTCTTCATTCCGGCCTCCTGGCGTCTTCCGCGCCTACTTTGAGCCAGGTATCTAACACGGACGCGCTTGCCGCGCCGGTCAGCCGTTGCGCTCCGGGCCGATCGCGCACCCATATCAATGTCGGCAAGCTGCGCACCTTGTACTTAGCAGTCAGTAGTTCTTGCTTGTCGATGTCCAAGGTAACGACCCGGACTCCTGCCTCACGCGCGGCTTTACGTAAAATGGGGCCGAAGACACGGCACGGGGCACACCATTTCGCGGTGAAGTAGAGCACGAGCGGTTTTGATGGTTTTTTCACGG
>ERZ1292644.644-Hain-H14-01um-R2-644-length-21672-cov-11_pt1 | contig 21672 bp, 38 predicted proteins | sample MGYA00564402_ERZ1292644 | MGnify/ENA primary metagenome ERZ1292644 (study PRJEB36523, sample SAMEA6512644) | groundwater metagenome | collected 2019-01-09 | study: AquaDiva: Metagenomics assemblies of 32 groundwater samples
TTCGGCACAACTGTAAGCTTCATATTTTCTTCTTCGTAATGTCCTTCTGGAACTTCAATATCTTTTCGTGTAAGAGATGAACCTTCCATTACTTGATTGACATTTGAAATGTCAATAACTTTATGTACAAGGCCTAATTTTTTAGCAGTTTTCTTAGCATATTCAAGTTCAATTTTATGACGCTGTTTGTAATTGAATGAAATTGGAAACATTTCCCATTTTTGTATAAGGTCATACAAGAGCGTACTCGAATCCATCCCCCCACTGAGTACTATAACTGCTTTTGATTTTTTAAATAATGGACTTCCTAATTTATGTTTGTATTCTGTATCCATTTTATTCAAGCAACCTTAACGCCTCATATCTCGCTGGCTGGTCCGTATGAAATATGCCGCGTAAAGCTGATGTTATTGTAGAGGCAACGACCTTTATTCCTCTACTTGATTCACATGAATGTTTAGCTTTAATAATTATCATAGACCCTTTTGGCTTATTCTTTATAGGAAAAAATGATTCAAATTTATTAACTAATTCATCTGTTAAATCTTCTTGAACTGACAATTTAGAAGAATAGTGCTGTAATATACGAGGAATCTTTGATAATCCAATAACTCTTCCGTTTGGAATGTAAGCAAAATCAATGAATCCTGTATATTGTGCCATATGATGTTCACATGTACTTACAAATGGAACATCTTTTCTTAGAACCATTCCTGAATACTTACTTGGAAAGGTCTTAACTTCAAAATCTGGTTCTTGATATCCTCTAAGCCATTCTCTCCATGCTTTTGTTATTCTTTTTGGAGTATCTCTTAATCCTTCACGATTTGGATTCTCTCCTAAAAGTTTAAGAAGTTGTTTAAATAATTTTTCTATTTCAGAATCTGCTAATTGAAATAAAGTTATAACCATGTTGTTATTAGTTTATACCCTGCTACAACTCCGATTATTCCTATAACTCCTGCCCAAGTTATTGGTGCAGGTAATGGAAGATGTAACAAAGCAAAAACTCCTCCTAAAATTGAACCGACTATAAAACTATACAAAGCTTCTATCATAAATTGTATTCCGATGATGATTATTATGACATTTGTAACATAGTGTTTCTAAATTACTAATGTCATTATTGGAATGACTTTTATCTTTGTGATGGACTGATAATCTTTTTTCTGTTGTTTTGCATCTTTCACAGTATTTTTTCTTTAATTTAGAATAACTTCCTCTTCCATCAATCCAGTTGTAATGTTTAAGGCCTGGACTACCAAATTTCTGTTTGATTTGTTCTGGCGTCATAGTATCACTCCATTTAATTCCTTTTCTGGAAGGCGGTCTAATTCCTCTTTGTTTCAAAATGATACTTAATTTTGGTTTAGGTTTTCCAGTTGTAACATAATCTCCTACCATATTTTTGTCCCATCAAACTTAGCAGATTCCAGTGTTTCCCACGGATAAATCATGAAATTTTCAGTTTTCTTCAAAAACATATCAGGAATGAATTTTGAATGAGGTTTCCAATGAATTGTAAACGTTTTTGGTTTGATTCTTTTCTTTCGTAATCGTTGTCCGACCTTTTGTAATGTAGTTCCTTTATCACAAATATCATCAACAATTAGGGTTTTTGAATCAATTTGATTGAAATCTGTAATTAATTTTATATTCAGAAGATGTGATAATTTAACAGCGAGAACCAATCCTCCTTTTGGTATGCCATAAATTTTGTTAATAAGCATACTGCTGTCTTCTGTAAGCATGACCTTGATTCTTTTACAATCTCTATCAAAATCTTGCCAGTTATAATAAAGTTTATTCATAAGTTTTAAATTGGATATTCTTCATCTACTTCTAAATCGCCATCATCTTTTGATTCTATTATTTCATTACAAGAACAATCATCTTCACTGCTTCCGCATTCCAAACAATAACCCATTTCTATATTGTCATTGTCTTGTTCCTTTTTCATATTTTTATTTGGGGTGCAAGCTAAACTGCTCGCTTGGCACCCCAGAGTAAAACGTGAAGGCGACTTGAAAAACGGAAACCATTTTCTTTGCATATTTCAGCAAGCCAAATTGATTTGTCCATAACCTCTTGAGGATTTCGTCCTTCTGGCATAAGTATAACCCTTTCATTTGGGATATTATACTTTGTTATCAATGCCAGAACTTCTTCTAAATCTTTTGGCTCGACAATCACATATTTGAATGTTGCTTTTGGTGTTGCTACATATTGCGGAAATGATTTGGTGTCTCTCAGAAATTGTTCGTTACCAGATGACTCAAGTTTTGGTGAACAGTTGATAGCATCAATCAGTTCTAAAAATTCTGGCATAATCGGCATTGTAGCATTTGTTTCTACTTGAAAGTGCCACGTGGGCGGTGTAAAATTCCATTGTCTCAACGTCTTCATTAACTCAATCCACGCTTTTTGTTGAATCATTGGTTCTCCTCCAGTAAAGACAAGATTTTTACATTTTGGATTTGCGTCATTTATTGCTTTAATCACTTCTAAAACTGTCATATCCATCATAAAATCTTCTTTCTTTACTTTTGGCATATCTTTATGCTCTTTCTGAAATTTAGTTCCTTCAAAGTTCCAAGTATAGAATGTATCACACCAAACACAATGTAGATTGCAGGTGGATGTTCTGATAAAGATTGTTGGAAGACCAATGAACAAACCTTCTCCTTGCAAGGTATAAAATATCTCTGGCTTGCCGTCTGGCATTTTTGCTATTTTGAATTTTGTTTCCATTTTACTGCCCTCCTTTCGTAGGCAGGTTTTATACCTACCTACGAACAAAGAACTATGTTGGGTATTCAACCCAATTTGATAACTCTCGACCTTTATAACCTTCGCATACACGAACCGTGTTCATAAGACCTAATTTATCAAATATCTGTGCATTGATAAATTCTGCAATGTTTTCTGCTGTTGATACCTTTCCTTTAGGATAGTATTCATCAAAAACATCATTTATGAAAGTATGGTCAAGTATCAGAATGATATTTTGAATTGCTTTGAAATCAACTACCATACTTGATTTGTTTAATTTATCTCTGGCCTCAACTTCAATCAAATACGTATGACCATGAAGATTTTTACAACCTTTTGTTACAAGTTCTGGAGTATCTGGTAATTGGTGTGCGGCGTGAATAAATTGTGATACTTCAATTTTGTGCATATTTTTTTATAAGATAACTTTTTAGTTGCTCAAAATTTTTCTTTGGAAATTCCTTAAAATCATCTATAGTTGCTCTTCTTAATGAAATATACTCATTGATTTCTTTTTTCAATCCTGAACCTAAGTGATGAAACCAGCATAATGGGATTATTGCCCAACCTCTTTGAATTTGTTTTCCGCCATATAAAAAACAATGTTCCCAAGTGATTCTTCCAGAACAATCTTTGTTTTCTCTTGCACATTTGCTATACCACGGGTCCTGTTTTAGTTGTTCTTTCAATTCTAATGGTATCATTTTCTTTTTTCATCTGAGTGCGTTTTTCAATTGTATCGCAATCAGTACAATACTTTCCTTTACCTTTAAGTTCTCGTCCGTCATTCATACAAAGATAAATTGACTTAGTTAATTCTTCTGATTGTGGTTGCCAATTATACATGTTTTTGTTTAAAACCGCAAGATACGCAAATATCATATTGATGCTTATCTTGATGCTTGCAATCCTCGGTTGTTAAAATTCCTTTTATTTCTCTAATCTCATTCTTGAAATCTTGTGGTGAAAGAAGTTCTCCTTTTTTTAACCATTCTTCAATGTTGTTTTTATCAGTATGCGGAATCATCTTAATTAGGCGTTGAAAATCAACTTTGCCCAGGTCTTGAATAGCGATGCCCAGATTTACAACGAAATGTTTATAAACACGACCCATTTCGTAAATCTGATTTCTACTGTATAAAATTTCAGGTTGTGCAAGAAATGTAGCCCAAGTAGCATTATCATCTCCAAGAATGAATTTATACCAAGTTGTTTCTTGTAAAGTTAAAAAGTAGTTAGCAATTTTGAGATAATTTAAACGACGAGAATATTCTATATCTTGAATACTTTTATACAGTTCAAATGCTTGTTTTGATGCTTCTTCATTTGTCATAATACTTTTCTATAGAGATGCATAATAGTTGAAGGGTCTCTTTTAAGCAGTTCTGCTATTTTCAAAAAAGAGTGCTTGTATTCATCTCTAAGTTTTTTAACTAATAATGTTCTTTGAATATTCAATGCTTTAGTCCGCCCTCTTCCACATAAACGTTGAATATGGTCATCAATCTTTCCGTTTTTGATATTTTCTAAAATATGTTTAAAATCTGCTTCATTTTTACAAATACCGCAAAAGTTAAAATAATGTCGTTCATGATTCTTACAGTATTTCTGTTTTGGTAGGTCATGAAGAATTTGACGAACTCTTTCAGCACTAATTCCAAGCACTATACCGATTTCTTTATAAGTTTTATTTTCACCACGGTATTGTGAAATCAACATCTTCCTCTGTTTTAACAATTGCTCTTGCTTCTGTCTCAATTTTTTGATTAAGTTGTTCATCTTCTTGATACATTGAGTCATTGATATCATTCGTAAAGGTTTTAACTATTGATTCAATAACTTTTAGATTTATAATTCCGACTCTGATTGAATACGGTTGAATAAATGGTTTCCAAATCTCTAAATCTGGATACAACCTTTTAGGATTAGATTCTAAGAACTTTCCAGTTTCCTCTTCTACTTTAGAAATCAGCTCTAAGGCTGGTTTCTCATTAGTGCAGGCGTAGTAAAGGGTCTTGTAAGCACTTATAGCATGCTTTATTCTGAATTCTATATTTGAACCAAGAATACGATGTTTATTTTCATTGAATTTGTAATATCGCTCTTTCCATGCATCAGGCCTAACTTCATCTTCTAAGATAATAGCTGTAATGTCACCTGCTTTAATTGAAACTGTTCCAAGGTCCAGTAATACATCTTTCTTAATTGTTTTCAGGTCTCGTTTTATTTCTTTAGCTCTTTCATTTGCAACATCAATCAGTTCGTAGTATCCTTTGATTTTTATTTTGGCCATTTAAAAGGGAATTTTTGACGGGTCAATTCCTTCTTCTCCTTGTGGAGTTGCACCATCATCAGATTCTGGTAACTCTTCTTTAACTGCTACTGCTTTATTAACTTCAATGACTTTTTCCATACTTCTGTTATCTTGTAAAGTATCTGAAATTTCAACAATATGTTTAGCAACCAATTTCAATTCATCTTTATTCAACGGCTCGCCTTTTTGAAAATCACCTGCAAAGTATTTCTTTCCTCGTCCTTCTTTTTCTATTGTGAATACAGTGGTTTTATACTGAAACATGTAATCTTTAGAAAACTCTTTGAAATAGTCATATAATTGAGACAATGAACCGCCTTTAACATCAAGTTTTTTAAGTTCGTTTTCATGAATTACATACAATACTTGATGAGTTCCTAATTTGTATTTTTCTTTGAGTACTTCTGAAAGATTGTTTTCAAGTAAACTCCATTTCTTCTTTTCTCCGTTGTACTCAAATGCTACTGCTACTGATTTGTTTCCATCATGCTCAGTTGTAGTAATTCCTGATTCAAATTCTGATAAGTATTTACGAACTCGGAGAATAACTATTTCAATCGTTTTGGATTGAATATCAAACTTTTCACCTTTATATTTTTGACTGAATATTCCTTCATTTCCATTGATAGTAATTATAGGAACATCTAAAGTAGTAATTGGATATGATTTTTTCTGGCCTGACTTTTTGGCCAAATCTTCTATGTCAACATCATCTTGTGGATACATTTTTTAAGTAAGCTTCTTTTTTTGCTTTGGATTCCCAATTCATATCATTCATACAAAGATGATGATAATCGCAATAAGAAGCTTGAAAGTTTAACTCAAACTTATTTGTTTGAGGATTAAATAAAATAGATTCAGTTGGTTGCGGAAGTACTTTTTCTTTCCAACAATTATTAAGATTCTGAAAGAAAAGAAAGAATTCTTGCCACTTATATTGGTCAAAAGTTATTGGAACAAGCATTTCTGTTCCATCATCTCTTGACTTATATCGCAACCGACCTTGAATTCCTTCATATTTTTTATTCATTTTTTCAATGTAATATGTTAGTTGTCCTACTTCATGAGGATACGGTCTGAATTGTTTCATTCCGTTTTCATCTTGATAAACGTTATACCAAAATGCTCTGGAAGATTTTGTTTTAACTTCTTCAACAAGAACAGTTCCATTCTCTTTGATAACCATATCTGGTCTTCCTGAAACATCTAATTGGTCATCATATAAACGTTCCTGAGTGCTAAGAATTTCTGTTCCATTAAGAATATGCTTAACAATGATTTCAAGTTCCTTCATTTTTCCTTCATGGCCTACATTTTTAACAAATTCAGGTAATTGTTTTTTAGTGTATCCACCAAGTCGGTCATAGTATAATCCACGAGGACATTTTTGAAAGTCAGAAGCATACCAACTCTTTCGTTTTCTGTCCTGTTCAGGTGCTGTTAAATATAGGTATTCTTCTTCAGCATATTGTTTTAGGAATGGTAGTATTTTTTCTTGGAATTGTTCTTTGGTCATTTCAATTTGAAAGTTCCTACTTTTTTATACAGATTGATTTCATCATCTGATTTAAGAATATAGAAGTTTTCTTTAGTTTCTTCAGTATAACCATATTTCCCTAAAAAAGCCTGATATTTTTTCATCTGGTTCAAACGATTATGTTCTTTGATTCTGACCTCTTCTTTTCGTTGTTCTTCTTCAATACGAGCTTTTTCTTCTGCTATTTGGCGTTCTTTGGCAAGTCGTTCTTGGCGTGCTCGTTCTTCAATCCTTGCTTTTTCTTCTGCTTGTAATCGTTCAGCATCTGTTTTAACTTTCAATTCACGGTCTCGGAGTTCGCGTTCCTTTGCATCTTGCTGTGCTTGCTGTTTTAATCGCGTGTTTTCAGCCTCTAATTCCTTCGCTCTGGCTTGCTTTACCTGTTCCTCCTGTTCTATCCTTATCTTTTCTTTTTCAGCTTCTAACGCCAATCTATCATTTTCATTTTTAGTTCCCAGTAATTGATTATAGAATAAATCTACTTCCTGTAAGCTCATTTTCAGTAATTGTTCTGTCATTTCTGGAGTTATAGTAACTCCGACTGATTGTAATCTTAATTGATTTTCAGGAAGTTTTTCTTTTCGTTTTTGCATTTCATCTAACATTTCAATATCTTCTTCAATTTTAGCAAGGCGAGTTTCTTCTGGCTCAATAATTGCAATCAATTCTTTTTCTTTATTGATAACTGCTTTTTGAAAATTGATTGCATCTGTGCGTAATTCTTTTCCTCTTTTCTCAATACTTACTCGTATATTACGTAATCCAATTCTTTCTGCTTTGATAATCGGAAGCGTATCAGAAGAAGTAATTTTTTTTGTTGCCATAACCATTTCCTGAAGCTTAGCAACAGTTGGTTCAAATTTTTCTAAGTTTAAGGTTTCCATTTATTTTAAGATTTTATCAACAATCATCAATCCAAATTTTATTCTATCAAAATTAGGATAGTTTTTTTCTAAAGTATTACAAACCAAATCAAGAAGTGCACTGTGAGAGGAGTATCCAAATTTTGGAGGAGTTATGTTGTTAAAATCAACTAAGATTTGAGCAATTATTTTATAATCCTTTTTTGTCATGAATTTTTTTATTAACGTTGATTAAAGATTCAATTAAAGATAACCGAGTAGTATCATTACATAGGTCTCCAGGTGTAAACGCCTGAAACAGACGAGAGCGCCTTCCTACAAGGTCCTGCGACCAGGCGTCTACTTGTAAAGAATGATTTATTTCATTCCACCTTTTCAGGTGCGTTAATACTGATATCACTTTTGGAGTTACCGACTCCAATGACATCATCTCGATTTTGTGCATCATTGTTAGATTTATCATTTTTTAATTTGCCATGATTAACTCCTTCGCATTGGCAGAGACATTCATCTGACACTGCGCCTAAGCATCTGGTATCACAAATTCTTCTAAATTTAAACATAATTTTTATTATCATCTGCAAGGAGTTTATCCCGCCTTATAAGTAGGATTACATATTATTGAGAACAAAGACCTTTGGTGAGGAGAGAGTCTCTTGATACGATATGTACTCCTTACAGATGGTAATCTATAAAGCTATTTAATTATTATCGACCTTTAAGAGTTTTCTCAGCAACCTGTAGGACAAAAACAAAGTTGTTTGATTCCTGGTTGCTTGTTTGAAAACTGATATCTTGTTATCAAGAAAACTGAGTATAAGACTAATTAACTGTTTCTTTTTGTCTCATACTATTTTCTGTAATCTGGATGTTTAGAAACTTCTATTTGATTTTTTGTTTCATCAAGAAGTTCATTTATCACCCATCTTACTTTTTTAATCTGTTCAGGTTTAGTAATGTTTCCAAACTTATTTAAACCCCAAGGAAAAACTATTGTACATTCACAACAGATATATTCACAATATCTGCCGTGGCCCAAAGGAACATAAATAAGTTGGACTCTATCATCTTGCCTTTTACATACTGGACAAACTGTTCTCGTATCGTATTTTTTCATATGAATAAATCTTCTCAGTTCATTGATAACAAGATATCAATCTTCGTAAGTTGTAAATGAGCTTTCCTTGATAAGTACTTGGTGGAGCTAATCTCTCTTGCGAGATAAGAGCCCCCAACTACCTACCTTATATTTTAATTATATATCCTGCTGAAAAATAAATCAACCTTAGTTATCCACACTTATACTTCTTTTCAGGTTCTTTTTTACTAATCCTACTATCATTATATATCCTTTAAAAAAATAAATCAACCTTAGTTATCCACACTTGTGGATAAAATAAACAAGAAAAGTTTTACAATACTTAGAAAATACAATGTTTATCCACACTTTAAGGTTGATTTTTTAAAAAGGAGTATTTATACTTAAAATAGGACTAAAACCAATGTCGTGTTTTTTATGAGGGGGAGAAGGGACAAGTTGAAAAACTTCTCCTTTCTCATAAAGAACATTTTTCAACAAATGTTATTGAATTCAACTTCGATTCCTAATTTATTATTAGAGGCGATAATTTTTACAAAAGAATTTCCTCCTTTAGAAACAAGAATACTTTTATACATTTGTAGAAAAACAATTGGCTGGAATAAAGAAACAGATTGGATTACTCAAGATTTAATGGCACGACAACTTGGGCGTAAGAGTAGTTCAAATATCTATCTTGATTTAAGAAGTTTACAGAAGAAACAAGCGATTGCTATTGAAGATAAAATTGAAAATGGAAAGAAAAAAAGATACTATCATTTGAATCAAGATAGATGGATTTTGAAAAGTTCACCTTTCAACGCAAGGCAAGGTCACCTTTCAACGCAAGGTGAACCTCACCTTTCAACGCAAGGTGCAACAAAAGATAATAATATACAAAAGACACTAAGTACAGAAAGTATTAACAAGCTAACGCTTGTTAATACTTCAGCTCCGCTGAAAGAACATGGCAATGGAGATATAAACTTTCTTCATTCTTACTTAAAAGAGAAGCTCAAAATTGGTGTACTTGACGGCAGTATAGAAGGAAATAGATTTGCTTGTAATGTGTTCCTTAAAAAATTGAAAAAAGCATTCCCTTCAGTCGAAGCATCTCCTCAGGACCTTGGAAAACGAGTTATTGATTTAGCTTTTGAAAACGATTTTCATAAAACTAAAATAACAAGCTTTATGTATCTTAGAGACCATTTTTTGAAAATTATTGGAGATTCAAAAAATGCTAAGAAACAAATAGTTTTTGTTTAAATGGAATACATTTTACAAGAAACAGATGGTCCAGAACACTATCTTACAGGAGAGCAAGCTCAGAAAGTAATTGAAAGTATTCAAAACAATAAAGTCAATTTTATTGGAGTGAATGGAATACTTATTTCAACTTTTCGTATCAGTAGAATCATTCCTTTAGATATTTATATTGACAAATATGCTAAAACAACTATAGATATGACTGTTACTCCTTCAGTTAAAAGATTTTCTCTTCCAGATGGAAAAGAAATAGTTAGATTATTAACGCCTGAATCAAAATGACCTTTGAATTTTACATAGAACAACCAATACAAACAAAGAAAAACTTGATAATGTTCGGTAAAGGTAGGTTTTATAGAGGTGAAGATTGGTATGACTTTGAAAATGAATCAGTTTTATTGTTAAAAAATCAACTTCAAAATCTTTTATCTTCTGTCGAATTATATACTTTTCCTTTAGAAGTAGTTCATAGTGTCAATATCTTGTTTACAGTTAAAAAAAACAATCGCGACTTGGACAATATGATATCAACAGTTTTTGACTTATTACAAAAAGCAGGAATTGTTTCAAATGATAAAATTATTGACAATCTAACTGCTTCGAAATATAAAGAAGATAAGGATTATACTAAGATATCTGTAGAAGTATGGTAAACAAATCAAATAAAAAAAAGAAAACGGAAAACAAGATTAAGAAACTCTTAACTGAATTAAAAGAAGCATTTGTATATTTTCAAGATTTTGTTAATAATTCTCTATTGGAAATCAATTTTGAATTGAAAAAAGATGTTGATAAGTGAATTGGGCACAAAGTATAAGAAGTGTAAAGATTGTAAAAATGTTAGAAATACCGAACTAATGCCTGAATGCGTCATTTGTATCAAACCGATTATAAGACAAAAACCAGTAGTTGAAAAGACAAAGATTCGAATTTATGGCAAGCCGATTCAAAATGTTAATCTTGATGAATTATACAAGAAATATGCGAATTTAGATGAATTTGTTCAAAACTTACCCGAAGAGATATTCCGAATACGTTGTTATGAAAAAAGTATAATACTGCTTAAAAGAAGAACAATTTGTTTTTTGCGGGATTCGTTTAAATTATCATTCCCACAAATTGGTAAAATTCTGCATTTTAAAGACCATACATCAGCTTTATATCATTATTACAAAGAAAAGAAATCAAGACAATTAAAAAATATCTTGTTATAAGTTTTAATCTGGATAGTATGGGTTCTGTTTGAATGGTAATTCGGAAACAATTCTGAATTATGCGCTAAAAGCAGTTCCAACTCTTTGTTCTCATACAAGAGAAACTATCCAGATTAAAGTTTCAAAAGAAAAATGGTTTTCAAACCAGGCAGCAACATTCAACTCCCAAAATGGAAAAATGTACAAGAATTACAGGAGAAGATTCTGAATTATCTTGAAGATTGTAAAAAAGATAACCGTCCACTAACAGTAACAGGATTAGCCAATGCCCTTGACACAAGCAGAGAAGTTATTGTATCGTATGAAAATAGAAATGATGAATGGTCTGACACAATAAAAAAAGTCAAGAGGGCAATTCATCAATATACAGAAGAAAGATTGGTGTCCGGACATAATGTTGTAGGGGTGATTTTCAGTTTAAAAAACAACTGGGGATGGAAAGATAGAACAGAACAAGATGTAACAGTTAGCGGAACATTTTCTTTATCAGATTTAGGTGAAAAAGCTGAAGATGAAAATCAAAATCAGGAAAAATAAACTGTGGAAATTCTTCTTAACAAAATTGTTTCACACAGATGAAGAAATGACTGTTTTAACTTTTGGAAGAACATTATACGTTTCAAACAAGTTAAAGATATCAGGAGTATCAAAAGATTTAATGATTCATGAATTGACACATAGTGAACAACAAAAAAGAAGTTATTTATTTGCAATTATTTGGTGGATAAGATATCTTCTAAGTAAGAAGTTTCGATACAGACAAGAACTAGAAGCATATCAACAACAAATGTATTTTATTAAGACGATAGTCACAGATAGAAACATGCTGGTGAAATTCAGACACCGATTAGCACATGATTTATCAGGGCAAGGTTACAACTACATCACTTCTTATGAAGATGCTTTCAAACAATTGTCATAAGTTCAGATTAGGAAAGAAGTTCTATATCAAGGTATGGCGGTATCACATCTCTAATATCTTTAGATTTGACGGCACAATTACGTGGAAATGGAACTCAATAGGCGATAGTAGATTTCAATCAAAAATATGGAAACAACTCTGGATAGGGAAAAGAATGTGACCGATAAAGATAAAGATTTAGAAATATATCTACATTGGCGTAAGTCACCAATAAAGTTTATAAAAGATGTTTGGAATTTAATTCCTGAAAGAGATAATAAGAAATTTGAAAAAGGAAAACATATTACTTGGCACCAGCATGATATTCTATTAGCTGTTGAAGATGCAATCAATAATAAAAAGCAAAGGAGAATTACAATTCGAAAAGGCCATGGTATTGGAGGTAGTACTGTTGAAAGTTGGTTGATACTTTGGTATTTATTCTGTTTCAAAGAATCAAAGGTTGCATGTACAGCACCAACATCAGAACAAATGTATGATGTCTTATGGAGTGAATTGGCAAAATGGTTGAAGCGAATGCCTCAACAATTACAAGACAAGTTTGAATGGAGTGCATCTCATTTACGAATAAAAGAATCTTATGAGACATGGTTTGCTAGAGCACGAACAGCAAGAAAAGAAGCACCAGAAGCATTAGCAGGAATTCATGGTGATTATGTTATGTTCATTGTTGATGAAGCATCTGGAGTTCCTGAAGAAATTTATAATGTTGCAGAAGGTGCATTAACAAATAAAAATATACTTGTAATCCTGACATCCAATCCAACAAGATTAACAGGTTATTTCTATCAAACATTTAACAAAGACAAAGCAAACTGGCAACAGCTGACATTTAATTCAATTGATTCACCAATAGTAGAACACGATTATGTAGAACGAATTATTGCTAAGCATGGTTTGGATTCAGATGAATATCGTATCAGAGTTTTAGGAGAATTTCCCAGGGAAGAAGCAATGGATGAACAAGGATATTTGCCACTTTATTCAAAAGAAGATATTAGAATCAGGCCAGATGAAGGAGGATTTGGATTAAACAAACGATTAGGCATAGACCCATCAGGTGAAGGCAATGATGATACTGCGTGGGTACTAAGAGATAATTTTAAAACAAAAGTAATAGCAAGAGAAAAAATATCAACACCAAGAAGCATTGCTGAAAAAACAGTTACATTGGCAAAACATTATAACGTTACAGAAGATAATATCACAGTAGATAATTTTGGAATAGGAGCCAATGTAGCGCAAGAGCTGGCTGATGCAGGATGGTTTGTTAATGCAGTCAATGTTGGAGAAGTACCTGATGATGATGAAGTTTATATTAACAAGAGAGCAGAAGCAGCAATGCGTTCAAAAGAGTGGATTCGAAATGGAGGTGAGTTTGTTAGAGATGAAAAGAAAGGTTGGGAGGAATTTGAATTTATCAGGTATAAAAGAACTCTTAAAGGACGAATTCAAATCATGCCAAAAATAGACATTAAAAAGAATTTTGGTAAGTCGCCAAACATTTGGGATGCTTTCATGATGACATTTGTCAAGCCCAAACAACGAATCAAAAACAATGAATTATCAGATAGTGAAGTAACAGAATTAACATCCGTCTATTAACCCGATAAGTTAATGGCAAAAAAAATAAAAGATTCCGAATCAAGCAATTTAATAACTCCATTAGGGGCTAAAGAAAGAGCCACATTTATTCTGAATAGAGCAACAAAGATGTGGGAAGCAAAACAATGGTATTCAAGACGATGGGAAGAATATGAAAAGCAATGGAAATTCTTTGAAGAATTAAGACAACCGGAAGACCAATGGAGAGCTAATCTTCCAGACACTTGGGCATTTGCTACAGTCAAAACAGCTCAAGCTGCATTTGCTGATTCAAAGGTTGTACCGCTATTCAGAAGACATGAAGACGAAGATAGAATGAAAGCAGTTGATTTAAGAGATTTATATATCGATAATGCAGATAAGGGCAATTTAGAACAAGAATTATATTATGCACGGCTTGATTCTTTCAAGCTTGGCATGGGATTTCTTGAAACAACTTATATTGATGATAAAAGAGATATTCATGAAATAGACGACTTTAATCCTGAAACAAAAACATTTACTTACAAGAAGAAAGAAATCAAAGAATTTGATGACCCGAAATCAATTAGAATTTCTCCTTGGATGATGCTGATAGATGAAATGGCTAAAGCAGATTTTAACACTGCAAGAGATTGTGTCAAAATAGAAGTTCTTGATTATGATACAGCTAAAAGAAAATATGGACATTATATCGGAGGAGACAGTGCATGGGAAGCAAGAGTAAAAAAAGCTGGTTCAATAAAACAATTTTTAGAAGCAGCAGCTAAAAGTCATGTAGGACAAACAGCGGCTACCAATACAGGAGACCAAAGAGACCTTGGTACATTTAGATTTTATGCACCAATTGAACTTGCAGATGATGCAATAGAAATTCTTCATTACTGGAACAAGGGAATAACTACTCCATCAGGAACTCAAGATTCTTATGAGATTATAGCAAATGGTGAGCCGGTCAAAGTAGATACAAAAAAAGACCCGTCGCCTATTCCGTATATTCACAAACAACTTCCTTTCACACCAATTCCGTATTCACCGTATAGTGGAGATGAATTCTGGGCTGCTGGTATTCTTGAAATAGGAAATGCTGATGTAAGGTCAATCAGAAAGAATCGAGAGATGATGTCAGATAGACAAAAGATTTCATTATTCTCTCCAGCATTTTCAGATGTCAATGATGAAATAGACCAAAAGATTCTAAAATTAAGACCTCTAAGTATCATAAGAACTAAAGGAGGAGTACCTAAACAATTTCAAATACCCGGAGTAAGTAATGCAGATTTATCTTTATTGGACAGGGATGAACAATCATATAAACGAGCAGTTGGAATTGATGAACGGATATTGGGTGTGTCTCCGGAAGGAGTTAGATTAACTGCTACAGAAGTATCATTCTTAAGAGAAGCCGCATTACGAAGATTAAGGGAATTTGCCTCATTCTTATACAAGAATGCTTTATTGCGAGAAGTTCAGTTAAAGATGAAATTGTTTCAACAGTACTATTCCTCGCCATTAAAACAAGAAGAACATTTGACTAATGATAAAGGTCTTAAAGAATTAAAGGTCAAAGCAAGACAATTTAAAGTTAAAGTTGATAGTAATGTTTATGTCAAGCGTGATATAAATGCTCATATTCTGGAAGGTGAAGTTGATGTTGATTTGGACATGAGAGTATTAATACCTATGACTCAATCGCAAATGGTTGCCAAATGGGCTCAAGTATTAAGAGATATCACACCGTTTGCGGCTAATGGAATATCTGATATAGACATTAACAAAATAATTAAAGAATATCTTGATGCTCTTGAAGTGAATGTGGAAACTCTTAAAAAAGATGTTGTTGGTGATTCCATTCAGGTTGCAGAAGCAGAGCATAGATTATTTGTTGATAATAATAATTCAGATAAGATGCTTCAGGTATTGCCGGAAGGAACTCCAGAAATGTTTTTGACTGCAGACCATTTACAACGACACAAAGAACTTTTGGAAACTGATGATAATATACGAGACCAAGAAAGAGTTAATCTTATTAAGCATATTGCCAAAGACAGGGAAAACTTTATGAAAATGCAGCAGCAACAAGCTAATATGGCTCCATTGGCAAATAATCAAAATGTAGCACAAATTGGATTAGCAGGAGGACAACAACAAGCTCCTCAGTTACCACCGTTTCCACAGATGCAAAAAACGCAATCTGCTGAAGCCGGTATATGATGTAAATAATTTTATGGAACAAGATTTTCCGGACAATCAAATGGTTCATATAAGAACCGTATTGGTCCTCCGTTTATCAGAAATGGTGAATACTTTATATTTTGATAGACAAAGAACAGAATGTCCTGATTGGAAAAAAGATTATTTAGATAACGACAGGCAAAAAATACAAGATTTTCTGCAAGAAGTTGTTGAAAAATTAGCCAAAGAGTATTATTTAAACGCAAAAGGATAGTTATGACACCTAGCGAAACAAAAAAAAGAATACTGGATGAACATCAGAATGATTTGAATCTTGCTTACATGAATATCAGTTGGTATGAGAATGAAATGGTATGTCAAAGATACAATTCGTTTAACCATGCTGCTGATAGTTTAAAAATCTGGAAAGAAAGATTGGAACAGTTGGAAAGAAAAACAAAACAGCTTAATGAAATGTTTGCTATTTATGATGATTGGCTAACTAAAAACAAGACATGAAAAAAGACATTTTAACATTTGAACAATTCGAGAAGTTAAGTATGGATAAGACTGATTATGAAATGTTTGCTGAATTGGCATTGGATAAAAACTTCATTCGATTACGAGAAATATGGGAAGATTTTTTGATTAAAAGGGCAGTTTTATTCATTTCTGGTGCCAATGTTCCTGATGATATTCAAAATGCTAAAGATTATTATCGAGGCGGTTACGATGTTTATAAAAAACTTATGCGGGTGATAGATGAAGCTCATTCATTAAAAGACCAAAAAGATGAAAACTGAGCAAGAAATTAAAAAAGAATTCTATGAAGTAAATTATGTTGCCAAATACGAACAAATGGCAAGTATGGAATTTCAAAATGCTTTTTTAGACAAACAGAAATTAGACGATTTGGACATGGGAGATGCTCAAAGACAGGCAATTATCAAAAATAATAAGAAACAGATTGAATGTTTAAAACGAGAAATCAAGTTTTTAAAGGAGAATTATTTGGGAGTTAGTTCTTAAAAAGAAGTTCTTTTAAATGGGGAAGGACGATAAGCCATCTATCGGGTTTGGCCTTATCGTTTCTCCCTTTAAAAGAGTTTATTCACACTTTAGGTTGATTTTTTGAAAAGAGGATATTATAATACAATTGAACCCGATAATTTTCTCGGTTTTTTATTTTATTAACAGACGCAGTAGACGTCTTAAAATACTACTTAAAGTTATGGCAGAAGAACAAAAAGAACCCTTACAATCCGGGGAAGAAAACCTTGCTGAAGAAGAGGGAGCTTCAGAAAAAAACACCGATATCGTCAGTGAAGACGTACAAAACACATCGGAAGAGGAAACAGATAAAGCGGTCGAAGAGTTATTGGGGGATGGAACAACTACAAAAAAAGAAGTTCGGATTCCCTATGACAAGTTTGAAAAACTAAACGAGAAGTCTAAGTTGTATGACAGTTTTTCTCCCTTATTGGTTAAACTGAATCAAAAGCCAGATTTAGTCGATAAGCTTCTTGAATCTGATAAAGGTGAAACTCTTGAACAAAGGCTTTCAAATTTAGAAGAGGAAAGAAAGACACAGAAACGTGCAGAGATAAAACAAGTCATTGGTTCTGCTATTAAGACATGGCCTGATTTCAAAGATAAATACAATGAAATAAAACCTATTGTATTTGCTTTAGAAAAACAAGGAATGTCTTATGAAGAAGCAATTCAACGGGCATATTTCGCAGTAAACCCTGAAGCAGCACAAAAGAATCTTCGTTTAGTTACAGAAGGTCAAACTAAAGAAGCATACAGGTCTGTAGGTAAAATTTCGTCTTCTGTTGGTGCTTCTAAAGTGATTCATCAACCATTAGATGATTTTGAACTTTCAGATTCAGATAGAGAATTTGCCCAAAAGACAAATATCTCACCAGAGCTTTATAAGAAGCACTGGAAGTATTTAGAAGAAAAAGGTCTTACTAATTTGTAATTTAATTAAGGCGAAAGATATTGTGTTTGAGTTAGAGCCAATATCAATTGTGCTTAATATCTTAAAATGGCGTTTATTTATAAAGGACAAGTTCGTACTAATGGCGGTAGAGTTCTTGTTGGTGGAGAAGCAGATACTTATGGTGGACCAGCAACATTATTTGCCAATAGTGAAGTAGTAGTTCTTGGTAATGCTTATATAGCAGATTCTGCTGGCAATCTTGTAAAAGTGACTGCGGGTGATGCAATTTTCGGAATTTTAGTCGGTGTTTATAACAAAGGTGCTTATATCGCACCAGATTCAAATTCATTGACGACTTGGACGGTTGAAGGTGATAACATTACAGACAAACAAGTTTATGGCATTTGTGATATTTCAAGAGAATCAGTTTATTCTGCTCCGCAAGATGGAACGATTGATACTACTGCAAATTCAGGAGATTTCGGTGCTTATATCGACGTGCCATCTTCTGATGCAACGCAGCTCGATGAAAGCACAGCTACTCGAACGAGAGGCACTGGTGGACAGTTCTTGACTGTTGGCACAGACCCGGAAGCAACAACCAGAATCCTTTGTGTCATCAATGAGAGTGAGTGGTGTTCAGGTACATAAGCACGCTTTAGCACGCCTTAGCACAGGCGTCTAAAATATAAAGTAGTCCTAATGTATAAATTTATTTCGTATTTTAACAACCCGAGTAAAAATAAATGGAAACACAAGCAAATTGGGGCGCCGCGGTACGTGGAGTTTCTGTTCAGTTTAAAGATTTCTTTTCTCAGAACGTTGACTCTTATGTGCCAGGTTGGGACCCAGTAGTAAAAACCGAAACTGATGACAGTGCACGAGCCAATTTCTCCGGAAAAACTGGTGCAGGTGTCTTGAGTAGATTTACTGAAGGTGCGGCTGTTCCGACAAAAAGGAGATATAAATTATATGATACTGCATTTATTCACGACCAATATGGTGGACAGATTGAAGTAACAAGGATGCAATTGATGAATCGTGATTTTGATGCGGCATTCGGTGAGTTCAAAGATTTGTCAATGGCTGCTAAAATTCTTTTGTCGAAAGGCCCAGCTCAAATCTTTAACAGGGCGTTTACAGCAGCCAATGGAGTTACTGGTGGAGTGTATGTTACACAGTATGCTGATGGAACTCAACTTGCATCTACTATTCATCCAAGAGCAGACGGTGGTTCGTCTCAGTCAAACGCGTCTTCAACCGGTATCACATTAACAGAAGCAAATCTTGAAACTGGAAGAATTGCATTGGTAACTCAATTGCAAGATGACGGCAATCCAATCACAGTAACTGGACCGATTCATTTGGTCGTTCCCACACAGTTAGAAAAAACAGCATCAATCATAACTGGTTCAACAAAAAGGTCTGGTACTGCTAATAATGATTTGAATTTCTATGATGGCGGAAGATTTCCAGTATTGGCTTCTCATTGGCTTCAAAGTGGAATCAGTGGTACTTCGGTCGGTTCAAATACTGCTTGGTTCTTAGTTGTCCCTTCGATTGCAAAATTAGCATTGGTTCTTAGAACTCAGCCCTCTCTTGACGAATCAGTAGACAAAAATACCAAAAGCGTTCTTTTTGATGTGATTGTAGATTTTTCAGTTGGTTCAAAAGATTGGCATGGTGTTTGGTGTTCACTTGGTGACGGTGCGGCTTATTCACTTTAATCAATATCGTGATTTAGTTTTCTACGACAACCGAGTAGCGGCGTCGTAAGAAATTAAAAAACGGAACTAAAAAAATGGAAAAATTTCACATTCTTTTAGGTACAATTGCGGCGATATTGATTATGTTGACAGCTCTCATTATTCAGCAATATCAAGGACCGTCTCTTGCTGGAGTTACTAATTTCGATTCATTAACAGTTGGAGAAGCTTTAGTTGTTGATGGTCTTTCGACTTTAACTGGAACATCAACAGTCACTCAATCTGTTGATGGATTGGTTGTTGGTGGAACTCTCACAATTTCAACAACGTCAAGACAAACTCTTTACACTAATTCTACTGGACCAAAATTTTGTACACAGAGCGTAAGTGCATTACATGTAGCAACGATGCAAGCTTTTGCGCCCTCTCTTATATTTGCAATCGGAACATCAACATCTGCGGCAAATCCCGAAGTGAATCTTATTGCTTCTACAACTGTTGCGACAACAACAGACACTTTAGTTGATGCAGCGTCAGACGACAGCAATTTCATTCTTAAAACTGGAGAAACAGTTGTTAGTTTGATTGCCGATTATATGACTACAGGAGCGTCTTCGACTTATTACGGAAACTGGAATGCGGAATACTTCTTATGGTGTACTGATATTTCAACAGTACAAGGTTAATACGTATAATCTGATTTGTGCATACTCGTAGGAGGTGCAAAATGTTTGCATCTCCTACGGGTATATTGCAAATAACTAAAAATGTCACATAAATTTATTAACGTATCAAATCCAAAACTTGCAAGGCCGTTAATTATTGACGGAAAACAAGTAAGAGACGAAGAAGGAACGCTATTAACAATCCCTGCTGGTGTTGATATCAATGCAGACGGTGTAGTTCTTAAGGTTGGAAAATCTGTAACATTGCCAGAAGATACTGCTAATTTACTTTTACGCAAATATGAGTTTCTTGTTAAAGGAGAAGTTTTAGAGCATGAAGATGTGGTCGAGAAAAAACCAGACCTGAAAGCAGAAGCATTGGCAAAAAAGAAAAAAGTAGAAGCAGATAAAGCACTGAAGCTTGGTGCTGTAAAAGCAAAGAATGCAGAAGTAAAAAGATTAGTAGATTTGAAAAAGCTTGCTGCAGAACATCGTAAAAGAGACAACTAAATAATTATTATTTATTTAATTAACATAGTTGCAGCTGTCAACTTTAAATAACAGCTTAAAAATATGTTTATTAAAAACATTCAGAAAAACGACATTGGCCCCGTCGTATTTAAGGGCTACTGGTTTACACTTCCAGCTAACAAAGTGTGTTCTATTTGGGAAGAAGCGGGGAAGTTTCTTCTGGAACTATTTAAGGCACAAGGCGGAGTAGAAAAAGACGAGAGAGGCAAAACAATTTTAACGGGTGCGCCTCTGCCTCCAGTTATCGAAGCAAATGCAAAGGATTGGGATAAAAAGTCTTATGCTTCAATTACGAGATTTCATTTGAATCATAAGCAAATTCCAAGCAAAAAGGATTTGTTACGGATTGCTGAAGAAAGAGGCGTAGACAAAGATTTTTTGCGTCGAGCGTCTACATCTGACGAAATAGATAATAGTGAACTCGCGAACGAAATAAACTCTTTGCCTATTCCAGAAGAAATTAGATTTCCCGATAATCCTGACAACTTATGAATAAAAATTTAATTATAGGACTAATTGTATTCATTGCGTTGACCGGCGCTCTTCTTTTGGGTCGAAGTTTAAATGCACCATTGACTGAGGTGAAAGATAAAATAGTGGGTAACTTCGATTTAAACGCATGTCATCGTACGAATAGTGCAACTACTACAAGATTTACTTTGGCACCAGATGAATTTACCGGTCCTGAAAATGGTACAACTTCTGTGGTTTGTTCAAGTGTGAATTCAGACCAGGTTGACATTCTTATACAAGCAAGAGCAAGTTCTTCTGTAGCCAATCTTATCTTTACGAGAGAGTTTAGTGACAACAATATTGATTGGTATCAAGAAGATTGTAGGACAGTTAATTCGAACGTTCTTGTAACTCATGGAGCTGGCCCCTGTACTAACGTTTGGAACTTGGCAACAGGAACACAAGCAGTAGCGAGTGAATATGTTAGAAGAAATTTAGACACTCAACCATTAGCTACTCGGTGGATTAGATATAATTTTAGCGTTGCAAATGCATCGACTTCTTTGCATCTAATTCTTATATCTAAAGACCTGATAAAATAATATGTCTACAAAAAAAGGAAGTTCTGCAATAGCAGCTATTGTTGG
>ERZ1292644.613-Hain-H14-01um-R2-613-length-22861-cov-10_pt1 | contig 21669 bp, 19 predicted proteins | sample MGYA00564402_ERZ1292644 | MGnify/ENA primary metagenome ERZ1292644 (study PRJEB36523, sample SAMEA6512644) | groundwater metagenome | collected 2019-01-09 | study: AquaDiva: Metagenomics assemblies of 32 groundwater samples
GAACGTCGATTCAGCTACGCCGTCCTGGTACCCTGCTTGAAACTCATCGTCCGCTGAAGCAGAACCTAGTCCGTACCCTTCTGGAAATTTTGGTCCGGATGCCTCTACTGGTACTATAACTACTTCGACAGTCTTAGTTGAAAGCGCGTACCCTTCTAAGAAGGCTGCAGCAGAATCGGTTATATCGTTAGCTTCGTCAACAGCTGTACCGAGTAGGTACCCTTCCCCGAGCCTTGTAATTTCCTGAACGGTGCCTGAACCGGAATCAGCGCCTAATGCAAACCCGCTCTCAAAATCCACCATCGGCGGTGTCTGAGAAGACACTACGCACAACGGTTGAATACTGTAACTGAAATTTGCGGCTATGATCGGAGGATCACTGGCACGAAGAACCGGTATCAGCGGTTGAATACTATAACTGAAGGCTGCAGCTATAATCGGAGGGTCGCTGCAGGGAAGAATCGGTAATAAAGCCTGAGGGCTGTAGTTAATAGCCGCCGGGTCTATTAAAACTACACCCTCAAGAACTGTCATGCGATATCCATCGCTGCAGCCACGTTACGCCACGGTCTCCACATTGCTCCGCCAAGTGCTACGAACCAGTTAGTTCTAGGAGTAGTCGGAGAAACACCGGGGGTGTCTCCTAAATCATAGCCAGGAGAAAAAGTTCCTAAGGCTGGAGTAGTAACAGAGTTGCTCGTATATTGTATATACCAATCGATCGGATACCCGATAAATCCATCAAGATTGGCTGTTTTCTCTCCACTCCAAAATATCGGGAAAAACGGTGTCCCGCCTCCGGGTGAAGATGTTGCAGGAGGTGTGGCAATAAAATCTGTGGTTATGGCCGAATTCGAAGCTGCTCCGGGGGCTATAGTCAAGTCCCCGCCTCCTATACGGACAAGACGCGACACAGAAGCCGTAAATATTCTCGCCATAACACCAGAGTGTCCGGCCGCTCCTACAGCTTGAGTCGAAATCCCGCCAACAGGTGTTCCGCCAGAGGCAGATCTAAAAACCGTGGTCATACGATAGCCTACATACGGCAACGGCGCGAAAACTCCAGGAGAGGTAATATCGATAACTTTCTCGATACCAACAACATTTACAATCGCGTTCTGGCGGAATATTGCGCAGCTCCAATTTTTACAACCAGTCGTGGTCCAAATCTGGAGCACTCGATCTGCAGAAGCTGTAGCACCTATAATGCTGTTACCTACAGATAGTGGAACCTCGTCTGTAGCAGTAGGCTGGTTGGTAGTCGTTCCAGCCAAAACATACAAGCCTCCAGGTGAATAAGCCACTCGAACGACATCGGCTGTAGCGCCTTGAAAGAAAATTCCTAGTTGGGCGCCATCATCATTAGTCACTACAAAATAGCATTGTGCGTTTCCAGCGGCAGCTCCCTGAACTGTACAGTTTGCTTTAGTTAGCAAACGATTGGTCGTATCACCTGCGCTAGTAGGACCTGTGACACCGTCACAAGTCCATTTAATAGTAGCGCCTCCGGCTGTCATAGCCGTGAAATTTTGAAAAATGAAGTAGGCGGATGAATCGTTTAGACTGACGAATGGCGTATTGTGAAGATTCGGTGTGATCGTCCAGCTAGCCGTTAACTGAGCAGAAGATGTTACCATTATGCACCAACCTTAAACGTAAAATCCGACACTAAATAAATTACCAACATACGTATTTATTCCTTACGCGGTGTCCATTGAGACTGCAGCGTTACGCCACGGTCTCCACATTGCTCCGCCAAGTGCTACGAACCAGTTAGTTCTAGGAGTAGTCGGAGAAACACCGGGGGTGTCTCCTAAATCATAGCCAGGAGAAAAAGTTCCTAAGGCTGGAGTAGCAGTAGTAAGACCTGTGTATTGCGCATACCAGTCTATAGGACGACATAAAAAGCCATCGAGGTTAGCAACTCGTTCCCCGGACCAAAATATAGGCATAAACGGAGCACCTCCGTCCGGAGAAGTTGTAGCAGGGAACGCGGAGAGCGTAGTACCTGCTACCTGAGAGGAGTTTCCTGAGATCGACGGTAAACTTATTTCCCCTCCTCCTATGCGCACTAGTCTAGAAGTCGAAGCTGTAAAAATTCTCGCACAGGTACCTGTGAAGGCGGCAACACCGATCGCACTATTACTTATACCGCCCAGCAGCATACCAGGAAGACTGTCTCTGCTAGCCGATGTATATCTGTAGCCCACGTACGGAGGAGAAAATACTCCAGCCGAAGCTATGTTATAGGTCCTCTCAATACCGACAATATTCACGATCGCGTTTTGACGTAAAATCGCACAGCTCCAATTTTTACAACCAGTCGTGGTCCAAATCTGGAGCACTCGATCTGCAGAAGCCGTGGCTCCTATAACACTAGTAGCCGCAACTACGACTTCGTCGATAGCGGTAGGCTGCTGTGTTGTTGGGCTAGCTAGAGTGTACAACCCACCCGGTGAGTAAGCAATTCGGATGATATCCCCAGTCGCACCTTGATTAAAGATGGCCACCTGTACACCGTCTGCATTCGTCACTACAAAATAGCATTGTGCGTTTCCAGCGGCAGCCCCCTGAACTGTACAGTTTGCTTTAGTTAGCAAACGATTGGTAGTATCACCTGCGCCCGTAGGACCTGTGACGCCGTCGCAAGTCCATTTAATAGTCGCACCTCCGGCTGTCATAGCCGTGAAGTTTTGAAAAATGAAGTACGCGGATGAATCATTCAACGACACGAGGGGTGTGTTGTGAAGATTCGGTGTGATCGTCCACTGTGCTTGCAGTTGTGCAGTCGAAGATACCATTATCTAACCTACCTAGCGAAAAAACTCATTGATATACCCCGCTAATCCACATATTTACCCTATGACGCTATAATGGATACGCCCGCCCCGCCCGCACCACCGACTTGACCTGCAATGACACCAGCCCCGCCTGTCCCGAACGACCCTCCTGTGAGGACTGGAGTAGGAGGACTGGCGTCGGCGGTAACTATCACGACCACACCTCCTGCACCACCTCCGCCACCACCTCCACCATGTCCCGCGCCAGAACCGGCTCCGCCGTTAGCCCCGTCGCCACCCACCGCAGTGATCGTGCCACTGCCAGCAAAGTCAAACACACGCAACACCATCCAGCCTGCACTACCGCCCCCGCCCCCGCCAAGACCGCCGCCCGAGAATCCTCCTCCTGCGCCGCCTCCGCCCGCAGACCCGCAGGTGTACGCAGAACCGTTCATATTACGAGCTTCCGTCGCCTGACGGATCAAGCGCACATCACCGTACTGAGTCGGGCTTAATGTTACAGCTCCACCGAAGCCGGCATTCAACCCTCCGACCGGAACAGAACCAGACCCGCCACCGCCACCGCCATGACCCAAGCCCCCGGCTGTTCCAGCAACACCTGGCGTTCCGCCAGCCGCAGCCGTGGTAGAAAAACTCTGCGGGCAACTCGCGGCGTTGGCGTTAGCAGACGTGCCGTTGGCTTGTGATCCTCCGCCTGTGCCGCCGGTCAAACCTACCGGAAGAGGCCTATTCCCGGCGCTACTAGCAGCCCCCGCAGTTTGACCAACAGCCGAGCTACCGTTTACGCTGATCTGACCATTGTTGGTTAGCGTGCCTCTTACGCACAACGTATATCCATCTGTCAGTAACACAACGGCGTTGTTGATTGTCAGGTTTAGATAGAACGCGTCACGCGTCAGCGTGTAGATCGACCCAGATCGAGACGCAGCCGTGACCGTCGCCGCCCCGTCCATGGTCGCCGATCCATCTGACGCATCGCCGAACTGCCCGGATCCTGGAATGGCTACACCCAACATCGCCACGACCTCAGCGACCGTGAGATCCAGGACGTTCGCCGTGCCTCCTGTATTGTTGCCCTTCAAAGTCAACGTTGGCATTTGCGCTAACATTGAATTTAGGACTTTGTTTACACCGATAGTTGTAGCTACAGTTCCGGCAGTAGTAGTTACATCACCAGTTAACGCCGGCGTACGTGCAGCCGCCACAGTCCCTGACGTCAGATCTGACGCACTACCGGTTATAGCAATTGCCGCCAGACCTGATAAATCCGCGGCATTACCAGTTAGAGCTACCGTCGCTAAATCTACCAAATCCGTAGCGCTTCCGGTAGTTGCTACGTCGGCTAGACCCAGAAGAGATTTGGACTGTAAAGCAGTAAGGTCTACTGGAGTACCAAATCCTCCAGTATTATTTCCTTTGAGAGTAAGAGTCGGCATCGTCGCCAACTTTGCGTTGGTAATCGTATTCGCGCCGATAGTGATGGGAGTTCCTGGAGTCCCGTCTCCTGAAACTGGAGAAGATGTAGATACGGAACCACCGCTGCCCCCTCCAGTCCCTGTAGTTTCAAATACTTTGAAACTGTCCCCATCCTGCATATTTCTGCCGTTGCGGAAATAGATCAGGTTGTTTCTGCGAACTGCTAGAACGAATGAATCGTTTATGCTAGCTGATACTGAAAGATTCGATACTTTGAATGCAGAAACAACAGAGTTTTCAGGAGGGAAACGAGGCAACTCGACGATAAGGAGTTCGCCTTCCTCTAGAACTACAGACCCCGGAGCTACCTGCCGAACGAATCCGGAATTGGCGCTAAGTATCTCGATCGTTCCGTCCCAAGCGACCAAGCCGGCCGGTAACGTAAAGTCGAAGTTACCGCCTCCCATACAGACAGCATTTCGATCCTCGGTATTGGCAAAAGTAGACGTATCCACTGAGTTCTGAAGTGTTACGAAAGGCTCGTACCAATTATCAGAATCTTTACGAGGAATCGTCCACTTGAACCTAGGCGTCGAAGTCATTTATCCTTTAGATCGGCAGAAAGGTAACGCCGTATTCGATCTGAAGTTGACAAGGGCCAGTTATGCAAAAACGCTTGCCGTTCGCTAAAACAACCCAGACATCGAACACATAGAAATTGGGTTCTAGGTCTTGAGTATCCGAGGGAGCTAAATGGATCTTAGCTATACCTGATTTGGCGTTAACGATCTCGATCTCAGAGGAATTGATGGAAGATTTCTTGATAACTGGAAGACGATCAGAGATTTCTTTCTTGACCGTGAAGTGAATCGTAGCGCCTGTGAGATCTAATGGAGGCGGTGAAGCTTTGTCACAACCACAAGATACGATAGAGTCTTCTCGTAGATCGCTAACTGTAAGTTTGAACGATTTCGACGTTCCGCGAATAACGCGGACCGAGTTTTCGGGTAGAAGGACGTTAGTACCCATTACTCAACCACTGCGGCAAAGATTTCGTCTTCTATCAGACTCGCTGCGATATCTGGAAAATCTTCGATAGTTCCAGACAATATTGCGGCCTCTTCGATATCCGATTCTAAGTCTGTATAAAAAACCTGAAGTACGTCTCCGACAGTGGGGGCTATTTTTAGTGTAATGACACCGGTAACAGAATTGGTTTCGAACCATCCGTCCTCCAGGTCACGTTGCATGAGCACACCGTTGACAAACACGGCCGTTGTTCCGACTTGGTAGCTCTGTGAGAGCGTAAACACGGTGTTAGAACCGTTTATAGCTCCAGATGGAACCTCGAAGTGCGGAATAGACACGAGGCCACATTACCTCAGTTAAGGTGTAAACTCAATATATAGGTAAGTAGTAGAGTTGGAGAACATCGGACGATTCTAGAACTAATTTAGTTTGAATTTTACGATTACCTAGCTCCGTCCCCCCCCCATCCTCCGGCTCTCTGCGCATGAGCAGTCCGTTCACAAATGCGCGCAGAGATCCTGGAAGATAAGAAGCGAGTGTCCGAAATACAGTTCGAACGCCGTTCGGTATACCGACGGCAGGTTCGATGACTGCTCTCACGCTTAGCCAGCTACTCCGATCTCCCCTTCGCCTTGGATCGATAACGACGTAGCCGCCGAGGCACCACCGACTAGAAAATCGGCCGCATCAAGCCGCAGCTGCCCGTACCAATCCTGGAAAGCGTTGGCAGCTACGCTCGCGGCCTGGCCGATAACCTCGGTGCCTGCCACATTGCCCGAGGTAGCCCCGAGCCAAAGTGAAAACGTAACTATGCCGGCAGTTTTGTTTACGATCCTGATATGTCGGAGCACGATGTAGTTCGAGCTTGTTCCTGCGTTAACTCCGCCGGTCGCGGTAGGCGGATTCAGAATGTTAGTGGTTAATGTATTGGTCAGAGCGACGGGGCCGAAGCGGAATATTTTGTTAGAAGCCATGTGGGGAATCCTACTCCAAGATTACAAGATCTCGGCACAAAAGCGATATTACTAGTTTATTGAAACAGAAATTACCTCGACAGTAGCCGTAACGATACCTTTGGTGATCACTTCCTTAGCGGAAATGATCAAATTGCCGTTCGAGTCCAACTTAGACGTCAAGATCGTAGTACCATCTAGGCCTAAAGATCCTGAAATACTGATATTCGCGAACGAAACTCCGGCTACGCCGAGAACGGGGTCGATTATATCCGAAGTGTACAGATTTGAGCTGAACGCCCGATCTCGGAGCACACCGTCGATTGCTGTCTCGACTGCAGTTTTTACTACTTGCGCCGAAACTCCTAGCCGGATGCCTACTCTGGCAGTAACGACTGCTCTAACAAGAAAGTTAGCCCCGGAAGACACTACGACAGTCTGAGTTACTTCCTTGCGCGCATCTAAAAACGCTTGCAAAGCTTGGATCAAACTGGAAGAGGGTGCAGCGTAAAATCCAGCACCGTCTCGAGCTAGAATAGGAACAGTGACCAGATTTGCTTGACAGTCTGAGGATAAAATCAAATCTACGTGAGCGAAAATGTCGTCCAATCCCTGACCGACTGTCGCCGTCTCGTCCTGAATTACATCGCCTATGGTGGAAAAGTTTAGACGAATCCCTGTAGGAGTAGGTGAAATCACTCCTACTTGCGTAACGATCACCGATCTAGCAGTCTCCGCAGAGAGTAGAGAACTTTCTGCTTCGGAAGTAGTGGTGCCGATATCGTGCGCTCCGTCTTTGATTTGGCCCAGCAAAGAGATCTCAGTACCTGTAGAAGTGTCGATGTCGTTACTTGCCGATACCACGCTCGTAGCTTGACCAGTTATACGATCTAGAAACGCCTTAAGTGCGTCCTTAGTACCAACAGTTAACTGGCTTGATCCGGCTGTCGCGATGGCGTCTATGGCGTTCTTCGCGTCTATGACGAGGGACTGAATACTCTGAGCTTCGGCTCCGATCTCTACCGCTTTATTTTTGGTGGCTCGAGCGCTAGTGATCACGGAGTCTGCTACCGTCACAATGTCTGCGGAGGACGTGGCTACATCGGTAAGGTCGCTCCCGATGATCAGTAGTTGCGCGTCCACGGCATCCAGAGCCGCGTTTCCTGCCAATACTTCGGCGTCGACAGAAGGCTTAGGCGCTAGTACAGCTCCTGAAATAGTCGTGATGATGTTCTGCAGTTCGACATCGGACGAAGCTGATCTGGCCGATATCGCTTGAGCAACCGCTACCCGTCCAAATAAGGGATCTGCGAAAGCGCCTGACAGCGCCTCGTAATCGCTCCTAGTAACCGCAACTAGCCGACTCTTATTGATCTTGGGCGCGAATTTCTTGGCGTGGTCGATATCTTCTAGGTCGTCCCCGCCCACAGATCCGCTAGGATTATTGACTGACAAGCGAATACTAGTAAAGTTCACTACTAAAGTATTCACAACGTCAGTAATCGTATTCTTGTCTACCTGACCGGATAGCCCTCTAGACGCCACATAAGTGATCTGAATCGTGGCGGAAGTTGTCGGAATATTACCTGCGACTCCATCACCGAATCTGATAGTAGGAGGATCATCGTTGTAACCCACTTCGTACTGATCCGTTTGCTCGAACTCTAAGAACTCGCTCTCGACAAAATCAGCGCCATTTACTTTGACTTGTACTGTGCCCGATACTACGAAACTCGATTCCGGTACCTTACCTAGCTCGAACACCTGGTTGGCACTGCCATCGGATACGAAAGTTTCTACGAAAGTCTGCCCCTCGTAACACGGGATTACGAGTACATCCTCCGAGTCGCTCCCTGGAGGGAAAATAACTTCCTGCGCGGCTTCAAAAACAGTCTCGTCTGGCCCTGTGAACTGAAAACCTTTCGGTACTGGGATATTGAATGCTTGGGGGGTGAGCACAGCAACATCAAGATCTACAGACGAAGCGACAGCGCCTCGCATCTTGTAACCCAGCTGTCTGGTTATCCTCGCAACCGCTTTCCGTGTTCTAGCGGTTTCTAGGTACAGGTCCGTGGCCCTTCGATCTAAGTAAAAACTTAGAGTATCCAACCCGTACGCCACGATGTCGACCAACATGATTCCTAGACTCGACAGAGCGAAATCGTTGAAGTCGCTAGCAAATTTTACCTGTAATCTCGAACGCAAGTCATCTACGGCAGTCGAAAAATCGAGCGCCGAGTATTTAACACGATTTAGGGAGGACGCCATAATTATGCAATCGGGACAGTAATTTTGATGGCTTGCTCTTGTCGAGTAGCAAGAACTACATAACTAATATCGATAATAGCCTGAGTATCATCTCGTGTGACATCGACGGATTGGACAATAACACGAGTTTCGAACTTGCCGATCGCGTTCATGATGTCCGCTCTCACTGTTTCCTGAAAAACTTGTGAGTTATTCTCAAATACGAACCCGTACGCACCGGAGCCAAACGCCGGCCTCATGATCCGCTCACCCCGCCCGGTTAGTACGATCTGTGCCAGAGACTGCCGTATGAGGTCGTTGTCGGAAACAGCCGCGGGTAACGCTGTGGGCGAACGTTTGAACGGAAAGGCTATTCCTATAAAAGAAGTACGAGCCACGTTCACTTTACCTTAGCAACACGAGATTTGGCATTTCCAGGAATCTGCTGAATCGGCACCGAAGACGGTCCCCAAGCTGTACCGTGCGTATGTGTTGCAATATAGTTAGAAAACTCGGTGCCTCGTAACATCACTGAATCGGCTCCTTCGCCTACTTCGACATTGGTCGACTTTAGGACAATCTTTTTGGATTCAATCGTTACTCCGTTTTTATCCAACGTGATTACGTTATCGTTCTCATCCCTAACGACTACATTTTGACTCTTGGCTCCTAGCGTAACTTTGCTGCCATTCTTGTTCGTCAACACGATGTCCCCATCCGAGTTTAACACAATAGTCGAGGTATCACCTTTGCTACGGTCAGCGGACTTGGATCTATCTCCATTGGCATCTGCAGTAGTAGATGGGTCCGAAGAGGAGCGTTTGTGCCAACCTATCTCGACAGCTTCTTTCCCGGTTTCGTCGGAAAACGTGATCCTATGTCCTTTGCGCGTAATCCATCCTCGACGCTCCGGAACGGCCACGGTTCCGGCCTGTCCGGCCACTTTTTGTCCCGTAGTATAGCTAAAGTCGCGGGGAAGATCTTCTCCTCCGAACCAGCCGCCAAAGTATATGATCGGTGTAGAAGGATTCCCGTGCTCGAACCCGACTCTAACCGAGTCTCCGACTTCGGGGGGCCAAAACAATCCGCGATCCGCCCCCGCCCCTTCGAAGGCGGGATCTACCCAAACCTCAGGAGCGCGGGTATGACCAACCTGTAGCACCTTGACTTGAATTCGCCCTCTACGTTCCGGATCATCGTTACGCGTAACCGTGCCTCTATAGAGCCCATAGTACAAGCGAAAGTGCTCTAGCCCTCGAAGGAGTAGTGACTCAAAGAAGGCTTCGAAGTTGGCCATGTCAGATCCTTTGCTGATCTATCGTCAGTCCGCCAGAGATGGCGTCGATACTCTCATCGATGGCCGGTTCAGGAGCTGTCGGTCCTTTAGAAGAGACCGCGTTCTTTAATGCTTGAGCTACGTTACTGACAGCTTCGATGTCCATAGTGTAACCGCCGCTTCCGATCTTACTCGTAACCTTTAGAATCGAATAGTTGCCGCTAAGCCTCTGACCTAAACCTCGAACCGCTCCTACTATGCCCGGTAACACTGTCGGATCTCCGATCGTCTCTAAATTAATCTGGACTCCCATCAGAGTGGACTGAGCAGAATATTCGGAGCGAACTTGTTGAATAAACTGAGCATTCGATGGATCCCCTGGAAACTGTTCCGCTCCTTCCCCTGTGAGCTTATCAGCCGCTGGAAAGGTTTTGGGATTCTGAATATCAGCAGCTCCCTTGGAGGTTCTAGGCGCGGCTACTTGCTGATCACCTAAGAATTTCTTGATTTCTTTACGATCGAAAGAATTGACATCTTGGGAGAAAAATCCTCGAGCTGATCCTGGAAGATAGATAGCTGCGGTAGGAGTACTAAAGGAAATGATCGGAAGCACGCGATTAACACCTGTTTTACTCGAATCGACCGGGCCTATGCGACCGCCTGAGAAATCATACATTCTGAATAGTTTCGAAGGTGCTGAGCTGAATACGAAAGTAGCCGGCAATACTTTCAACTTGTTGTCTAACAGGTATGTAAAGAACCCCCCTGCTCGGATCACTTTTACCATGGCTGTCCAATACGAATCGCCGCCTTGAGCAAAATCGATTGGATTCTGATTCCATTCCGCTACTACCGATGCTTGAGTCGTAGAAAGTTTAGTTACTTCTGAATCATCAATCTCCATGCCGAATCGTTGAATAAGCTGCTTGACGATCTCTTTGCGTGTCGCTCTGATCGTCAGATTGCCTTCTAGTCGGACGGCAGCGAACCCGCCAACCCCCTGAGCGCTGAGAGTTATGACAGTATCGCTACCCTGCTGTACTTCTGGTTTTAGGATGATCCCAGAATGCACCGGAGAAAGAATAGTTCTCGCAGAACCAACAGACTGTCGAATCGCGTACCCGAACTGAACTTCTAGTATGGACTGCCCCCACTCGATTAACCGACTATTGAGAAAATCAATCGCATTTCTATAGGGTGGAGTGAGGGTTAGTTTTATGATCGGCAGATAAGCTAACTGTAATTCAACGGATAGCTCAGTCACGAACGCTAAGGACGCGGTACCGCCTAGCCTAGCAGCGGCCTGTTTAGATGCTGGAGTTTTCAACCACAGCGGAAACCGATCACCGTCAGGAGTGACTATTGTTGCCGACAGAAACGGGTTTCTATAATCTAGGCTTTCGGACGCCATCAGCGACCTTTAGCGTTTCGAAACAACTGTTGCTGAACGAAGCGTTGAGAAGGGATACGTAAAAAATCCCCTTCATTTAGATCAGTAGGTAGTATTTCCAAGTTATTAGCATGCGCTATGACCCACCATAGATCCGGATCTCCGTAAAAACCGTTAGCTAACCGATCCATACGATCTCCTCCCCGGACTTGGTAGGATATATCGTCTGCTTGAAACGGTAATTCTGGCAGATCTAGAACATCCCAAAACTCAACGCCGTCGATCACTCCTGGCGAAGCAAACCGGAGTCGGCTGAATTGGGAAATATTGTTCATCGCCATTATTGTTGACTTCCGTTAGCGAGCACAGTCGCGCGGTTAGTACCAATCCCTACACGAATCGAATTAGCCGCTGATCTGCTCGCAGGAGCTGTCTGCGTGGTGGGGGCGTTGCGCGGAGCCGCAAGAAGCGCCGAAGCCAATGCATTCAATGCTTGGAGGATTTCCATCGCGCGGAACTTGAAATCTTGTTCATACCACTCAGGATGATGCGTGGCTTGATAGATATTCTCAAGTTCTGTCTTGCCGATAGCCATCTTGACGTCTTGCTTGACTCCGGCTCCGGCTGTCTGGGATTGGACAGACACCGTTCCGCGCATCGCCATATCGATGCGTTGCAAGTTCGCTATGGCTCGAGCCGAATCTTTCTCGATGGCCTGAATGGCCGAGAAAGTGAAATCCAGAATCTTTGCCCAAGCTTCGCCAAACTTGGTCACCATCTGCTTGGTTAGATCTCCGAAAATATCCATCGAGTCTTTGACGAACTTCTTTGCTTGCTGAATTACCTTAGTAAATGCGTTAGTGAAAGCTTTGGTAACTGCGTCTTCTACCTTGACGGTGATCATATCCGTCAAGCCTGTGAATGCTCGATCTACGGTCTTACCAACTGTTTCGGTTAGCTTTTTGATGTCCTCCTCATTGAACTCCATCATCGAAACGTTTTGCTTCTGCTTAGTCCAATGATCTATCGCCTGCTTGTTGAAGTCTTCGAACGCCTTCCCCGTAACGGTTAGCATCTTCTGAGCTTCGTCTTGGGCAGTCTTCGTAAAATCTATGTAGACTTGCTTTATGATCTTCAGATCCGCTGCGAATTTCTTAGGATCTATCGCGGCGATATCTTTCAGATTGTTGGCGGCCTCAGACGCTGTTAGCCCCAGCTCTCGCTTCATGCTCCCAACGGCTGCAGCCGTTTGATCGGTCATGCTTTTAGCAGTGACTGTGGATCTCTCTCGTAGCTCGTCTAGATTTTGCTTAACTTGCTCCGAAGTCTTTCCGCCACTCGACGCTACCGATTCTTGCATTTTGGTAACAGTCTCCGAGAATGCCTCTAGCTGCTTGGTATAGTCTCCTTGGATCTTAGCTAGCTCGACCTGACGTTGTGCGTCACTCAGCTTCGAGTTCTCAATAACCGACTGTAGATGCGCAAAATAAGATTGTGACAGCGCGTGTTGGGTCTGCTGAACAGATTCACGAATACTGAAATCAACCACTCCAATGCGCTTTAGCGCCTCCGCCTCAAACCGCTCGGAAGCCGCTGCAGCGATCGAAAGCATTTCTTGCTGTGAACCTTTGGCCATCGTGACCGCTTCGGCCCAATTCTTCTGAACGCTAGCAATACCTTGTTCGATTATCACTTTTTGACGATCTAACTGAGCGTCGGCTGCAGCAGCTCGGCGCATCCCTTCTTCGCCGGACATCGCGCCGAGTTGCATATTCTTTTCGATCTGAATGCGCTCGTCCTTATACCGGTCGAAAGCGGCCTCCAGTCTCTCCTGATAAGCTTTCGTCTCGGTAAGCGATTGATGCTTGACAAGTTCATCGGCAGTAGCAAAAAATTTCTGCTGCTTCTGATTCAGACTATCGAGAACTGTGACAGCTACACCATAAGTAGTTCTAATCTGAGAAGCCAGTTGAGACTGTTTCTCTAAATACTCTTCTTCGTCTTTTATGTAAAAAGAAGTTTGCTTGGATAGATCATTAAGTTGTTTGTTGACTGCTCGCCACTCGGTAAGTAGCTTTACGGCATCGTTGGACTCGCGGTCGAACTTGGGAAAAATTCCAATCGCGCGAGCCGCGCCTCGCGCTTGAGCATCCACGAGCTGGATATTAGAGTTCAGAGCTTTGGCGACTCGGTCGCCCACACTTTTGGTAGCCATCAGCGTCTGCTCAGCTACGGTGTGTAGGTATACAATCGCCGTTGCCCCCTTTTGTTGCACCGTTAGTGTAGTACCCGTCACTGCTTGAACAGTCTTGGTTTGTGCAGCGTCTACCGCGGCGGCTGCTCGAGCTTGCGACTCTTGTAAGTCTTTATAAGCCTGGATTCTGATCTGCTTTTGTTCTAGCCGTGCCTTCTCAGCTGCAGTAGTTGCGCGGTCCAGGCTCTGTTTGGTTCGTTGATCTACTGAATTAAGGGAGTCCTCGGAGCCTAGAACTAGCTCTTTGAAGAATCTTCCTACAGCCAACACAGTCTTTGAGAACATCTCGTTCATCCAGAGCGCGACTTTGACGACTCCTACGATAATATCCTTAAGAGTCAATAGAATCTTACCAAAAGTCTTCATAGATTCACCGGCTGCATAACCAACAGCTCGGATCTTCATTATCGTGTCGTGGGATAGCCCGAGCTTTTCACCCAGCATGTCTACAGCTGCAGCAGCCTTGTTAGGCCAGATCAGGAAGGCCGCGCCAAAAGCAACCACAGCTGCAGCTGCAGCAGCGAGTAAGACTAAGGGATTAGCTAACGCGAAGCCTAAGGCTGAAATCGCGGGAACTACTAGACCTACGATTACCTTGGCGAAGACACCTAGTATCCCGATAATAGGAGTAAATTTTGCGACCGCGAAGACTGCGAATATAATCCCTACAGAGTTTCCAAGAGTCTGCTTGATCTTGTCTAGAAACGACGTCGAACCATCGGACCAGATATTGGTCATCTTACCCCACCAACCCAGCAGATACGACTTAGCAGAAGAGTATACAAAATCGAACGCTTTGCGCAGCACGCTACCCAGATAGCTACCGATCTCAGCAGCTGCCGTCTTCCCTCCTTTATCGATACCAGAAACCAAGCCCTCCCATAAGTGGACACCGAAATCTTCAACGACGGGTAGCACCGTCTCTGTGAGCCATTGCCACAGAGCCTTGGCGAGCACTAACGCCTTGGCTACGCCGTTCTTGATCCCTTCTGAAAGCTTTTGAAAGGCTTCTTTGGTCGACTTGCTCTCCATGCGGAGCTTGAGAAACCACAACCCGAGGCCCACCACCGCGCCTGTGATCATCGTGAAGGGTGAAGCCAGCATGTTTAGTCGAAACCCCAAGGAACCTAGTACTCCGATCATAGGAGCGGCTTCCTTGACTACGGTCCCGAACACAGCCGCTAGTGGACGAAGAGTACCTGGGATGAGAGCTAGTGTTCCGATCTGATGGATCTCAGAGAACTTCGAAACAAGTTGTCCTAAAGTACCACCCTTTTTAACCAATCCTTGCATCTGTTCGTTGAACTTCTTGAACTCTTTACCAGTCTTGTCCACGAAATCCACAGCTGCACTTCGCCCGATGTTTCGGAAACTCGTAACAAACGTATCCTTCATGAGATCAAAGGAGGCTGAAAGCGATCTACCGGTGCTAAAACCCTCTTTGGCGAACTTTCCAAGATCCCCTCTGGCTTTGGTCGTAGTCTTGATCAAGCCCAGTTGCTTTTCATCCGCTTGATCGAAGAAATTGACCATCATTGCCGATTGTTTGGCACCAAACGTCTTCTCTAACTGCCCTCTAAGCAGATTCATGGACTCAGACGTAAATTGGCCAGTCTTCTTACTCTTGATAACCATCTCGGCTAGCCCGGACATGAATTCGCCTGGGCCTTGCGTCATGGTCTCAAACGATTTCTGAATGTCGCCGGTCGCGATTCCCAGCGCCATGTGGAAATCTGAGATATCTTGGCCGGTTCCAGCGAACAGGTTGGCGAACTTCTCTCCAGACTCGACAAGTTGAGTCGCCATGGCTACCGCCATCTCGCGCGCGTCTTCAGTCGACGCCCCCATGTTGTAGAACGCTCCGCTAACTGCCAGAGTCTGGCTGGCGAATTCGGCCATCTGTTTAGGATCTAGTTTCTTACCAAGTACCGCCGCCCGTCTGGAGATTAGCTCCATGATGTGTGGCATCTGCTTGAACTGACCTCCGATATCGCCGAGCTGCTTACCCGACTCGAGCGCACTACCTGCGAGCTGCCTAAGCTGATCATCAGTCAGATGGAACTGCTGGCCTGCTTGTTTGAAGATCTGAGTTAGTTCCCCTGCAGACACACCAGATACTTCGGAGAACTTGGCCAAATCTGCGCCAGATTTGATCCCAACCGCTCCTAACTCTTTGGTAGCTAACGAAACTTGGTAAATCGACTCTGCTGCTTTGTCGGCTCCGATATTGAGAGCGATACTCATCGAAGTCGCTTCGTTAGAGAACTTGGCCAGCTGTTTCCCGCCCATGCCGAAATTAGCGCCCATCACTCTCGACGTTTTTTGCGAAGCTATGATGGTCTCCTCGAACGAAGTGGTCAGATTCATGCCGTTCGAGGCGATATTCTCGACACCATGCGCGATGTCGCCGAGTCTAGAAAGAGAGACTGCTTGAAGAAAAGCTTGAAGTCGATTGACTCTCAAAATATCGTGCAACTTCTCGACGGCGTCTTTGATGAATCCCATCCCTTCGCTAATCTTCCCCTCATCTTTGGCGATCTTGCCGGCGCCACGGTTCATCGCATCGGCCCCCTTGTTTGTAGCGTTCGGAAGCGTCCTGCTCATCGCGAGCGCGAGCGTGTTAACGCTAGCGGTTAGCTTATCCATAGCAGATCCAGACATTTGATCTGCCATGGACGCCATCGGTTCAGAGCTGCTCTGGGCTTTCTTGCCCATCTTCTCTACTTCGTCGGCAATATTTCCGAATCCAGCCGCGACTTGGCGCTGCTTGGACTTCAAGCCCTTATCTTTGGCTCCGAAGGAAAAACCGACTCCTAGTAGAGAAACACTCATTGAGTTCGCCTCAGATCTAGTAAGTAGTCAAGCAGGACCACGTGGTCCTCACTTCTTGTTGCGCTTGGCTTCTAGATCTACTTTACGCCGAATCAGACGGATCCTCTTAGAAGAGGGTATCGACATGATGCTTTCGTACGTCACCCCCCACGTCTCCATCAGGTAGAAGACTTGGGCCTCAAGCTCTTCCGGATCGCAGAGGGGAAGAAAAAACCTTGCTGTGAAATATCCACGTCTCTCTTGAAGATGTGCTCACACTTTGGACACTCCAACTCGTCCTCGGTGTTGAGTCCGCCCTCGTTCTCCTCAAACTCGTCTCGTAGGAAGTTTCGATCTCGAATTCCTAGGTCCTTCACAGATTCTAGAGTGGGAATTGCGTTGTCTAGGGCATCCAACCGCATGAGAATTGCGAGAGAGAGCGTATCAGTTTTGTTGTTCTTGCCCTTGGCGACGTAACCCTTATCGATCTTGGATAACCGATCTTCGTCGCGCCCGGTCATTGGGTGGAACTTGACAGTTTTCCCTGACGGTAGAACTCGGTCGAACGACCTCTTAAGAGGATTTGGCATCTCCTTGGGAGCCAGCTCGGACAGATTCGCGATGTAGAGGTTCTCGGCGCCGCACTCGGGACACTCATCCTTGAACGGATATTCGTCTCCTAGAGAAATGCGCCGAATAGCGAAGATCATGTAGGCGCGATCCCCTACGGTTAGATCAAGAACTATTTGGGAAATTTCTCCTCGATCCGTGTAAGGCCCGATTCTGAGAGTGCACCGCGTAAGCAGCTCGTTGATTTTCTTCTGCGAAGAAACTTGAGAATTACCTAGAAGATCTTCCTCGTCTCCCTTGATCTCTCGAAGGACAATATCCTTGTGGAGGTTTCCAGCCTTGTCGAGATGACCGCACGGAAGCTCATACACGCCTTGCGAGGATTTGGGCGCTGACAGTAGGTCATCGGAAATGCGCGCAGCTTGAGTATCGAGTTTAGCGCTCGCCTTGGACAGGTCTACGGGCGTTGGTGTATCGTTGGAGTCGTTCATAATTCCTCTATTAATAGGATCCAGGATCGGGTTGTGAGTCTGGAGACTCGGAGACTTCGGAGTCGAACAAGCCGATCAAGCTGCGTACGGCTTCGGTTACGCTTAAACCCTTCTCCGCTACGAGGACTTTGAAGGATTCATATTGATCTTTGGCTACCCAGACGTTGATCTTGATGTCACTAGTACCGGTATCCTGAAATCGATCTAAATCGTCGAAACGCTTTGTATCAGCAACGTAGCTAGCGATCAGATAGCGAACTAGGGCGCTCGACGATCTGAGACCTCGCGAGGTGGCCATCCCGTTACTCATCCGAGTATGCGTAGCTCGACTTACCCAAAAGTTTATGATCCGGCGCTCGCCGCTTGTTCCCGGTAGCGGCGTAGACGTATCGGAAGCCATTTCGCACGCACGACAGATCAAGATGGCGTTAGATTCGATCTCGTGTCCGCCTGCTTCAAGCGGCACAACAAGCTTCACCCTAAGTTTATGATCTGACCCACAGTTACCGCAACGATGGCGGTACTTTGCTCTAATCAGTACATCGAACGGCGGAATGGTTCCGTCCGCCTGGAGTACCTCAGGCAGAGCGCTTGGTTCGGGATCAGTTACCATGCTGATCTCATACCTCAGAACTGCAGTACAGTCTACACTTCTGTTTGTTTCGGCTTGCGCCGCCTCTTCCTATTCCTAGACTTGGAAGCACTTACTGCCCTTAGAGGGGCGCCGAGCGGTACAGGAAACGAACCTGTATTGGCAGTAGTCGTTGCTCCTCCGATCGTCGAAGCGCTACTGCCGACGAAAGTCTCGAGCAATCCTAGTAGCTTGATGAGTTCGGGATCGTACCGCATCAGACGATACTACACGAACCTCCGGCGCACGCGGGCTCGGATGATAGCTGGGTACCATCCTCGGCTTCGTAGCTCGAGTAGTAGTCGATCGGGTTATATCCAGCGGCTAGCTCGTTCCAGCGCCGTTCTTGCTCTGCTGTTCGAATCTCTTCGAAGGGAGCAAACGGGTAAATCTGATCGCCATCATCCCCCAGGAGCGAAATTCCTGTGAAAAATTCTCTATTCTCCCATAAATAGTCCGCGACCTCTCCCCACTCGTGGTTCCTTACGGTGATCGTGTTCGACACATTATGCCGCAGTCCCGGCGAAGCGCTTTCTCTAGTAGTTCCCGGTAACACCCAGTTCTGTTGGGTCGATTTTACAAGATCCATGAACTTCTTGGCCGTCAGATCTGATCTAATCGTGGCACCTTCGGGTGCCTCAATTGGAAACTCGATCGACCACTTCCCACTTGGCTGCTTTACACAGAACTTAGGATTTGCTGTTTTGAATAACTGGAATACTATTTCCAACTCATCTGCGGTAACTCGTCGAATATATCTACGCGCGTGATGAGCGTGTATTCCAGAACCTACTCCTGAAATTACTAGCGTAGTCGTTCCGCTTGGTTTAATGCACGTAGATCTAGCTGCTGAATTTATACCGATCAGCTCCGCCCAAAAAACATTCCACTCGATTATCTTACTGGCTACGATTCGTTGATATTCTGGATTGCAAGAAATCTGAGGAGCGTCTTGCATACCGGTCATCCCGATCCCTAGCAACGCGTCCCGTCTGACGATCTTCTCAGTCACTGGCCCGAGATACGGCATGTCCGTGTAAGACGCTTGCAGCGTTCCGATCAGAGTTGCGGCCCAAGCCGCTTCAAGAAAGCCCTCTAAAGAAGTTAGCTTGGCGGCGTTAATCTCACAGAGATTACACATCGCCCACCCAGACACTTTGGTACCGTCCTCTAAAATTAGTACAGGATCTAAGCCGATTTCAGCGCAGTTGGAAACAAGAAGTCCCCCAGTCCAGTATGTATGCTCTTCCGCCTCTACGGTAATATCATATACAGAATGATTACCCATCTCTTCGATCTCTGCGATATCGAAAGTAGTTTTGGTATACCTAGCTTTACAATCTAATGTTGAAAGCAAGCGAGTAGTCTTACCTTCTTGAATGAATCCGATAAGATCTGAAAATATAGATCGTCCTTCCAGTGTTCCTATGTTTAAGTCATAACTTTCTTTAGAAGTATATAACCCGTTGGCGTGTTGAACGTCGTGCGCTTTGTTCACAGTATAATAAGAAGCTATACCGAGAGAAGACAACATAATTTGAACGTACTCGATAATCTCAAAAGACGCGGCTTTCAGTGTTACACGATTAGCAACAATCGATCCGTTAGCCGAATATAACCCTCGAAGAAAACCACACACAGTCTCTGAATCAGTTTTTTTGTAAAACTCTGGAATTTCCCTATTGTAGGTTTTAGGGAGATCCTTGTATGTAAGTTTAGTAGCATGAACTTCGTAGGCTGTATCAGACAGCCCGGGTCTGTGTACTCCTATGTAGTCACCAAGTTCTTTGCGATAATCTAGAATTTCCTCCGATCCTGCCATCAGATAAATTAAATTATTACTAGCTTTGTGAATCGAGCCATCGCCTACTAGCAAACCATCGATTACAGCTTCTCGTCGGTTAGTCCATTCAATTACCGGACCCTGCGAACCATCGATCGCCGTAGCCGCTCTGACCTCTACCTTAGATCCCTCTTGCACCACTCTGTGATTTTCTGTTCCGTAAAACGTGCCTGCTCTAGTCCTATAAGCTTTAACAGGCTTATCACCGGTCATCACTTTATTGATTACTCTGGTCCACTGCTTACCTGACCAGATCGTACTTCCGATCGAAATGTCATCGAAAGTCCTGATTCCCTCAGGAGTCAAAACCGTAGCCCATCCCGGCTGGCAAGGATTTGTGAGGTGATTGATATCGCTGACAAAAAGAATGCCAGGTTCTCCGAATTGACGAGTCTGGCCAAATATCCGTTTGAACTGTGCTTCTTTGGCTTCAGACCGCAAGACAACTACGGAGTTGTTAGCATTCCTGAACCACGGTTCTTTCTCGAACCAACTACGATCAGATTTGCAATTCATCATCTCCCCGTCTTCGAGGGAGAATAGGCAGATCGAAGCTGCCCGTCTGATCCCGCCTGAGAGCACTGCATCGGCTTCGAGACACATGATCTTGTGGCACTCGATGGGCCGGAGCTTCCGTCCTAGCGCACCATTCAGTACTCCTCGGATTAGATCCAAGGACTTCTTGAGCCCCATATGCCCTGGCGCCCGACCTCCGCTAGTCTTGAGCGGGGTCCCTGCTTGGCGGATCTCGTGGTACGAGAACTCGATGTAGTAACCCTTCAGATAACTATCGATCAGAGCGTCGGCAGCATCGGCCCATCCCTCGATAGTATCGGCGATTACGTGGTGAACTACTTCCTTAGTATCGATCTTATCGGCTAGCGATGGAAGCTTCTCTACATGCTCAAATTGGACGCTGTATCCGATTCCGCAACCACAGAGAAGAAGAAACAAGGCTTCTGCGAATACCCTAGGCCGATCTACAGGGCTAGCGCTACAATTGTAAAGTCGATTGTTATTCGCTTCTACTGCTGGTCCTGAAAATTGGAAACCGCGCATGGAAGGGAGGACTTGTTTGTTTCGAACGAAACCGAACGCCTTACGAATATCTGGTAGTAACTCAGGAAGATGCGCAAACTTTCGAAGATGCATGGACTCGACGCGATCCACAGTCTCGTCGAAAACCTCGCGACGCTGCAGCTCGGGGATGTATCGAGCGTACTTACTAGCGTGAATGTACTCAGAAAGAGCCGTAGGATCTGGTTTACAGCGCTCGGCTCGGATCTCTGACCTTTGATGTCTGTAGAGAATGAACGCTTTCGCTACTTCGTATTTCCTGGACCGCATGAGAGCGATCTCTATCGCATCCTGCACCCGCTCTACTTCAGTCACCCCGGGCTCTAGCGAGGCGAGTGCGAAATTCGCTACCTTCCTCAGTTCCTCTTCGTCGACTAAGCCCTCCACTTCTCTCCAAGCACCTCGTATCGCTTTCTCTACCTTGTTGGGATCAAACGGTTGCTCCGTCTTCCCGTCGCGCTTTCGAACAAATTCAGGAATAGAAAGCACTGCTGAGACTTGCATCGAGTCTTCCTTAGATAGAGAAAGAAGCAGAGAACGAAGATCAGGACGTCAAGCTGATCTCTTCGACCAGCTCCGGCTTTATGTCTAGTTCCGCGATCGATATCTCGCCGGACCTCGCGTCGAAGTCGCTTCCTACCTTGTAACGAGTCGGTAGGCAGCCGTGCAACACGTGAGCGCGCGCGGGGATCCTAGGCGCTATATCGAAACCAAACTGCCCTAGCGCAGCAGATAGAGCGCTAGGCACAGTTCCAGGATTGAGGGCGCCAGCCGCTGCTGCGCCTGTGTCAAACACGCCGTTGATGACCGCTGCAGCTGCGTTAGCTAGCGTTCCAAACGGGTTGCGAGAGAAGAAATGAATAAGTATTAGCTGCCTACG
>ERZ1292644.648-Hain-H14-01um-R2-648-length-21549-cov-5_pt1 | contig 21549 bp, 33 predicted proteins | sample MGYA00564402_ERZ1292644 | MGnify/ENA primary metagenome ERZ1292644 (study PRJEB36523, sample SAMEA6512644) | groundwater metagenome | collected 2019-01-09 | study: AquaDiva: Metagenomics assemblies of 32 groundwater samples
CTTCGCTTTGCGCGATTTCATTTGTATGATGAATTTGAATATGGTCCTGTCCTCCCGTGTGAATATCAAAATGCTCTCCGAGATATTTCATTGACATTGCAGAACATTCTATATGCCATCCGGGAAATCCAACACCCCAAGGAGAGTTCCATTCCTGCTGTCTTTTTCCTTCTTGCGACGACGAAAATTTCCAAAGTGCAAAATCGGTTTTATTTTTCTTTTCTCCAAAATCAACTCTTTTTCCAGCCTTTAATCCTTTAACATTTAGTCGTGCAAGTTTTCCGTAATTCTTGAATTTCGCGGTGTTAAAATAAATTCCGTCGCTGGTTTTATAAGTGTAACCATTTTCTTCCAACTTTTTAATTAATTCAATTTGCTCTTTTATGTTGTCTGTTGCCTTTGTCCAAAGATTTGGTTGAATGATGTTTAAATTTTCAAAATCTTTTTTAAAAATATTAAAATAAAAATCCGCAATTTCTCCTGCGCTTTTGTTTTCTTTTTTCGCGGCTTTTTCCATCTTGTCCTCGCCTTCATCAGCGTCAGAAGTCAAATGCCCGACGTCGGTAACATTAATTACGTGCTTCACTTTATAGTTATTGTAAATTAAAACCCTCTTAAGAATGTCAGAAAAAATATATGTTCTTAGATTTCCAATATGCTGATACCAATAAACGGTCGGACCGCAGGAATAAATTCCAACAAAATTTTTATTAATCGGTTTGAAGGTTTCTTTTTTTCTTGTCAGAGTATTGTATAATTTTAAGGCAGACATAAAATAACCAAGAAAAAGAAACTTAAAAAGTTTCATGTTTCCTTCATGAATTCAGGAAAAAGAAATTTTTAAATTTAAGTTATTTGATTGTCAGATAAATTTTTGCCTCAGCGTAATTTTCCGATTGAATTTTGACATTAACTCTATAGGGAATTGTGCATGATGGCGCACCTTTAGGAATTTCAAAAAGCACAAGTTCAGGCAAGTCAAGCGAATCAGCTTGACCTATCGTAAAACTCCCCGAAGAAACCAAAAGCAAGTCGTTTGCATTACCTTCGGAGAAAGAACCGCACCTATCACTATAATCAAATTCAGGGTCTGCCTTCACGGTATAAGCAAAATTTTTCTCGTCGTTAAATTCGTTTCTTATTGAAAATGCAAAACCGCTCGGCTCACCATCATCCTTGTTTATGGTTATTTTTCTTGACGGCGGGAAAATAACTATCTTTGAATCTCCCTCGCTGAACAGCTTGTTAATCTCATTTTTAACGCTCTGGTCTATTGAATTTATATTTTCTATAGAACCCTTGAATATTGTCCTTACCATAACCAAGCCGAGAATCAAAACTGTCATTAAAAGAACTATTGTAACAATTGTCCCTACAGACATTTCCATCTGCGCTTTTTTCCCAATCACTTGGAAAAACAACCGAACCTGTGAAGGTTTTTTAGAAACCATGTTATATCAAGGAGTTTAATCCCGTCTTTGTAAAGTAGAAAGTTAAAACCATTGTCGCGGCGAAGAAAATGATGCTTAGCACAATTCCGATTATGTTAAGCTTTCTTGCCCTGCTTGACAACTGCGACGCGCCTTTTTTTCCGTGAACAAATCCCACAACACCGAAAACAAATGCCGCCAACGGCTGGAAGAATGCAAGAACAATGCTCACCACTCCGAGAATATAACTTACCATATCCAATTCCTCTTTTTTCATCATTTCATTTAAATGAATTTTTATTTTATAAATGTTTCCTTACAGAGTTTCGCAAGCTCACTCGTTTACCTCGCAAAACTCATTAAAAAGATTTAAAATTATAAGTTTACTAATTCAAAAATGGAAGAACCAAAGTTCAGGAACATAACTCTTGCGTCAGGAGCAACAATATTACTAGGAAAAAATGCGGAGCAGAATGAAATCCTTATGAATCAATTTAAAGGGAAGGAAGATATCATATTGCACACAGCTGAACCAGGGAGCCCGTTTTGTGTTATTAACAAAGGTTCTCATTCTAAAAAAGATATAAGCGAAGCGGCGGTTTTTTGTGCGGCATACAGTCGGGATTGGCGGGATAATAAAAAGGATGTTGTTGTCCACATATTTAATGGAAAAGATATTTACAAAAGAAAAGGAATGGAGAAAGGAACTTTCGGCGTGAAAAAATTTAAAGTAATTAAAGTGAAGAAGGAGGAAATTGAAAAATGCCAAAAATAGGATATACACAAATAGGCAAGAACAAAGTAACTGAAAATTTTATTGAAACTTTGAGAGGTTATTTTAAAACTCATGAAAATGTTAAAATTTCTGTCCTGAAAGGCGCGACGAGAAATCGCGAAGAAATGAAAAAAATTTCAGAAGAAATTTTGGATAAACTTGGAAGAAATTACACAGCCAAGACAATCGGTTTTACAATTGTCGTGAAGAAGTGGAGAAAAAACGTAAGATAAATTTATAAACTAGTTTTATCCTTAATTTTCAGTTGCTTTGCAACTATTCTAACGCCGCGAGGCGTGAGTGTAAAATGGCAGTTTATGATTTCAACCAGCAAGAGTATAATTTGAAGTTAGCCGAAGCGCTGAAAAAAATTTCTGAACTGAAACAGCCGGAATGGATTAGTTTTGTAAAATCCGGAGCAGGAAGAGAAAGACCTATAGATGATCCTGATTTTTGGTATAAAAGAACGGCGAGCATTTTGAAGCAGATTTACAAAAAAGGAAATGTCGGCGTGAGCAGATTAAGAACTTACTACGGAAACAGGAAAAACCGAGGATACAAGCCGGAAGAATTCAGAAAATCCGGGGGAAAAATAATCAGGACGATTTTGCAGCAGACAGACAAGATTGGTTTCACGGAAATTGTAAGAGAAAAAAACAAAAAAGAATTCGGAAGAAAACTTAGCGAAAAGGGAAGAATATTTTTGGAGAGTGTGAAATGATACAATATACAAATTTAATATTAGACAGAAGAAAAAATGAAGACATTTATATAGACATTAACGGAAAACCGATAAGGATAAGAGTTTTAGGGGGATTAGGGAGTGAAAAAGTTAAATTAGCAATATCAGCACCAAGCGATTATAAGATTTCAAGGGCAGAAATACTACCACAAGAAGAACTAAACAGATTAGAAGAAATAGTACAAAAAAATGGGAATAAAAAATCCTGAAAAAAAAGCGAAGCTTGCGAAGAAAGGCAGGCAGACAAAATGGGCTCCTGTCTGGATTCTGCTGAAAAAATTCGGGACAGGCTCGGCAAAATTTCATCATGTCTCACAGATAACGAAACGCAAAAGAAACTGGCGGAGAACAAAACTTCACATTAAACCAAGAAGACAAAGGAAGGACCACTTTGGATAGTAGAAAAACTAAAAATGCATAAAATGAAAAATACGAGTAATGGCTGAAAAAAAAACCAAAATAGAAAAATTAGAGAAGGAATATACAATCCCCCTTAGATGGGAATGGAACAAAGTTCCGAGATACAAAAGGGCAAACAAAGCTGTAAAGGCGATAAAAGAATTTTTAGTCAGGCATATGAAAATTTATGATAGGGATTTAAAAAAAATAAAAATTGACAAGTATCTAAATGAGTTTGTGTGGTTCAGGGGTATCAGGAATCCGCCTGCAAGAATAAAAGTCAAAGCTGTGAAGGAAGGAGAGATTGTGAAGGTTGAATTATTTGAATTGCCGGAGAATTTGAAATTCAAGAAAGCGCGTGAGGATAAAGGAAAACAGAAAGCTGAAGAAAAGGGCAAGAAGAAAAAAGAAGTTGAAAAGCCCGACGAGAAAACCGAAATTAAATCAGAAGAAGCAGAAAAGAAAGACTCTCACGAGTTCGGTCTGCACCGCCCAAGCGTGGTCAGCATAGAGGAAACCGAAGAGAAAAAGGCAACAGTTATCGAAGTGGGGCAACAAATGGAAAAAGAAATTGCACAAAAAACAAAACATCAAACCAAGCAATCAAAGCAGCCGAAGCGTCCTGTGAGACAGGCGTTGCAGAAGTAATCAAGGAAAGAGTAATTTGTCCAGAGGATTTCCATACTCTTGTTTTAATCTAGCGTAAAATTTTATCCATTCTGGGTCAAATTCAAGATGAGGAATTATCGGTTTTTTAATTTCTATTGCATACAATGTTTCATCTAATGTTCCTTCTGAAATTCCAAAAAGATAAAATTCGTCACTTGTATCAATAAGCCTTAAGCAGTATTCCATAGATTTTTCTCTACCAACAGAAGCATTTCCTTCAAATCTTTCATAAGGAAATGCCTGAAAAGGATGCAGGGGAGCATCGCCTTTATTTGTAATAAAATCCATAATCTCAGAAATTTTATGAACTAATCTTGAAGGAGTCGCGCAATAAATTAGTTTAGCCATAATTTTATTTAGAAAAATGATGTTAAAAGAATTGTTGTGATTTACTTTAGCACTTTTCCCGTCTCTTCATACCACAAATATAAATCAAGTTCGCCGAGAGAGGTGTTTGTCTTTTCAGATAATTGTTTTAAGATATTTTCTATTTCAAGATATTTTTTTGGCGTAAGAGATTTTGATTTTGGCTTTTCTATCAAGCCATTTCTTGCGAGCAAGTCAATTATGTGGAAATCTATTATTGCGAGATTCTTGTAACCGATATTTCTCAAAAAATGGCTTGCCTCTTTCATGCCGATGCCTTTTATGTTTTTTACAATCCATTCCCTTGCATTTTTCTCGTCGCTGAATGAACCCAAAATTTCTTTTATGTGGTCTTTATATTTTCTTGCTTCAAAAATAAATTTTGCTCTTGCATTTGGAAATCTGTGCCCTAAAAATTTTAATTTCTCTGCAAGTTTCTCTTCTGAAAAAAATAAAAATCCGTCGCCAATCGCATTTTGTATTTTTATTCCTCCTGAAGCAGAGAAATTTGCAGTAAGAAAACAGAAACAAAGTTCCTTAAAAATCTCGTTTGAAGATTTTCTGCCTAATTCAGAAAATTCAAGCATTCGCTGATTCGTAATTTTTCCAACTTCAGAATTTTTGTGCTTTTTAACTATTTCTATTAATTTATCCACTTTAATGTCAATGCTCGCAACAAGTTGCTCACTATTTGGCTCGTTGCTTCGCAACTCGCATATTTATTTAAAATTTTAACGTAAAACCGCTTTTATAATTTTAGTTAATAGATAGTCTAATATTATTTGTTAGGAATTTATCTTTACAAATCGGATTAATGATTAACATTGGTTTTGCAGGGCGGGTGGGCGGGACAAATTGATTAATTTATTTTGAATCATATTATTCTTTTAATTTCACCATAATCTTTTTTCTTAATTTATAACTATTTGCCCATTTTGCATAAGCGTTCCATCCTTGGAAACTCTCAAGAATTTTTTCCCTACTTAATTCTCTCCGTTCATATTCTTCAATCTTAGATAACATTTTTCTTATATTTCTCTTTCTTAGCAATTTAAAATAATAAAAATTTCTGAAGCCGACAAAGTCAACACCCCTTGAAAGAGGGATTATTTTTGATTTGTCGGGATGAAGCTCAAGATTTAATTTTTCTTTAAGAAACTTCTCAATTTCTTCTTTCCATACTTCAATTTGCGATTTTGACGAGTGCAAAATTACAAAATCATCAACATATCTTATATAATATTCTACCATTAATTTATGTTTTACAAAATAATCCAATTCATTAAGATAAACGTTTGCAAAAAATTGACTCGTTAAATTGCCAAGAGGCATTCCCTTTCTAATAAATCCGCTCGCGTCTCTCTCTCTCTCTCTCGGATTTTGAAGTGTTATTCAAGATTCTGCTTATAAGACATAAAACATTTTCATCTTTTATTTTATTTTTTATTACTTGCAATAGAATCTCATGATTAACTTCCTGAAAATAATGTTTAATGTCTGCTTTTAAACAATATGATTCGGAAGAAAAATTTTTAGTTACTTTTCTTTGAAATTTTTCAAGCCGTTTTATCGCAAACAAGTTTCCTTTTCCTATTCTGTTTGCGCAAGAATCGTAAATAAATGTTTTATCAAAAATCGTCTCCAAAATATTAACCAAAGCATGATGAACAATTCTGCCGCGAAAATCTGATTTTGAAATTTTGCGGGTTTTCGGGTCCCGCAAAATAAATGTTTTTAGCGGTTTTGGATTGTAAGTTTGATTTTCCAGCTCTTCATGCAAAGATTTTAAATTTTGAGGCAAATTTTTCTCAAACTCAATAACATAATCTTTCTTTGTTTTGCCTTTCCTTGATTTTCTCCAGGCAAGAATGAGATTTTTCATTGAATAAATCTCGGGATAAAGATTTTTGCTGGTTTTCATAATATTGTCCTGAAAATGAACTATTCCGAGATTGGAATTCCTGTTAGCAGGATTCCTGTTGCAATTCAAGTTAGCCCTATCATTGTTGGTGTTAAATCTGGCAACCGAATCTTTGTAGCCAATTTACCTATTGTCACCTTTTCTTCAATTTTCATTTCTTACTGATTGTTGAAAATGAATTTCACCGGCTTAAAATAAATTCAAACAATGCGCAAATAAATTGACGTGTAGTCCATTTCTGAATCTCTTGCTCAAGGAGAAACAGGTTTCAGGACGAAGAATATAATAAAAAAGCACTTAAAAATTTTGCGATGCATTTTTTGCCAGCGAGCAAAACATTACTCACGCCTAACGGCGTGTACCCCGAGATTGGAATCCCCCGTCAGCAGGATCCCAGTTCCAATCCAAGAGAGCCCTAGCAATGTCGGTGTTAAATCTGGCAACCGAATCTTCTCTCGGATTCCAAAAATATAAATCTCCATCGGCAACATCTTTTCTTGGCAGACCTTGACTTGTCGGATTTTCCAACCAAGAATCTAAAGATATTCCAGGAGTTCTATCTTCCATTAATGTATCTTCATTCAATTTTTCCGCCCTTGTTTTGTTCCCCATCAGCATATATAATCCATCTTTTCTTTGTTCAAAATAAGCGTCAAACCAAGTTGCTCTCCAAGGACTTCTAAATTCGGTTAATTCTTCGTATAATGCAGTATTTTCTGGATTGGGATTGTCTCTTAAATATTTTAATGTTTGAACAAATTCCAGAGGAGTCGGCATAGCCAATCCTGATACTTGTAAAAGTCTGTGGGATTCAAACCAATTTTTTGTCTTCAAAGTTTTTTGTTTTGCAAAATGCAGTTTTGCGGAGGGGATGTAAATAAAATCTCCTTGAGGTTGCTCTTCTCTTATTGAATAAGGAATTTTCAATTGGTCAAGTCCTTTCAAGGTTTCATCGCTTACTTCAATTATTGGAGGCATAAAAAACTTAGAAAACTCTTATTTATAAATCTTTCGTCTTTCTATAGAAGTAACTATTATTTTATCTTTCTAATCTCGTTAAGTATTTTATCTTTTTGTTTTCTTGAAGTATGGGTTTTTCCAAACCTTACCAAGGAAGAATTTACTCTGCTCCAATATTTTCTTGGAAAAAGTTTTTTTAAATCCTGCTCAATTTTATGCGGATTTTTATTATTAGTCCAGCCAAGTTTTTGTGAAATGTAGGAAACGTGCGTGTCAACGCCAATTGCATCATTTCCAATTTCAGATAAAAAAACATTCGCTGTTTTTCGCCCGACGCCTCTTAGAGTCAATAATTCTTCAATATTTAATGGAACTTTGCCGTTGTAATTTTCAACAATCTGCCTTGAACATTTAATTATATTTTTAGATTTATTTTTATAAAAATTTACAGGTCTAATCAGATTTTCAACATCGGAAATTTTTGCCATCGCGAGTTTTCTTGGATTCAGATATTTTTTGAATAATTTTTCCGCCGTCGGAATAGTCACCTCATCCCTTGTTCTTGCAGAGAGAATTGTTGAAATCAAAATTTGGAACGGGCTTTTCCATTTCTCGGCGGCGAGGCGCATTTCACTTGATTTTTTTCTTAAGAAAGAAAGTTGTTTTATGGCTGCTTGAGAGTTCATTTTATTTTTAACAACATAAAGATTATATATTTATTTATTATAAAGAAACAATGAATTTTGATAAATTAAAATCAAACAGGTCAGTTCAGGAACTTCTTGAATTTGGAATTTTGAATCTCGACAAACCATCAGGACCGACGAGTTTTGATATTTCTGATTTTGTGAGAAAAATCCTTAATGAACTTGGGGTTAAAAAAACAAGCCATTTTGGAACTCTCGACCCAAAAGTTACGGGAGTTTTGCCGATTGCGTTAAACCGCGCATGTAAATTAACAGGATTTTTTCTAGGAGAAGATAAAGAATATGTCGGAATAATGAGAATTCATAAAAAGATTTCTCTTGAAGAAATTGAAAAGATAATAAAAGAGAAATTCACAGGGATAATAAAACAAACTCCTCCTAAGAAATCAAGTGTTAAGAGACAGGAAAGAGAAAGAGAAATTAAAAAATTTGAATTGCTGGAAGAAAAAGGAAACGATATTTTGTTTGCGACTGAAGTCCAAGGCGGAACTTACATAAGAAAATTAATTTCGGACTTGGGGGAATTTATCGGCGGGGCGCATATGCTTGAGCTTAGAAGAATAAGAGCGGGAATTTTTGAAGAGCGCAAAAGTATAAATCTTTATGACTTTGAAAAGGCAGTATCTGAATTTAAAGATGGAAATGAAAAGTTGATAAGAGAGATTATTACTCCTGCAGAAATTGTTTCTGAAATTTATCCCATAGTGCAAATAAAGAAAAATAATTTGAAGCATATTCTTACGGGAAAACCGATTTATGAAAAAGATTTAGTCAAAGGACAAAAATTTCCCTACGGAGAAATTATTTCTGTTTTTTCCGACGAGAAATTTATTGGAATGTACAAGGTTGTTAATTCTGAAGAAATTTTTGCAAAGGCAGAATTTGTAATGCAGGAGATAAAAGATTGAAAGATTAATTCAAAACTTCCGCATCACATAACTTCTTTATACACTTTCTGCGCGATTATCTTCATAACATACAAGAAAACAGCGAGCAAAACAAAAACAAGAACAGCCATGTTTACATTGTCGATGATGTTAACATATTTGTTTATTCCTCTTCCCGCAAACCATCCCGCTGTTAAAATAAGATACACTATTGCAAAATTAAGAATTGTCGTATAAAAAAGATATTTCGCCGCGCTGATGCCTCTTCTGCTCACATAAAGAATAGTCATAATTCGCGAGCCGTAAACAATTTTTGAAAGTGCAATCAAAAGAACAGGATGCCTCCGGTCCAATTTATCCTTAATCAACTGGAAATGCTTTTCCCTTTCCTTTATTTTCCTTAAAGAAAGAATTTTCGTCAGGAGACGTGATTTTCCGACGAGAAACCACACAAAATCCGAAAATGTATTTCCCACAGCGCAAAAAATAAAGACGGCCCAAAACGGGAGAATGCCTTGCCCGGAGAGAAAAGAAAGGAATAATATAGTCTCGTCACCTCCGAAAAAGCCTCCGAAGAAAGATACAATAACCGGATAACCAGACAAAAACAACAGAATATCCTGCCACAACATTATCAGTAAAAATTAAAAGGATTTAATAATCTTATTAATTGTGAAACACTTCATTTACTTTTCGAAAAGCGCCGTTACTTCCGGGAATGCTCTTTCGGGCGGGAATTTGATGAAAGCAGGAAGAATGGACATTGCGATTCATGTTGTTATCGCCGCCTTTTTTTTGTCGCATGACTTTAGAAAAGATGTGAAACTGCATCTAATTTTTTATGGGCAACCGGATCCTCCAAAACATATTGAGATACAAGTTACAGATGAATTGGAAATAAGCAAAAAAGATGTGGGAAATTTAATAAAAAAAATTCTTTACAAATACAAACCGGGAAAGAAAACAGAGGTTCTTCCGGAATGTTTTATTGAAAAGAAAAGTCTTTTAAATGTTGTTGAAGAATTAAGCGAAGAAGAGAACAAAATATTTCTCCTTGACAAAAGAGGAGAAAATATAAGACAAGCCGAGATTCCAGATAATTGCGTTTTTATTCTTGGAGATCATGAAGGAATTCAGGGAAAAGAAATGAAAAGGTTAAAGAAAATTTCTGAAAGCGTTTCCATCGGGAACAAAACTTATTTTGCAAGCCAAACAGTTGCAATCGTGAATAACGAACTTGATTTAAGAGAATCAAATGCTTAAATGAAAGTCTGGCTCTTTTTTCCGCGCTCCTTGTTTAACTAATACTGCCAGAGACTTGCGTGAATTATCTAAAGAAAATCTATCCACTACTTCTACGCCGATAAAATCATCTGGATAGTAAGGCATTCCGCCTATAAAAATTATCGGGGGTATTGAAGAATAGTAAGATGCGTCCGCATTTATTGCGTCAATCTCGCCTCTAACAAAACCTGAACCGTGCGGGATTTCTATTGCTTCGCCAATATGGTACACTTTATATGGTTCTTTCATCTCTTACAAATTTTTTTCTATTAGCCTCTCTTTAATTTTTATTTCAAAAAGAATTTCTATTTCATCATAACCTACACCGAGATTGGACAAAGCCATCGCCTCTTTTTTTAGTTCTTCTTGAAGATTCATTGAATATGACACCTGTCTGCAGAACAAACAGGTGAAAGGGGGAAAGATGTTAACAATATTAGAAAATCAGTTTATAAATCGGTTGTGAAGAGTTTATCTATAAGGAAAGTATGGAAAATTACACCACAAGCTTTTTAAATGAAATTCATTTTCTCTTCGGTATAATGAAGATTGTCTTCACACCCGACTGGTTTCTGACAAATGATGTCCTGATTGAAATCTTCAGTTTCGGAATACTTTTTATATTTTTTCTTTTGGCGCTGAAGAGTTATCGAATGGGAAATAAAACCAGCGTATTTTATCTTGGTATTGGTTTTTTGCTGATTGCAGTTGCAGAGTTTGCATCAATACTAACAAAGTTTGTTCTTTACTATGACACTGATTTCACGCAGGAAATAGGAAGAGTGATTGTTACAAGCAATATTGTGAATTCCATTGACATTTTTTATCACATAGGATTTTTCTTCAACCGGTTTTTAACTTTGCTGGGATTGTATACAATCTATAAAATACCGTCGGAAAAGAAGATGTCAAAAGATTTATTTCTTACAATATACCTTATTTTCGTTGCCGCACTTTTGAGTTATTCCCTTTATTATATTTATCATCTTACTTCATTAATCCTTCTCATATTCATAGTGCGCAATTATTACACCGTTTATCTTAAGGAAAAATTAAGAAGCACAGGAATATTAATCATTGCTTTCAGCCTGCTGGCATTGGGGCAAGTTATTTTCCTCCTCTCAAAACTTGAAGCCGTTTATGTCACAGCGCAAACAATACAATTAATAAGCTATATAATGCTGCTCGTCCTTATAATGAGGATTCTTCAAAATGGAAAGAAAAAGAAACAGACTGGAAATAATATATGACATGTTAAAGATAATTCAGGAGAGAGGCGGCAAAATAAAAAAAACCCATTTAATGTACAAAGCAAATCTCTCACATAATCAGCTTAAGCTTTATCTCGACGATTTGATAACAAAAGGGCTTGTTGAGAAAAGCTCGTTGGGAAGCAATCATTTCGTGCATGTTACAAACAAAGGAAGGGAATTTTCCGTGAAATATGCAAGGATAAGAGAATTTGAGAAGACGTTTGGATTGTAAAAACGCCCCAGACGTCAAAGCAAAGCTTTGCGTCGCGAAGCCGAATACGGCTTCTGAAGCGTGGTCGTTTTAGAGAATTTGAAAAAACGTTTGGATTGTAATTATTTTTTAGGGAGACCGTAAATAATAGTATTAGAATCTGCAAGTTGGAAGTTCAAATTTCCGTAAGGCAATTTTTCATTCTGTTTTAATATATTTGGTCTTGGTGCAAGTTCTGGCGGATGTAAAACAATACCATATTTTATTTTTGATTTTAAAATTTCCCCTTTATTTTCAGACTCACTTAACATTTTTGTTTCCCTTTCCATCTCTTCCGAATTTTGTTCAAATGCATAAGGACCTGCCCAATTATGCCAATGTTCCCCATAAAATACATAGCCGAATAATTGATTAGCAAAATTTTCGGTGCACATCCCATAATATGCCCCATGAATTCTCATTTCTTTGTTTTTGTGTCCTTTGATAAGTTGAATAAATATTTCCCAATCTTTAGGATGTATATGACCTCTATGAGTACGTCTTAATTCTTCTTCAGGATATACAACAAACCTATTATAAGAATCAGAATCAAATTGATTTTCTATGGGGATTCTATCCTCAAAAATTTCTCCCCTATAAAGTCCTTTAATTAAAACTGGCAATGTACTTTGTCTTAAAATTTTAATTAGATGAGAAAGATATCTTTCACAAGCAACTTTATCTTGATGTCCTACTTCAGCCTTAAACGGAAATTCAGGATGCACGAAAAAATCAATAGTCATTCCATAAGCCAAAAAAGATAATATATAATTTTATCGGTTCAACAAACTTAATAAACTCTTTCTTGTTTTCTTATTTATGAAAAAATCAGTGAGACTTTACATTAACGGAAGCGTTCAGGGAATTTTCTTCAGAAATTTTGTCAAGGAAAATGCAGAAGTTCATAACGTCAAGGGCTTTGTGAGAAATCTGGAAGACGGAAGAGTTGAAGTTTTTCTTGAAGGCGACAATGAAAATGTGGATAAGATGATTGAATTATGCAAAAAAGGGCCGAAACACTCACAGATAAGAAATGTTGAAATCAAAGAAGAGAAATTTCAGGATTTCAAGAATTTCAAGGTGCTGCATATTTGAGATGAAAAAGGGATTCTTATTTTGCTTCTTTTTTAAAAAAGAAAATGAAATAATCTTAGAGGTTTTATAGCAAACTTGATTCTGGAAAGAATAAATAGATAAGTAATGCAAAAGGCATAAACAAAGAGAATAAGATATTAGATACCCAACCCGAATCTAAGAAAATATACTGCAATTGTCCTAAGATAAAATCAAAAACAACCATAAAAATCCCCATTAAAAATATTGTAAATGCTATCTTTTTGGGATTTTCAATGGTGCTACTTCCTTGGAAAACAAACCACCCAAATAATAACAAAAACATTAAACCAATTGACAATTGCTCATAAGCCAAATAAGAATAATCATTTCTTAAAATAAAATATTGAAAAATATGGAAGAAAGCCAAAACTGAAGTTCCGAAAAAAGCGACTCCGTGCCTAAATCTCAATTTTATTTTATTCATTTTAATCCATTTTTCTTTCATAAATCCCTTTCCTAAAATCCACAATTTTTCAAACCAATAACCTGAAAAGGATTTTAAGATAACTCCTGCAAGAAAGACCTCTAAGAGAATCACAAAAAGAAGATAATCTTTATCAAACAAAACTTTATTTCCTCTTACTAAAAGAAAAAATATAAAGGAGAGAAAGATAAAACTACTTATCCCTTTTGTAAAAGGGAATTCATCGAGAATTCCTGAATAATTTAATATCTTTTTTAATTTTTTGAACATAAATTAGAATAGAACAAGAACTATTTAATTATTCCTTATTGAACATTTATTATTGGACTTTCCCATGTAGCTATTGGTTCGGGGTTATCCCCATAGCCAATTCCATCTTTAGGATAAGGTTTTAATTCCAAGACGAAATAGATACAATTTGGAGTTGTGAAATCATTTTCTGGATTAATCAATTGCCAACCATCTTCTTGATAGGTTTTTCCTTTTTTATCGCTATCAACAACATAATAACATCCTCCAGGGCAATCGATATCCAATCTTTCAACATTCATTTTATCTTTGCTATTGCATTGGATATCAGAATAACCCGCGTATAAATCAAAACCAGGATAAACAACAACCTTATCACCTAATTGAATGACATCATAATTGGTTATTGCAAATTTTCTATCTTCGGGCTTATTCTTTGGGTCTGGAAGAAGATTATATTTAACATTCTCTATTCTCAACTGAGCATTACAATCACTGCAATCAGGAGCATTTTCATTTGATTGACAAATTCCATCTCCGCAATATTCGGATGGTTGTGTTTGTGCAGATTGTTCGTCGCTATCACAAACATTATTCGAATTTTGGTCTAAACAGCAAGATGTTCCAACTTTAATGTAAGGAGAATTACAAGTAACTTCATTTGAAGAAGATTTATTTGAGTTTGAAATAAAAACAATAGCGAGAACGATAACAACAACGACAGCAATTCCAATCCCAAGATAATTGTTCTTATTTTTGTCTGCCATTATAATTTTATAAGAGAAAAGTCATATAAAAAGTTTTGGTTTGTTTTTTGTAAGTGAACAAATTATAAAAATATAAAAACATCTTTTCCTTTTTTGTTTCATGATATTCACAAATTCCGACGGAGGTTCACGAGGAAATCCTGGAGAGGGAGCAATCGGCGTTTTAGTGAGAAATAATGATAGTATTATTGAAATGTACAGCGAAAAAATCGGAGTTGTAACTAATAACATTGCAGAATACAAAGCGTTGATAAAGGCGCTTGAAATTGCCTCAAAGCATACAAAAGACGAGTTGACTTGTGTTTTAGATTCTGAGTTAGTTGTAAAACAACTTTTTGGAGAATACAAAGTCAAGAATGAAAAACTTCTTCCTTTATTTTTGAAAGTGCAGAAATTGCAGGACAACTTCAGAAAAATAAAATATGTTCATGTGAGCAGATGGAACAAATTCCAGCAAATTGCGGATAATTTGCTCAACATGGAACTTGATGGAAGATAAAAAAGAAGATTAATTTACTTACAAGTAAATATTTAAATTGAAATCGTTTTAATTTTTCATGGAGAAATTTTTTTGGGCAGACCAAATTGCCGACAGAATAATCGCTGAAAAAAAAGGCAAAAAGATTTATATCTGCGCATCAGGAATAACTCCGTCGGGAGTCGTTCATATTGGAAACTTCAGAGAAGTAATTACGACCGACTTGGTTGTGAGAGCATTAAAAGAAAAAGGCAGGAAAGTAAAGTTCATTTATTCTTGGGATGATTACGATAGATTGAGAAAAATTCCTGCAAATCTTCCTGAAGAAAAAAAGAAAAAATATGAAAATTATCTCGGCATGGCTTTGAGCGAGATTCCGTCGCCATTTCCCGATAAAGCGAAAAGTTATGCAGAGCATTTTGAAAAAGAGTTTGAAAAATCCTGTGAGAAAGTCGGGATAAAGCCGGAATTCATAAGACAGAATCAAATGTACAAGAAATGCAAATATGCTCAAGGAATCAAGGAAGCAATAGAAAAAAGGAAAGAGATTATGAAAATTCTTGACAAGTACAGAAAAGAGCCTTTGAGCGAAGACTGGATGCCTGTTGAAATTTATTGCGAAAAATGCAAAAAAGATTTTACAAAGGTTCTGAATGTGATGGGATTTGAAATTGAATATGAATGCAATTGTGGTTTCAAAGAGAAATTTGATTTCAGAAAAAAGGGAATTGTAAAATTAAAGTGGAGAATTGATTGGCCAATGCGGTGGAAATACTGGAATGTTGACTTTGAACCAGGAGGAATTGACCACAGCGTTCACGGAGGAAGTTTTATGACGGGAAAAGAAATTGTAAAATTGTTTGGATATCAAGCGCCTTTGTATACCATGTATGAATTTGTGAGCATCAAGGGGGGGCATGGGAAAATTTCCAGCTCTGTGGGAAACACTCTTACACTAGACGAAGTTGGGGAAATTTACGAGCCGGAAGTTTTAAGATATCTCTTCGTCGGAACACGCCCGAATAAAGGATTTGAAATCAGCTTTGACAATGATGTGATAAAAATTTACGAAGACTTCGACGAGCTTGAAAGAAAATATTATGAGAAAGAGGCAAATCCGCAGGAAAAAAGAATTTACGAATTATCTGTCTTAAAAGTTCCAAAGAAAAAACCAGAGAAAACAAGTTTCAGGCATTTGATTAGTTTTATTCAAATCGGAAAAACAAAAAATCTCAATAAAGAGTCAAAAAAACGTGCGGAAAAAGTTTCAAAATGGATTGAAAAATATGCTTCTGATGATTTTAAATTTAAGATTCGGGATAAAATCAGCGATGAGGTGAGCTTGGGAAAGAAACAAAAACAGGCATTGAAATCGCTCAAGGAATCACTTTCGGTAAAGAATTTTACAGAGGAGGAATTGTTCAATGAATTTTACAGTATATGTAACGCAATCGGGATAGAAAGCAGTGAATTTTTTGAGGGAGCATATAGTGTAATTATCGGAAAACCAAAGGGACCGAGGTTGGCTGGATTGATTCTTTCCGTCGGCAAGGAAAAAATTATCGGTCTTCTAAATCAAATCAAATAATTTTTTCATGTTTCCAGACGTAACTTAGGAAAAAGGAAAGAATTATTAAACTTCTGGAACAGATAAAATAAAAATGTCTAACCATAAATATTCTTTCTGTGCCCAATCTTCAAAATATAAATTATTTTATTTTTAACATCAATATCCAAGATTATTCTGTAATTACCAACTCTTAATTTATACCCTTTAATATCTGTTAAATGTTCCAAGTATCTAAATGGTTCTTCCTTACATTTCTGCAGTTTATTCCAAATTCTATTTTTAATTTGTTCGTCAAGTTTGTTAAGAAAATTTAAAGCTATTTTTTCAAAAACAAGTTCGTACATTTTACAAACCGAGAATTTTTTTCGCCTCTTCTTCTGTATAAAATTCTCCTTTCTTAATTCTTTCTCTTGCCTGTTTGATTTCAAGTATTGTTTTTTGTGATAATTTGGGTTCATTTTCGCACAGCTTTGCAATGTAAATTAATTTTCTAATTAATTCATTGTAACTTTCATTTTTGTATTGTTTAAAACCATCAAGTTCTTTTTTTATCTTGACATTCAAACGAATTGTTGTTTCCATTTCTTTCCACTCTGTGCCGTATCTGTGCAATAAATTGCGATGACTATGCTATGAGTATACTTATGTATACAATTGTATATTTAAAGGTTTTGTTTTTTCAAAAGATTATTAAATTTCAAAATTATTTAGTTTTATGGCTTTAATCGTAAAATCAAACATCAAAAAAGTTGTTCGTGAGTTGGATAAAGAAAACGCGGTTTCAAGCGTTGCTGAAGATTTGGGAACTGCTTTGGAAAGAAAAGTTGAAGAAGTTTTGCGGGATGCGATAAAACGCGCTAAGGCAAACAACAGAAGAACATTGCTGCCGAGGGATTTGTAATTATATTATAAAGAACAATAATCTTTTTATATACATTATTCTTATATTGAATATGCATATAAAAAGTATCCTCGAAAAATATGAATTTATTGGGGGTTTCTCAACAGATGATTTTTCTAGTGAACTTCATAAAAAAGCAAAAGAGTTAGAATTTCAATTACCAGAACAAACTCCATTACTTCTTATTTATTATTTAGGTACAAGTGATTGTGATTCTGCTTATTTTTATGATGTTAATGGCCCTGTAACTTTTAATTGCAAACCAACATTAGAACAAATTGATGGTTTATCTAAAGATTTAACAACATTTTTGCCCTTGGCAGAATTAGTATCTTATTACAGAGAAAAAAGATTTGCGATTCCTGCTTTAAGATTGTGGCAAAATGGTAAAATAAAAGCCGCGTCCAGAAATGCTGGCACTGAAGAATATCGTCCTGATTATTGGAAGGATGATCACGAAGAACTCTTAAGAAGGGCTAACCGAGATCTTCCAGGACTTCTCCAAAAAGGGATAGATTCTATTCCTAAAATATAAAAACTCTTTCTTCCAATTATTTTTATGTCAAAAGAAAATTCTATCCGTGGGAAAAAAAGCAGGGCATCTGGCGCGAGATTTGAACTAAAAGTTCGGAATGATTTGGAAAAACAAGGATTTGTCGTTGACAAATGGACAAATAATGTTGACTTGGAAAAAAAGCAGTTAGTTAAAGCGAAGAGAAAATACAATCCTTTTTTTAAAGCACTAAGCATTGGAACAGGATTTCCTGATTTTATCGGAATAAAAACAAAAAATAAAAGTTATGATGTTATTGGAATTGAAGTCAAGGGAAATGGCTGGCTTGATAGAACAGAAAAAGAAAAATGTATTTTTTTACTTGAGAAAAGAATCTTCAGCAAGATTTTAATTGCACGAAAAGGAAAAAAACGAGGACAAATTGAATATATTGATTTCAAGAAAAAATATTTAAAAGAAAAATGAAAAAAATTATTTTAATTATCTTTGCATTGTTTTTTGTGAGTTTTGTTAGTGCGATTTGCAATGAAAGCCAGATTAATATTAATACTGCTTCGTTGGAAGAATTGGATAATTTGTCTGGAATTGGTCCTGTATATGCACAAAGGATTATTGACGGAAGACCATTTGAATCTGTTGATGACTTGATAAATGTTAATGGTATTGGAAATGTAACTTTAAACAACATAAAATCGCAGGGACTTGCGTGTGTTGGCGAGGAAAATATTTCCAATGAGAACGATACTGGAGAAAATGAAACGGGTGGATTGATTTATGAAAATGAAACTGCAAATTCCATTGCCGGAAATACAGCTGATTTAACTGAAAAAGAAAACCCAAAAAACATTGTCGGAGAAGTGATAAAATTAACCCCAAAAGATATAAAAAGCCGCGGTGTTGAGGAAAATAAAAGCAGATATGCAATTTACGGATTTGTCGGATTCAGTATTTTGATTATGCTGTTATTTGGAATAAAAATATTTAGGGAAAAATACGGAGATTACAAAAATGAACTCGTATGATGAAACAAAAGGCATCGTGGCTGCGCTGATACTTGAAGTTATCGGCAAACCGCCAGAACATCTAACTGAAACCCTTAACGAACTTATTGAGAAAATTGACGAGGAAAAAAATGTCAAGGTTATCGGCAAAAAAATCAACGAGCCGGTTTTGATGAAAAACCAAAAAGACTTCTACACCAATTTCGCAGAGGTTGAAGTTGAAGTTGAGGACATCCTCTATCTTGTTATTTTAATGTTCAAATATATGCCTGCTCACATAGAAATAATCTCGCCTGAATTTATTGCATTAACAAATAACGGATGGAATGACATAATGAATGAAATCACGAGGAGATTGCACGGATATGACGAAGTTGCAAGAGTTATACAAATTGAAAAAAATATTCTGGAAAAAAAATTAAGGGAAATCCTTAAAGAAAAAGGGAAATAATTATCTTCTGCCTGCAACTTTCAGCAAATCAATATTTCTTTTTACCCCGCTGTATCTTAGAAAAAACCACGCTGTCAAAAAAATCAGGAATAGGATTATCCCGAAACCGATTATTCTTCCTGTTTGGCTTTTCTCCGCTGTTCCGCAAGTTCCAATGCAACAAACTCCGTCGCCGGTGTATTTAATCTCTCCATTGCACGGCAGATTTTTCGCACAAAAGGTTCCGTTAAAATCAGAACAAGCATTTGGCGAGGGAGTTTCAGGAGTTGCGCCAGATTCATTTTCAGTTTTTTCGTCGGGAACAAAACTCGCCACGGAATTTAAAAAAATTGTTGCGTAAGCGTAAAGATTGTTTCCTGTTTTTGCCTTTATTTGCCCTTCAACAATGCCCTCTGAATCGCCGGAAATGAAATCAATTTTAATTTTAACGCTTGAATTTGTTTCAAGATTTTCTATATCTTCCACAGATAAATTTACCAATGAACTTAGAATCGACGAGGCGGAAAGAGTGATATTTTTCAAATCAGTTTCACCTATATTGTTAAGATAAATAATTCTTGTTGCGTTAGAACCAAGGGGAATTGTAACATTTATGTAGGATGGCTCAAATCTCATGTCTCTGGAAAGTTCTTTATTATCCGCGTTCTCTTTTTCTTTTCCGATGAGGTAAACAGGAATTTCGTATTTTGTATTTTCAGTGCTTAACTCAACGATAATTAATTTGGTTTCATTTAAATCTTCAATCTCAAAAAGAATTTCTTTTGTTTCTCCTGATTTAATTTTTGTCAATGTTTCTTCTTCAGATTTCCCGAAGAGTGACTCAAAAAATCCCGTATTTTTCTCTTCGGTTTTTATTCTTGAAACAACGCTGATTTCATTGTCAGCAAGATTCGCGGCTTCCACTGAAAAATTCCCGCCTGTTACAATAAAACCCTGCAAAATTAAAAAATCCGCGGAATTCTCTGTAATTGTAAAATTTTTAACAATCGGCTTATCTGTTAATTCAAATTTATCGTAATATTTCGCGTTTTCCACCGAAAGAGAATAATTATCCGAAGATTTGCCGAGAAGTTGCGCATAAATATAAAAATCTCCGTTGATTTCCATGACCTTTGATTCTATGGGAATTCTTACATGCCCTCTGTAAAGAAAAATATTTTCTTTTTGCACTGATTTGTAGAAATTTCCGGAAACTTTTGCAAGAAGGGTTTCCCCCTGCGAGAAATTTGTTTTCATATCCATAGCAACGGCAGATGCAACAGGGAGAAAAAATAAAAATGCGAAAATGAATAAAATTTTTAAATTCATTTATTAAATAGAAAAAGAGAGTTAATAAATTTTATTTTTTACTTTTATAGATTATTGAGAATATAATTAAGTTTACTATAATCCAAAGATATCAAATTTTATCATACTGGATTTGTTTAGAAAATAATTTTCCATTAACTATATTAAATCCAAGTTTTATATTAATTTTTACATTAATCTGCGAGAGCAGCATTTTTTATTACAAGAAACGAGGCAGTTTAAATAAAAATTACTTTTTAAAAAAAATTAATGCCAGAATAAAGAAGAGAACTATTTTTTCTTTTGTCGGATTTAGGAAATTTCCCGATTTAATCACTTTCCCATTTCTTTAAGTCTTTGAAGAACGTCGCTGATTTCTCCTCGCGGTCCTGAATGAGTTGTTGCAGGTCTGTGCGGAGGCGGAAGCATTCTTCTCGGTGCAAATGGACCTGGCGGGAAACCTCTTGGAGGACCTCTTCCTGTGTTGTAAGAACCTCCTCCGCCCAATCTAAACAATAAAATTCTTAACCTGTCTCTGAAAATTATTCCTATTACAAGAAGCAAAACGAAAACAGAAAGCCCCACAATCCAAAACATATTTAATTTCCCCGCTGTTTTTGAAACACAGCAGATATCGCTGCTGTAAGTGCAACTGTCAAATGTTTGTTCTTCATCTGCAGAACACGAACTTATCCTGCACGTTCCTCTGGCAATTTCACATGCATTTTCTTCTCCTGTTCCTCCAGTGCCATCCGTACCGCCAATACCTCCTGCATTATCATTGCCGCCTGTTGTTGATTTTGCCCTGCAACTTCCCAAGCAACATAGCTGTCCTGAAGAAATGTCCGAAGCTGTAACAGTTCCGCCAGCGACGCAGTCTTGATTTGAACTGCATATTTCTCCTCCTTTCTCTGAACAAGTTTCAAGAGTTAATTGTTCTGTGCAACATACAAAACCGGGACCACAATTATATGAATCAGAACTTAAAATTTCCCCGTCTGTCTGACTGCAAGTATAACTTGATGAGCAGTAAAATCCTGCATTTTCACAATCAACAGGGCCTGTTGAACCGTTTACCGGAGGGGGAGGAGTAGGACCTGGTGGAGTTGCAAAACGTTCAGTGAAAATAGAATAGAGAATGAAAGCGG
>ERZ1292644.649-Hain-H14-01um-R2-649-length-21542-cov-22_pt1 | contig 21542 bp, 32 predicted proteins | sample MGYA00564402_ERZ1292644 | MGnify/ENA primary metagenome ERZ1292644 (study PRJEB36523, sample SAMEA6512644) | groundwater metagenome | collected 2019-01-09 | study: AquaDiva: Metagenomics assemblies of 32 groundwater samples
AGCAGGCTCGCAGCATGGTGGCGGAAGCGCTGGCGAATAAACCTGGACCTGGACGTCCGCCGAAGGTGGAGCAAACTGCCTAGCGATTCAGTGATGACTAACAACGCACGTCAACAATGGCGTGCGTTTTGTTTTTTACTGTGAAACCTCTTCTATTCTTCGGTGATGCAACTCAGCCTGCGACTCGCGAATGTCGATGCTGATTGAATTTCTTCCGAATCGCTTCGCAACGGCGGCTGTCGTCCCGCTTCCAGAAAAAGGATCAAGAACAACTCCGCCTTGAGGACAGAATGAGCGAACGAAAAATTCCGCCAGCTTTTCAGGGAACGGAGCCTCGTTCTCGTGCGCAATCTTCGATCCAATGCGTCCGCCGCCAACGCTGCATGTGATTACGTTTCCTGGATTCGCAATCTTCGGGGCTTTGTAGTTCTGGTCCTCGGTCTTTCCATCCTTTCTGCGTCCTGGGTTTGTCTTCCGAGTTCCATCTCTCATGCGATGACTCATTGCCCCGCCAGGGCCATATTTCGGAGGACTTCCACAGGCAACATTGTCGCTCCACGGAAGACGACCTTGCGATGCACAGACAATGAACTCAAAGTCATTGCGAAGCCAGTCTGGCCCTCCGCTTCCGCAAATACCAAAGCGTCGATAAACTGGTGGCTTCCTCAGCTTAATGCCCTTCCTGTGAAGGTCAGCCATCAGCAACGCTGGCGATGCTGTCCACTGAAATTTCGCCGTCCTGCCTTCCACTACCCAAGCGACAAGACCTCGGCAAACGCGAACGCACTCAACATACCGCTCGACACACCAATCGACCCAAGCCTGCCCTTTCAAGCAAAAACCAAGGTCTCCGTATAGGCGACAGTCTTCGTATGGTGGTGATGTAAAAACAAGGTCAACGCTCTTGTCCGGCATCTTTCGCATCTCTTCAAGGCAGTCACCAGTGAGTATTTCGTTTTTCACTACGCCTCCACTTTCTTGAGTATCCCAGATGCCGCCTCCAAGTAACTCGCCGCTTGCTGATATGCGTCGCACGTTTTCTCGCCAAGATTGCCGTTATGCGACAACGCCCAACAATCGAGAGCAACTTCGTCGATAACCTGTGATACTGGAGCCTCTTTTTCGTCGATATCTTCACATGCAATGAATCCGTTTCTCGGCAGAACCATTGCCAGCACCGCCATCAACATGACACCGAACAACACGAAGTACCACAGAATTTCAGGCATCTTTTCCCTTTCGGTAATACTCTTTTGCAAAAAGAAACTCTTCGCGGTGCAAGCATCGCAACTGAGAGCGAAAGTGCTCTAGCCTGCCTTCATCCGCGAACCCCGGAAACTGCTTCCGTTTTTCTTTCCAGCCAGACTCCATCAAGTCTCTTAGATTCCACCATCCATTAGCAGAGCAACTCTGATGCAGGCACTTAAAAACGATCCTATTGTTCGGGAACTCCAACAACATCGAGTCTGGTGCGCGGTGCTGTGGATTGAACGGACACTCATCGAGAACGTATGCCGTTGCGTCCTGCCACGGTTTCACCACACTAACGCTGATTCCGTGAACCGCAAGCCATTCACTCGCACTGACAGTTTCACTACGCGGTGAATCTTCGGTTTTTAGTGAAACATGCTTCGGCTTCTCCGGTTCTGGCGGCGCAAGCGCTTCAAGTTTTTCTCGCGGCACAACCTCAATAACATCGGGACGGTGTCGAAGTTTTGCGACACGGTGAAACCGTTGCTGCGGCGCGTACTCATAGCCTTTTCTTGCACGGCTGCCTGGAAGTTTCCAAATTCTCGATGGGTTGAAAGTTGTAATATCCACCTTTGCTGGAGATTGGTACGCGGCAGACAACTCAACAGCGGCTCTTTGCAGCACGCGAGATGTGAGTCCGCCATCCAAAACCGGAACGTCGATCTGCCAAAGCATGTGAACGCCGTTTCCTGACTCGTAAACAACGGCATGACACCCAAAAGAACGGAGAAGAACAGGGTACAGAGCGCGAGAAGCAAGCAACGTATCGTGAAGTTCTCCGCTTTCTGGCTCAGCCTCGCTGCCGTAAGAACCGCTCGCCGCCGTTCCTGATGGTCTCGCGTAATCAATATCGACGAGCAGCCACTTCTTTTTCAACACATCGACATCACCAGCAAGAACATCAGACTTAGACGCTATCCCAATACGATTCGGCATACGCGACATCGTGGCTGGCATCAATGGATTCGGCGTGAAATACCAGCCGTCAGCCTCGTGCTGTCCACAAAACTTCGCCACCTCTTCGATCGCAACGCCGATGCTGTCAAAAACGCCAAACGCTGTCAGTGGAGCATATCCATTCGACTTAGTGACGTTCAGTGCCCGAACCTCGAACACGTCTCCAGCGGAGATCAGTGGCGAGAGACCTTTCAGGCATTCATCGGGATCGAAGAAAGAAGTCATCCGAAGTCCAATTTGCGTATTAGGCTGAATCATGCAGGCTAAAAAGAAGTTCAGCCGGCCGCATTGTGTTCGGCGTCCCTAGCCTCACTCTGAATGATCTGGATTGCTCGACTCAAGGCATTGAGCCAGCAGTACCTTTGCACCATTCCAATCGGCCAAAGTTTTCGCATCTTCTCTTGTTCGCGTTTGAGGCGAGCAATCAATGCGGCCGGCTGAACGCCCCGCTTCTGCGACCGCCGCGTCCCTCGCGGCTGAACAACCGCTTGCTGCGGAGAAATTCGCTTACTCATTTCCAGTTTCCTTGCTGTGCGGTGTTCCCGCAGAAGCGGGGCGTTCTCTGGATCAAATCTCGTAAGTGTTCGACACGAATGGACCTGTATCTTGGTCCCGCCGCCACTCGCCCGCTGTTTTCGTTTTTTGTCCGTCTTCTTCATTCACGACCAACCGCTCGTCGTCTTCAATCTGCCGCACAGTCGGCGCGTACTGTCGCTGAAATCGTTGCCGCGTGAACGTGTCGTAATGCGAGGCAATCACAACCTGCACCGCTTCTTCGGCCGACCGAGCAAATATCCAATACCAATCACCATCACAAAGAACGACCGACCACAGAACAACCGCACGAACCTGCCGGCGAGTCTTTCGTTGTGCGGTTTGTTTCGGTGTTTTCATTGCGTCATCTCATTCGCGCCGCAGGTTGTGCGGAGCGTTGGGCGGACTCACGAAGCCCGGCCACACTTCAAACAGCCGACGAATCCGCCGTTCATGTCGATGAACGACTGCACATGCTCGCAATCGCTCGCAGGCTTCGCTGAAGAGTAGTTCGCTTCTCCGTTAATCATGTGGCTCGGCAGACCGCAGTTACGCAACACGTCTTCGAGCCGCTTTGCGTAGCCGATGAGTTCCAAAACGTCTAAATCAACGAACTGGTAAATTTCTTTCGTGCTTGAGAACTTCTGCAATCTCTCAAACACAGCCAACGGCAACCGCCCAACAAGCGGATCAACCCGACCCGCATCTCCCGGCGGCTTTACGTCTTTCGCTTCGATCATCGTTTTCTCCAGTTCGGCGGGCGGGTTATCCTGAGCGTTCCCAAGACTAGAAATCATCGTGGTGGACTCTCTCGTAAGATGTCAAACTAACGATGTTGCAGCCGCGACCTCTCGCCTCTTCGATGTAATCCATTGCGTCTACGCGATTGAAAAACCACGTCGAAACCCAAAGTGATTTCTTACTGCCGGTCTGCTTCTTTTCAACGACGCGAAAAATGCAATCAACATTCACAATCTGAACAGACTCCCAAGCGATATCGAAACCGCTCAGTCCGTCTTTTTGCTTGGGAGCAACCGGCTCTGGTTTAGACGGAGTCGTTCGCGGTTTTGTCGCTTTCTTCTTGGTCATGTCGTTTCCTTTTGTTGCCGGTAAATCAAGCTGGAGCGTTCATCTTTTCCTTTTCGGTACTTCGCGCCGATATTCTTCGTGCCACGCCGGATTCTTCACCATGAACTGCCGCTCGAATAAATCGCCTTTCGAGTGATACAGCCCGACGAGACGCCCCGGACATCGCTTCGCGTTACTCGACGCTTCCGGCTGCATCACGTCGTCGATCACAGGCACGAACCGATATGATGGAAAGTTCGATATGTCAAAAACATAGTCGAGTGCGGTTGTCGGCACTTCGCTAACGACATCATTCAAAAAATCGCCTTCGTTGCAGTCTTCCATGACGTGCTTTCTTTTTTAGATTGGACATGCCGAGAATCGAACTCGGTCCTCGCTGTTGGTCAGCGTTAAATTGTCGCTATGCCAAGAATAATGCGCACTCAAACATGGCAGTCATCGACAATCGCCAGCAACGATCAAATTGCCGACAGCACTTCCGTCATGCTCCATGCCCACTGAGATCATCTGCCGTAAACACTGCCCCTGTACCGATTGCCCTGGAAAACGTGCGTAGCCGGACGTCCATAGCTTCGGTTTGAGTACGTCCAAAAGCACGGCTGTCGTGAACCGCTTCGGAAGTAGTACGTCTGATTTCCTCTCGGAACCGCGTAGCCGTAAGGTCGATAGCCTTGGCTGTGTCGCGGCGGATAAATCAACGGACGCGAGTTGTAGAATTGGGCGTCGGCGCTGGCACTAAAAAACGCAACAAGCAGGAACGCGAAAATCGTTTTCATTGCAGCACTCCTAAACGTGAATGATTGGCTCCGTGCCGTAAACTAGAGTCCATTCATTAGCGGTGTGGCGGCATTTTACCGACGTGAAAAAAGAAGTTCAACTCTCGCGGACGGTCGTTTCTTTTTCTTTCTCAACTTCTGGTCCGACTGTAATCCAAGAAGTCGATCCGTCGAGCAACCGCACTTCGTAGTAGTTGTAGCCCTTCTCAGTTCGCTCTACTTTGCCGGTCCACTCGAATCCGCGAGGCTCATTGCTCGGTTTCTTTTTCATTGGATGATCCATCTACAGTCTGGTCAAAAAAAGAGCAAAGCAGAAAATGGAAATTGAAACGCAGGCCACGTACAAAAACAGCACAAACCACTGCAAATATCCCCGCTTCCATGGGTTCATTCTAGCACCTCGTCTCTGACTGAATTTTGCAATAATGAGAGTTGCCACAAGCACTCGCGCGAAAATTTGCTGGCCGCAGCGAGTGGTAGTGGTGGCGCATCATCCCAAAGCCGAGAGAAATTCGCAAGTAACCGAGAAGTATGCAGTGCAGAATCCACGACGTCTTCGTAATTCGCTGAGAATTCTTCTCGCTGCTGGCTGATGATCTTGGAAAAAGCAATATCCTCTTGCAGCCTCACATCGAGCACTTCTCTCGCGCGAAAAAGCCGTGATTCCATGTCACCAAGCTCAATCGGGATGGGCGGAACGTACTTTTCTCCGTCTCCGACATTCACTGCGAGTTTTCTTTTTGCGTGCTGATTCAAAAAAAGAACTAGACGGATTTGTTCTTCGCGGTTCAAATTTCGCGGAAGAATCCGGCAAGGGATCGTTTTTTGAGACCACGCTTTTGCCGCAAGAAAACGTCTTCCGCCATCCAATACGGAAGAATCCGGCATTGCGACGATGGGATTAAAGACGCCAAATCGGCACGAGAGAAGAAACTTCCGAGTCGGGATCGAGACTCTTTCAAAAACGGACGGTCGCAGCAGCTTGAGTTCGTCAACACAAACAGAATGAATGGGCAGAGTGCTAAAAGATTCCAGCATCGCGATTAAAGAGATCGAATCCGTCATCCGCTTGGCTCTTTCAAAACCGACGATTGGCGACTTGTCGTGCGAGAAGCTACTGGAACTGATCGACTTCCGCGACGAGTTTTTATTTGAGGCAATCGAACTCTGTGTTGAAGCATTACCAAAACTAATACTAGACAGCCCGCTTGCTACCGGGAAACACGTCGGACATCTCTCTACCGCAGCGCGCTCGATCTTCGAGCCGCACCCTCAAGACACCGGAATGTATCACCTGTCGGAACTGCTCGGTTACTTCCCGACAGTCATCGCTGGAAAAAGAACACCGTGGGAGAAACAGGCTCGCGAATGCTTCCCGCACTGGCAATGGTTTGATGGTCCGTACCAAAAGTTCCACGCGAATACTGCTCTTTCTTTGAGGATCACACCTGCTGCCATCGTCCTTCGTAAAGACGCGACAGACTTGGTTTGGTCAGAAAATAAGGGATATCGCGGAAAACTGGAAGAAGTGACGGCGTATCTTTTGAACTTCAAGCACGAATTGATCCCCGGAAACGTCATCCTGATTTCACGCTGGGGCGAAGAGGACGATCAGTGGCAAGAAAAAAGAGAAACCTACCGACACTGCGCAAAAGAATGCGGACTTCTGTTCTGCGACTCCTTGAAGCATGTCCGGTTGGAACTGCCGATGCCTCAGTTTTTGAAGCAAGATGCGCAAGCTGGAACTATGCCTCTGTGGGCAGAAATGTCTCTGGATTGGCTGCAATCGCTGAACTGCCCCGTTTTTTTGCCAGCAGAACTGAACAGGTCGGTTGTCGATCAATCGTCGGAATTGGGACGACGCACGAAAAAGAAATCGACGTCATCGACAAGATCACCACGGAAGCCGCCTACGTCGCGCTGAGTCCGCAGATTCTGTGGAACCTTGGATTCCGGCTTGGGATGGAAGAAAGATCAATGTGCGTGCCTGCGAACATGCTCGGTTGTTTTTCAGGAGCCTTCAACGGGGCTGTTTTTCACAGAACGCTCCATCTGATGCCGAATCCCGAAGAATGGATCGAGTCCGCGAAAGAAGTGGCGAAGGCGTGGATTTATGTGTCACTTGATACTATCTCTACGCGGAAGATGAAATCAACGGAGGCGGTGTGGTTGCGGCAGCACTTTCAGGGTTGGCAGACATGGCTGTACGACTTTGCGAAAATGGAATATGTTACCGCTGATTCTGATGATGGCGTCTTGGCGGCGATGGGAACACATCCGACGTTTCTTTTTCTGAGGCGATAAATGACAGTAACCGCAGTTCCGCAAATCTACGATGGCGTGACAGTCACGATTGACGTGCAAGGAACCGATGCCGTCCAGGCGGTTATTGACGGATTCAAACTGCAAGGCTTGTCGCTCGACACGACGTCAAGTCCGCCAGTCTCAAAGGTTAGCTATCGAGAATACGCACTTTCTGCTGGAACGATCACGATTGATTTGACGGCAATTCTCGATCAGGTTGGCGTGGCGCAGGACTGCACTGGATTGAAGGTGCAAAAAGTACACGCGATCAATCCTGAGGCGAACTCCCAAATCGCAATCGCGGCTGGCGCAAGCAATGGGTATTCGCTCGGCGGGACAATCACAATTCCCGGATCGGCAGAAGGTGACTGTCATGTCGTTTTCTATCTGCCGGAAGCCTTGGCAGACATCAGCGCATCAGCTAAGAGCCTCACGATTACCGGGACTGGCTCTCAGACATTTTCGCTCGGTTTTGATATTGGCTAACTCACTCAAAGGAAAAACATGAATCGCAGAACTCTCTTGCAAACCGCTCTTTTCGCACCACTAGCTGCCGCATCAGCCGTCGCCAGTGTTGAAAAAGAAAAACCCACAATCACCGCAACACACCTCGATCCGAACTGTCACGTCGAAGTTCAGATTTCTGGATATCCAGACAAAAACGTAAGTGCCACAGAAATTGAGTCGCTGATTCGCAGCGGCGCAATCACTCCAAACGAAGCTCGGCAGTGGGTTGTGATTGACGAAAAATCTGATTGGTCGAAAAAAGAATTTGCTCCGAAGTTCAGCGATACGGAAGCTAAGCCTTCTGGCTGGTTCTTCGCGAGCTTTGGTGGTGAGTAATCTCGACGTCAAAAAAGAGAAGTCTCTTTCAGAGGCTTCTTACTCGCTGGGATTGATGCTTGGATTGCCGCCCATTGCCGCCAGCGCCGTCATTCAGCACGTATTTCAGATTCTCGCAGAACAGTTCTATTTGTCTGGTTATTGCGAGTTGCCAAATCTCGGAAGCCTTGTTTTTCACGACGGGGAAGCGATCTTTCTTCCGTGTGAAGCGCTAAACTCGACTACGAGAAAGATTGCTGATGCCCTAGAATCCCGCCAGTTTTCTTTCGCTGGGTGTGAGATGCAGCTGGAAGCCGCAGAACGTGGTGCAAAAACTACCGAAACGCTCGAATCTTGATGTGCCTGCCGGGCGTGCTCCGGGGGCTATGGGTATTCCGCCGACTCAATACGAGCGTGGAGACCCAATCTCGGCGTCTCAGCTTCGCGGTATCGCGGAATTAGCAGCGAGACCGAATCAACTCAATCGCTCTCAACCAGCAATGCACTTTGCGGGGTTCTCGTCAACAACACCAGAAATTCAGCCAACGCTTTTTTTCGAGGGCGTTCTTCTTGAAGACATGCCAGCATCAACGGACGTCTTCAATGATCCAATCTGCGTAGAGATGAAGTGCCTGCGCCCGCTAATGCACAAGGACACTATCGGGCAGGAAGCGTTGACGTTTAGCGATAACGGCAGTGTGGTGATTGTCACGAACCGTTCTGTTGACCTAGAGGTTTCGGCTGGGACTTATATCATATGCGTTGCGATCAATGGTGAAAAAAGACCTATCTGGGCTGATTGCGGAAGCGACGCCGATAGCACGAGCGATATTGGTGGCGGCAACGACGAAAGCGAAGACGAAAGTCCATGCGACGCGCTTGGATGCGGCCCTGCTGGTGGCGGATTTGCGTAGGGAGACGATATAAATGTCATTGGTGTTTTTCAATAGAGTGCAAGAAACCTGCACGACAATCGGCACAGGTCCATACATCCTGCGCGGAGCCAGTGCGACCGGACTTAATACGTTCGGAAGCGTAATGACGAATGGTCAAAAAACGATCTACATTTGCACGTTGAATGCGAATTGGGAGATCGGCGTCGGAACTTACACGAGCAGCAACAACCGCCTCAACCGCACAACGATCCTTTCGTCCAGCAATAACAACAACGCCGTGTCGTGGCCTTCAGGCACAAAGCAGATTTTCTCAAACATCACTGCCGAGAGAATCCGCAAGCCAGTCGGCGCTACGAATCAATTGGACATCACTGATGACGAATCGACTGGCGGCGTCAACGTCGCGCTCGTTGACCAACCGAATACCGATGGCTGGGTAATTAACGAAGCTGGAGACACATCAACTCCGGGTACTGGCAAGGTTCGTTTTTACGCCAAAGCTGACGGATTCCTGTATTTCAAAGGCGACGACGGAATTGAACATCCTGTCGGGTCTCTGACTCTGGCAGCGCTAGTTGACGCACTGAGAAACGGAATCGGCGTTCAGATCGTCTACGACGAAGACGCTCAGACACTGACGTATCACCGTCTCGAAACGATCATTGAAGACGCATACGCATCAACAATCACAATGAATGTTGGCGAAGAAGGTGCCGAGCGTCACGTCGTCGTTCTTGCAGGCAATCCAACACTCGCAGTAACTGGCGAAGTCCTTGGATGCAAGCTGCACTTGTCGCTGACGCAGGATGCAACTGGCGGAAGAACCATTGCTAGTTGGTTCCCGAATATCACATGGAGAAACGGATACGAGCCAACACTCACGACGGTTGCTGGAAAAACCGATCTTTACCATTTCCTGTGCATTGAAAAAACAAGCACAACCAGCTTCTGGGAGGGGTGGACTGAGACTGACCATCGACCAGAAGTGACGACTTGTAATGTCGGATTTGACCAAGACTCAGACGCGCAGGTGAATGCAGTCCAAGACGGCTCGGCAGGTAGTGGCATTGGGGATTACGACGCCTACTGGACAATGAATGAAAGCGGAACCCGCACGGACTATGGAGGAACCTACGATCTCGTTGAGAATGGAACCGTATCGAGCGTCGCAGGACACATTGGCAATGCAGCGCAGCTAATGAGTTCCGCTTTCCTAGAAACCGCAGGCAACCCTCTCCTCGGAAACCCCGCAAGATCATTCACGGTTGCAGGCTGGGTTTATATTTCCGGGACAACCGTCCCGGATGCCGGGTGTCTTTTGTCTGGATTCCATAATGGAACTTACTCGCTAAACTGGATTGTTGGATTTTCCGATACACAGAAGCTTTACTTCACAACAATCGGAACATCCGAAGACGTCACTGTCACTGCTGATGAGACGGCGATTTTCGCACTAAACTTCTATTTCGTCGCCTGCTCTTATGATTTCGACACGAAGCAAATGCGAATCCGCATTAACGCAAATTCGCCACAGTATAATTCGCGAACGACGCAGCCAAGAACGTCTACTTCCGCAGGCGGAGTTCGCACTTGCACGCACTCGTCGGCGACGCACCGAGTCGATGAGTTTGGAATCTGGCCTCGCGTTTTGACGGAGGTAGAGCTTGACGAACTTTACAACTCCAGCGCCGGGATAACGCCTCCGTTTGCCGGTGGCAGTCAGAATGAAATACAAGAAATCGACATGGTTGGCGTGGATACGCCAACTTACGGGACGTTCGACATCACGCTCACCGGATATGGAACAGCAACGCTTGACTTTGACGAAGACGCGACTGGTGCAACGACGAAGCTGGAGGCTGCGTTCGGAAATGGAGTGTCCGTTACAAATGGGCCGCTGCCGACAACTGCTCTGACGGTGGAATTTACCGATGCTCTTGCAGCACAAAACCTTAGCCTGATGACTGTCGATAATTCTGGAATGCACGGAAACTGCCAAATCGACTGGTCTGTTGATGACCTGAAAAGATTGACGCTAGTTCCAGGCTCAGGAACTTATCCGATTCCTCACGTCAATGTGATTGCCGGAAGAAAACTCAGCGCTTCAGTCACAAGCAATGCGGCATCGGGAACGATTGACTGGAGCACTGGTGACGCGACTGTTGATTGGGGGCCATTTGGTGCTCCGCCAGTTCCGCCCAACGGAGAGACGATCTATTTGGAGTTTGAGTCAGACACAACGACGTCGATTCGCGGACGTTATTTTTTCAATGCACCAGTCTCCATTGGAACTCGCGCGGCTGCGATTGGCACTGCATATCAGCCAAGCCTGGTTCGCGACGTGCAAGTTTTTGCTTCAGTTGAAATCGACACTGGAGTTGGCGGAGACGGAAAAATTGAACTTCTGTGTGACGCGAGTAACCCGCCGACAACCGTTGTTGGCACGTTTCGCGTCGGTACGTCATTGGTCGTTGCTGGCGGACAGCTAAGCTGCGTTGTGCCAGCCGGTTACTACTACAAACTTCTGGCGACTGACACGTCAGGCACTCCAACGCAATCGGTTGTCGGCGCTGTGCAAGAAGTCGGTCTATAGAACAGCGGAGAATAAATTGAACTACGAAGGTTTCGGTTTCGCAATTACGAGTTCACTGAAGCTGAAAAACATGGACTCGTTTTTGGCGTCAGTGAAAGATGCCTCTGGAGTTGCTATCGAGGTGGGCACCTTCCAAGGGGGCAGCCTTAAATACCTTGCCGAGCGACATCCGTATCGCCAATTCATTGGATACGACACGTTCGTTGGCTTAATGCAGGAGACAGAAAAAGATAACGTCCACAAGATCGGGCACTTCAACAACACATCGCTTGAGTCTGTGCAGAAGGTTCTTGAAGGTCTGCCAAACATTAGACTCGTGCAAGGCGTTTATCCAGTCTGCGAAATTGCACCACCTGGAGAAATCGTGCTGGCACACATTGATGTCGATCTTTATGAAGCCACGCTAAGCTCTCTTGAGCATATCGCGCCGTCGATGGTGAAAGGCGGCAGGATTTACTGTGACGACGCATTCGTTCCAACCTGCTTCGGTGCAACGCTGGCGATGGCGGAGTTCTGCTCGAACGCAAGCCTGAAGCTGCGACTTGAGAGAGGCAACCACGCATTCATCGAGTTTTGAGATGTGCGACGACAGATTCCTAATCATCATGGGTATGGCTCATTCCGGGACAACGATTCTCGCAAAAACACTAGCACAGTGCAGTGAGATCGTGCCGTATGTCAGCGGCGAAGCGAGTGTGCTTTTTGAAAACGAAGAACTCGTCAACAGGAACGTCGAGGATGTCCAGCGTTTGAAGGATTTTGCTAATTCTTCGCCAGCGAAATGGATCATGCTGAAACGTCCGTGGTCAGAACTTGCGCCAGACTTCTTCCGCGAGCACTTTCCGAGAGCAAGATATCTGTGTTGCCTGAAGAGTCCAGAAGATCAGTACCATAGCTGGAGAAAGACTGATTCGCTCGTCAGTGACTACATGAGGGAATCTCTTACGCAGCAGATTTTTTATTACGCAAAGCACCTGCTTCACGCATCCTCGTTTCAGTGGTTTTCTGGCTGCGACAACTTCAGGATGATGCACTACGATTTCCTTTTGCATCACAAAGAAACCGCGTTCGCCGAGCTTGCGAAATGGCTTGGTCTGGACTTTAAGTTTGACGTCTCAGAGATAATCTCTGGCGGAAGGACTCGGTAGTCATGGGACGCGGAAATAGAAGAGGATGTAACTGCCACTGTGCTGGAGCAAGCGTATCGACCAGCAGCGGGAGCGTCTCAACATCAACTGACTTTAATTATGAATGTCCTGGATGTTTCAATCTTGGACCAAACACATGGTCACTGACGTACCCATCCGCCGCACAACGCTGCGACGACATTCCTCAGCTTCTTTCTGGAAATTGGTCCATGCCTCCTTGGGGTGGTGCGGCATTTGGTACTGCCATAGATTTCCTGAACTTCACATACACGTGTAGTTGGCTTCAATTCAGGGGGGAGGACATAAACATAACAGACAATTGCATGGGAAATGCTGGCACATGGGAGCATGTCGCTAGAATAGGCGTCGCCTACTACGACCCTGTGTTTCCTAACGAGTCTGGAATTTGGCGCGTTGTTGCTGTCGAGTATATCCAAGCTCCTGGAGGGACGGGTGATAGGAGGGTTATTGCAAGTGCGTACTATCGCCTTTCGCCAGTCGGAATTGGTCAGATGAACTGCCAGATGTGCCATCCTTTTTCAATTGAGGCGATAGTCGCTGACCACTACTCCGACCTCCCGTCGCAACTTACCATTTGCCCGTAGCCAGATGTAAATAATGAGGTGCTCATTTCGTTCTCCAATCCCTGAGTTCAGCGACGTCTACTCCTGCGAAAAGTTTGGAGAGTGTACGCCGTGTGAAAAAAGAAATGACATTGCCTGTTGCGATGGGTGCGAGTTTTTTGTTCCATCTTCTGAGGCCGACGCCGTACAACCAAGACTCAATCCAGTCATCGGAATCACGACTGCCCCGCGCAAAGATGGACTACTTGATCGGTGCGTGTCGTCTCTACAAGTCGCTGGCGGGAAAGACATCACGATCTTCGCTGAGCCGGGATCAGACCTGAGCGGGGTGCTCGGCACGCGAGTGGTCCAGCGAGAAGCTCGATTCGGCGCTTGGCGAAATTGGGTGGCGATGTGTCGTGAGTTGCTCAAAAAAGAAGGCGACTTATTCCTGCTGTGCCAAGACGACATGGTTTTTTCGTCCAGCGCACTCAGTATCGAAGTTCCCAACAAGAAGTTCGCGTTCATCAGCCTGTATGCGGCAAGTCATTACGCCAAGAAATATCAAGTCATAAAAAACAACAAAGTCGCCAAGGTCTTTCAACTCAAAGATGATGCCGACAAGCACGCCAAACGCATTAAGGGGACAGTTCGGATGAAGGAGGCTCCGCACGGGATCGTACCACTAAAGACGAACTCGTTCTGGGGTGCGTGTGCGTTGCTGTTCCAGAGAAAGACGCTAGAGTCTTTTTTGAATCATCGGATCGTCAGGACGTGGAAAGGCGCTCGACGCGCAAAGAAGCCGGAACTTGTTGCCAACATTGACACGGCAATCGGCTTAACGGCTAATTCTCTTGGGCTGCAAATGCTAATCTGTATACCGTCGCTCTGTCAGCACGAAGCGAGATACAGTAGCATCGGGCATGGCGGGAATGAGGGGCGTCGTAAAGCGTGGAGCGTTGCTGATGACCTAAAAGCAGAAAGCAAGTGCGCCTGTGCCGCAAAATGAAATCACAATCATCGTCGCGACTCGATCCAGCTATATAAGCGGGATGAGTCAACTGCGAACTCGCCTGTTCAACTCCATCGCTGCGGAGTCACTGCGAAACCAGAACGACAAAAACTTCGTTTGGTGCATTTCCGTGGCAACTGGAGATGACGAAACAAAACGGAATGTCGATGGCATTGATTGCTTGTTTTTCAATCATTCAAATTGGGCGGAAATGGCAAAGATCGTCGGACGCGAAAAAATAAGAATGATGAGATTTGACGATGACGACGCAATCCGCAGTGACTTCGTTGAGCAACTACGAAAAGAACCGTTCCGCGAGGGGCACTGGCTTACTTTTCCAAACGGATACCGCTCGCACAATGGACGCATCTACAAAAAACGAAACTTGCCAAACCAGTTTGTGTCGCTTGACGTTATTGCCAAGAGCGGGAACCACGTTTACGAAATCAATCATCGAGACCTAGAAAAAACCGAGTACCGAGATAGACTTCATATCGTCAGCGATCATCCGGTGTGGCTGTGGACTCGTCACGCCGAGAGTAAATCCAGCGGCGGGAAGGTTGACGTTGGAAGCGAAAGATTAAGGAACTTCAATTACTCGGCATTCGGAATAAAAGAAGAGACGATAGGGAGTTTTTAAGTTGCCAGAAATCCTGCGAATCAGAAGCGGCAAAAAACTAGACGGACCAAATCCGCAAGTCATCAACTGCGACGCAGGGAAGGCTTTCAATGGCACGGGAGATTCCATCCTGCTTTCGTTCATCGCCGCTGGATGTCCAGATGAACTACAGATTCAAACGCGAGACGGAAAAAGAGACTGTCTGAAATACTTCAACATCGAACTCGCCAACAATCGCGTTGGCGTTTGCGGTACAAAAATCTTCGACGCTGAAGTGCGAGATCGCGGTGCAATCCCGCGTCTTCGACGTGCCTGCCAACTACTGAGGATTCAGGGGCAGCCGAAGCGTCCAGAGGTCAATCTGCCAGACTTCGCCATCGAGACGGCTAGGCGATTTTGGGGAACGCTCTCTCCGAAGGTTCTTTTTTGTCCAGAAGTCAACGACGTTTCTAGGGCATGGCACTACTGGAAAGAACTCGGTAATCTGGTTGGTGTAGAAAAAAAGAAAGACCTAACCCGCGCCGTCGCCACGATGCTTGCTCCGAATCAAAACGAATCGTGGGCAATCGCAATGGCGATAATACAGCAGTGTGACTTGCTTATCGGAACCGACTCAGCCTATGCCCATCTTGCCGCAGTCTTTGAGCGTCCTGCCGTCGTCATTCTCGGACCTACCAAGTCAACGGTGTTCGCCCACGCGGCCTGCATTAGGTGCATCGAGCCGCCTGAGAAGGATTCTTTTTGCAAAACGTGCTGTTACGGACCACCTTTCGGGCCAATCTGCCAGAAGCTGGGCTGCGCCGAGATACGCCGGATTTCCGCTGAATCAGTCTTCGTTGCGGTAAAAGAAAAACTCGCGGAGCGTGGGTTGAGCGTTTAGTTTTTCGCACTAGAATGCTGCGATGAAAAAGGTAGTCTGGACGAACGGTTGCTTTGATCTTCTTGGTTCGCATCATTGCGTCTTTCTGGAAGAGTGCCGTAAACTTGGAGATATTCTCGTTGTTGGATTGAACACAGACGAATCCGTGAAATCACTCAAAGGTCCAAGTCGCCCGATAGTTCCTTACGCAGAAAGAAAAGCCTGCCTTGAGGCGTTGCGATGTGTTGATCTTGTCGTGCCGTTATCTGATCGTGAACCTTCTAATCTAATCAGGATGCTGCAACCATCGCTCGTCGCCAAGGGATTCCCAGCGGACAAGCCGCACACATGGAGCAATGACAACATGCCTGAGCACGTTATCTGCGAAGAACTCGGAATCCCGATTCATCAGATTCGTGGACCAAATTCAAGCACGACGTCACTGATAGAAAGAATCCGCCAGTGGAATTGAAAGTACGACTAGAAGCTGGGCTAGGCGATGCCGTGGCAGCCAGCATGGTTATCAAGGTTCTCGAAAATCACGGACACAATATCACTGTTTCTGTGAACTCGAATCGAACCTTCGTCTACGAGTGCGCCGGAGTCCCGACGACCCCAATGGAACCGTCTGTGCCTTTTCATCGCTGGCGTTATTACGACGATGATTGGGGCGATATGTCGAAACCTGTGTGGCAGTCTAGCAAGCCAATGATGGCATTTCGGGACGATGTTTTCCCAAAACTGGAACCTGCATCAGCATTGTGGAGCGAACTCTGCGCCATCCGAGTCTCCGCACGCGAAAAAATCAAGCCAGACGTCGCGAAGGAAGTCAAGTCATTTCTCGACGGACTCCCCAAGCCAATTCTCGCCCTGCACACTGCTGGCAACTCGTTTGCGTCGAAAAAGAACCTGAGCCATGACGTCAGCATTGGCGTGATGGATCGGTGGCTCCAGCAGACGAAAGGTTCCATCGTCCAGATCAACGCCGACAAAGGCGAACCATCGCATCAGCACCCGCATGTAAAAACGCATCGCTCGTGGCGGCGTATCGGTCTCGATTGGCTGTGTGGTCTTTTTTACGAAGCAGACTTAATGATCGGCGTTGATTCAGGTCCGTTTCACTTAGCGGCGTTCACCGACGTTCCGTGTCTTGGAGTTTTTCGACAGATTCAACCCATCCACTGCGCCATCCCGAATCCGAATGCGCACTACTTGGTGAGTGACTTGCATCACGAGACTTGGGAAAAAGAAAAGCACGACTGGCAGTTCATTGAATATCGCGGTCCTGAACCCGACGCGGACGATGTTTTTGCAGCAGCGATGGAGGTGATGACGCAACCATGAAAAGACCGTATCGCATCATAAATCTGGATCACGGCCCGAACACATGCGGAAGCGGTGATCTGATTCTTTTTTCGCATATCGCGCACGGATCACGCGGCACCGACGACGAGATCGTTATTCGTTCTTCCAACAAAATCGACATCCTTCGTCTTCTCAACCAGCCGCACATCGACGAACTCGCAGCGCGTCCCATCGGATTAAGCCCTAAACACATCTTTGGTATCGAGCAGTCGTGCCGTGCCTACATTCCGCGTTACGAGCAGATTCGACGTTACTTCAACATCAAGTCGATGCCGAAACGTCCGCAGGTGTTGTTGAAAAAAGAAAGCCTTGAATACGCATCGGAATGGTGGCGTTACGAGCAAGCGACAAAGGTTCTTTTTTGCATCGACGCGAACGACAAAAGCCGCAGGTGGCAACACTGGACGTCGCTTGCTGATTTGATGAACGAGCACTACACGGCTATTCTCACAAAAGAGAACTGCGACTCATCTTGGTATAACGCTGCCGCGATCATCTCGATGGCTGATGTTGTCGTTGCGGTAGACTCCGCTTACGCGCACCTCGCCGCAACGCTCGCCAAGCCAACGGTTGTGATTATGGGACCAACGCGACCTACGGCTTACGCTCATGTCGCAGACTGCGTAACATGCCTCGTGCCACCAAACGATTCATGTGGTGGCTGTGTGTACAACAAGCCGTTCCACGATCTCAAGTGTGGGCACAACGGCTGCAACCAGATTGAACGAATCACACATGAACAGGTTCTTGAAGAGGTGGGAAAGTGCTTAAAAAACTAACGGCACCGCAAATCGCCGAGTTGGCTAAGTGCTATATGATGTGGGTCGGATTTACAGAAGACGACATCAAAAGCGAACTGCCGACTGCCAAATCGCACGTCAAAGAGATACTCAAGAATTGGAGAAAGAAGATTCCAAAAGAATCCGACCTTGCTCCTGAACCTCCTGTCTGGAAAGGCTATAACCGATAATGGCTAGACCTCTTTTTTATCGCACATACCAACAACTCGCCGCCGACATCCGCGCATGGTCGCGTCGATTGCCAGAAGATATCGTCGCCGTCGCTGGGATTTCACGCTCAGGCATGATCGTCGCCTCGATGCTGATGGCGGAACGGAACATCCACATGCTCAGTACGGACGAGTTGTGGGCAGGTGAAGCTCCGTGGCTACTAGAAAAAAGACGCTCATGTCCAGCAAAAGAGCTTGGCCGAATCATGGTTGTCGATGACACTGTAAGTAGCGGCGAACACATGGAGGCTGAGCGGACTAGAATAAACAAGGCTATTGAATATCGCGATCCATTGTTGGTCGATGTTCCTGGTCGCGGATTGAAGATCGAATACGCCGCCGTTTACGCCATGTCACGCGCTATCGACAAAGTGGATCACTACTTCCTCAACGTCGGCACCGTCGATCACGTTTTTGAATGGAACTGGCATCACCATTGGTTTTTAGAAAACTGCCTTCTCGATATGGATGGCGTGCTGTGCGAAGACTGGATGCACGGAACCGAAGAAGACCATCTCGCACCTGCGTACCTATCGCACCTCGAAAACGCGAAGCCGCTGATGAAGCCTTCGTTTGAGATTGGCGAGATCGTCACTGGAAGGCTGGAGAAGTACCGTCCACAAACCGAAGCGTGGTTGGCGAAAAACGAAATCCGCTACAAGAAGTTGACGATGACTCCGTTCGACACGCCAGCACAAAGAGCGCTGAACGGTGGATCAGCGGCGAGGAAGTCAATGATCTACCAATCGAATCCAGATGCGGTAATGTTCGTCGAGTCGTGCCCGCATCAAGCATTGGTGATCGCAACGCAAACAGGGCGTCCAGTGCTGAGCTATCAAGAACAGCGGTTCTTTAACGGAGCAATGTAATGAACAGAGTGTTCCTGACTGAGAGATTGCCGTCAAAAAGACAGAAGACGGTTACGATTTCTCCAGAATTGATACTCTCTTTTTTGAAGATTCCACCAGAAGGAATGGTCATTGACGGAAAACGGCTAATGGCGGTTTGCGATGCTATTCCAATTTCAGCACGAGCGGTGTCGGCAGGTGTTGCTGATCGTGGCGACGTGGTGATTTGCGTTGAAGATGAATCGTTCCGCGAAATGCAGCACGGTTCAACGCTGGACGAAATTCGACCGACGTATTCTTGGGAGACACTGAACAATGGTGACCTGTGATCCGAGAGATTGCGCGAAAAACGAAGATCATCAACACGGGCACTCACAGTACGCGGTGACGCAACGAATTGGTGAGTACGAAATCAAGATCGAGTGTGCGACGAAGTTTGAGCTAGACGAATACATTGAAAAGTTTGGAGTTTTTTCAAATGGTGATGACCATGTCGAATAACCAACCAATCGTGCCGAGAGAGCCTATCGTGATTCGTGGCGAGACGTCGAAGGCGCGGCAGCGAAGGTTGGATACAGGGTGGTTCGAGAAGTTTTGCCCAGAAAACAAAAGCGGGATCGACATTGGTTGCCAAAATGACGCGATCCATGAGTCGTTCCGTAAATGGGACTACATCTTTGGCGACGGTGACGCAACATTCATGGAGGGAGTTGCCGATGAGTCTTTTTTCACCACGCACTGTTCGCACGTCCTGGAACACGTTCTCGATCCTGTCGCAGCGGTTCGGAACTGGTATCGAATCACGCAGCCAGGAGGTCATTTAATTATTCTCGTTCCGTGGCAAATGCTATACGAGTGCAAAGAAGAGTTAGGCAGTCGGTTTAATCTTGACCACAAAACGTACTGGCAGCCAGCAACCCACGGAGCAAAGCCTCACATAAAAGGGCTTCGGCAGACAATCCTTGAAGCGATACCCAACGCGGAGATTGTGTCTTTGATCGCTCTTTGTGATGGCTGGTATCCACACCCCAAAGAGCAGCATCCCCCAGGAGAATACAGCCTGGAGGCAATCATCCGACGACGCTAGGCTCTTGGTGAGGGCAGACTCCTCCGTTGTGGTACTTACCAAGCTGGCAATTCCAACACAGTATCTGAAATCCTTTTGGATAGCTGTTTTTTCTGAGCCACATAAGTAAAGACAAGCTACTGCTTCCGTGGACGTTCTTTCTCATAAAAGAACCGTTGTTATCAATATGGTCTATTGTGAGAAATTTTCTTCCGGTCTCTCCGCAGCAATTGCAAACATATCCTCCATATTCAGAGTAAACACGGTCTTTTAACTTCCTTCTTCGAGCGTCCCTCTTGCCTGCACAGGACACGCAAAGCCGCTTTGTCCCTTCTTTGGGTGGATGTTTCGCACATGCAATACAAAGCCCTTTCTCTGCGACTCTGCTGTTGCGTGTTTTTTGATATTTCCTGTGCTTTTGCCTGCATTCTTGACACTGACTCATTCCTCCAGATGAATTCTTCAGACAAACCGTACACAGACCCTTTGCTTTAGCCTTTCTTCGTCTTTCCTTTTGCCAGAAACACTGTCGCTCATTGCACTCTTTGCAATACTTAGTGGTCTTGAGTGGCTTAGTCCCGCAGGACGAGCACATGCCATTGGAAAGATTTTTCAGCTTTCTTTTGGCTTGATACTCTCGTTTTTCAATCTTGTTTTTGTGTGGCATACGCAAATTGTACGTTATCGCCTTCAAAAAGATCAATACGAAGGCTCACGGAACCTTTCGCGTAGCCGCGTACATCGCCCCCGCAATCGCGAAGTCTTCCTCAGTGTCGATATCCACCATCATGCCGCTCGCCTCGTACCACAGAGGCTTATTTCCGACGAAGTATCCAGTGCTCTCGATGGCTTCTTTCTTTAAGATCGAAGCGGTGAACGGCAATTGATAATGCGTGGGTAGGCACTGCGACTTGATGTGCCAGTTTCCAAAACCGAATCCGACTGGCTGGAAGTTCTGGTCTAAAAAATAAGCCTTGCGCGGATAGATCACGACGCTCGAATCGTAGTTCTCTTTTCGCTTCTCCCAAGTGTTGATGAATCCTGCGTAATCGTCGAACATCGGATCGCAGACCTGCGCCCAAAGAACTTCATCGGCGGTTGGGCAGCACTCGTTGACGATGCCGCGAATGTAGTCTGGTATTGGGCAGTCGTTGCCGCAAAGGCTTTGTTCGCGTTTTACGAACTTGATGCCGAGCCTCTCCGCCAACGTGGACACCGTATCCACTTCGCACGACAGGTAGATTTCCGTGAGTCCTGCGTTTTTCAGTTTCTCGACGACAAGTTCAACCAGCGATTTGCCGTTGAAAAACTCGCGGTAGTTCTTGTTTGGAACGCGGATGGAACTCAGTTTCGCCGGAACGATTGCTGTCAGAGCCATTTGAACTGTACCCCAATCTCGTCAAAAAGAACCTTCTCCAGCACCTTCTGTGAGCGCAGGTAGTCATCGTAGTTGTGCAGCAATCCTCCGCCAGCGTGAACGCCGCCAACCAGCCCGATACCACCGTCGAACCCAAGCATCTTGATTCGAGTGTATCCCGCGTAGGCAAGCCAGCACATCGCGCCGGACGCCGTTGGATGATGCACCATCTGGCGATTCTTGACTCGCTCGCGATACACGTCTTCGTCGATAAAAGACAGCGAATACGGGAACGTCGTCAGTCGTTCTTTGATCGGATTCTCGACGTCACAAAGCGTGAAGTTTTTGTGGAGCCTGTCTGGTGAAACGAAGTGCTCAACTTGGTGCCAGTGTTCTCGGCAGGACTCGATGAGTTCGATGTCTGAGAAAAAACAATATCGCACTGGACCGTCGAACAACTTCATCGCGTCGTTG
>ERZ1292644.370-Hain-H14-01um-R2-370-length-32344-cov-20_pt1 | contig 21468 bp, 26 predicted proteins | sample MGYA00564402_ERZ1292644 | MGnify/ENA primary metagenome ERZ1292644 (study PRJEB36523, sample SAMEA6512644) | groundwater metagenome | collected 2019-01-09 | study: AquaDiva: Metagenomics assemblies of 32 groundwater samples
TACGCGCATCCGCTGCCTGAAGGGTTGACCCACGTGGGCGGCACTCTGGGCCTGCGAGGCTACGCGCATCCGCTGCCTGAAGGGTTGACCCACGTGGGCGACTCTCTGGACTTGCCTGCACCTGTTGTGGGTTGACACTCGACCTAGACCATAACGCGGCCTTAAATATTTTGAGCTTGGGACTACAGGCTCTGGGTTTCCCTAGAAACCCCTGGCTGAAGCCAGTGGTTTCACGGATGGTCTGATGAAAGAATCAAGGCTGACAGCACAGATTATGAGTTATGCACGTAAGTATGGTTGTTTTGTGGTCAAATGGCACATGACAGCGTATGGCTCTGGGGGTATGCCCGATGTATATATTCTAGTACCTTTAGAGCCCTATGCTATCCCCGTGCACATTGAGGTGAAAACGCCGGGTAATACCCCCACACCGCGCCAGTCAAAAGTGCTTCGGGATTTGCGCAAAGGTGGCGCTGTTTCTTTTTGGACGGACGCATTTAGTGACGTGGAGTATTGCATTGAACGCCTTCAAGCTGGATATGGCGTTAAGGTAAACAATGCAAGCGGAAGACTTGAAAGGGCGAGAGAGGCGTATATGCCAATATGCAGAGAATGTAAAATACCGCGCGAAGACGGTACAAGCTTATAGAGAGGACTGGTAAATGTCATCTAGCATGAAACACACACAAGGTTACATTGGTCACACGGACCTTTTTAAGGTGGACCCTCGCAAAATTGTGGTGTGCGAGCATTGGAATCCCAGGTCTCAGATGGGCACAGATGCCATAGAAGAGTTGAAGGCATCGATACGGGACAACGGTTTTTATCCCGACAAGCCTTTACTTCTTCATCGCAAAGCTGATCAGCTTGTGCTCATTTCAGGGCACAGGCGTTTGCGGGCTGTCCTTGAGCTTATTGATGAAGGTGTGCCGTTTGTATCGGTTCCTGTTGTGCTTGATCAATCTGGGGATGAAGGGGATTTACTTGCACGTGCTCTCTCTGCAAATCAGAACGGTATACCGTTGGAGCCGCTTGATGAGGCTATGGGGTTTAATCGCCTTATTGGGTACGGGTGGGAGCCGAAACGTATTGCTGAAAAGGTTGGGCGTAGCCTGTCACACGTCTATTCTCGCTTGAAACTCCTTGAAGCTGAGCCTGATGTACTTCAGGCCGTTGAAATGAAAGCCATAACAACATCAGATGCTGTGCGGGTTGTGGAGCAATCTGGGAGAAGTGGCGTGTCGCAAAGCGCTGCGCTCGCGGGGACAATTGAGAAACGTAGAGCGAAGAAAGTAGCGTCGTCTGGATGGTCTTCACCGGAGGAGGCAAAAGAACATGATGAGCGCGTAATGCGTAGTTTACTTGATGACTACGGTGTAGCTTGGGTTATGCGCGTCGTGCTCGACTACGCTGATAAGGGCGAAGTGCTTGACTGCATTCATGAGATTGCAGAGGGGGTTGTATCGTGAAAAAGCACCGTGTTCTCCTCGTGATTGATGAGGATATAGCCGATGATGAGCAGGCAACGGCGACTGTGTTACCTGGGACTATTATTGATATCGGTAACAGAGAGTGGGGATTGGTGGGGCGCGTTTCTTTTGTGTTTAAGAAACAGGATCCAGTGTTTGTATACATTGCGGTGTTGCATGATCGTCATTGTGATGATGTTATTGCATGCTTTAAAACGGAGCAAGATGCACGCCAGGCGTGTGCAGACTGGCTACATACAGAGCAAGAGCATCGGTCATGGGATATTGGAGTCACTGAGCGGGTATTTGACGGATACGTGTACTACGCTAGTTATGGCGAAAGTGATTGCGTATATGTACAGCGTTTGGAGGTGGGGTAGATGGTTGTGTGTTCCTACTGTGGCAGAGATGCGTTGTATTCACTAACAAGCTCGCACCTTTATGGTGGTCGTGATTATGGTCCTGTATGGGATTGTAGGAAGTGTGATGCCTATGTGGGGTGTAACAAAAGAACAGGCGAACCACATGGGACATTGGCGGATAAGGCGTTGCGGTACTGGCGTCGATATGCGCACGAAGTTTTTGACCCGTCTTGGAAGTGCGGAAAGATTACGAGGACTGAGGCATATAACACGCTTACTGCGATTTTGGGATTACCTAATGCTTGTGTGCACATTGGGCTGTTTGATGAAGAGATGTGTCGTAGAGTGGTAAAAGTGTGCAGCCACTCTGCATGGTGGAGTTTGGGTCATAAGTGATGCTGTGTCTGTGCAGAGGCATTGTCGCGCGTGTATGTGGTTGCGCAGGCATGATGAAAGTACTCGGAGGCTAGAAAACCATGCATAAAAAAGAGGAGATCGGCGGTCTACGATTACCGAAAATATCGGTAATTATTGGACCGCCTTAGTGTTTGGTACAGGCAAGACTACGACTCTGAGCCACTGGGCAGCACGCGGTGCTGCACGTTATGGCCACGACAAAGTTATTGTGTGCTCGCTCACCCGTACTGCTGCGTACCATGCGGCCAGGACCATTGAATTGCCCTATCAGCAGTTTGGGACTGTCCATGCGTTTGCCTACCGCGCTTTAGGTTCTCCCGGGCTGGCTGAAACAGATAAAGCACTCAAAGAGTGGAACAAAGAGTATCCCGACTTTGAGCTTTCAGGGCACGGCCAGGGAAAGACACCTGACGATGGGCACTTAATGCCCGAAGAATCAACGAGTGGAGATGCACTGAAACTTGAGTATACCAGGCTGCGCACTTTGGGTGTTTTGCGGAGTGATCCTGTGTGGCAACGAGGGTCTCTCAGGGGTTTTATGGAGCGGTGGGATGATTTTAAAACACAAAACCACTGGCTTGATTTTTGCGATTTGATTGAGGTTGCAGAGAGGGAGATTGATGCGGCGCCTGGGGAGCCCGCAGTGATCTTGCTCGATGAAGGCCAGGACACGGCACAGGCAGAGTTCAGGTTGCTCATGAAGTGGGCTAAAAGGGCTCAACATTTTGTGGTGGCGGGGGATTTTGCCCAGTGTCATCCACCCGGCACTTTGATCGCTACATCTCGTGGGGATGTGATGATAGAGAACCTCGATTCTTTACAACATCGCGTGCTTTCATATGACAGGCATGATAAGCAAATCTATGGATATCGTCGCCCTGTATATGATGGGATACCAGGATATCGTTTTGAAAAATGTGTACAAAATTATGCGGGAGATATGTTTCATATTCGTATGAGTAATGGGAAGGAGGTGCAATGCACCCCGGAGCACAGGTGGCCTATAAAATGGCGTGACGCTGTACAAGATTTACATGTGACGTATTTGATGCGCAGAGGTACATGGTGGCGCATTGGATGGTGTAAGCTCTTTCTGAAAGGATGGGGTGGTTTCCATATCGGAAGACGGTCTTTGCTTGAGAAAGCGGATGAGACCTGGATTCTCACTGTGCACAGAACAAAGCAAGAGGCGTCTCTCATGGAGAGTGTTATTGCGGCGAAGTACGGATTGCCTCTTATCACTTTTCGAGGCTTCGATCCTGGATATGCAAAGCGTACAGTGTATACCGATGCCGGTATTGCGTGGATTTTTGGTCAATTGGATGCGTCTGAGCAGCTTGACCGCGCTTTGCGATGTTTATTAGACCATGGAAAAGTACTGCATTGCCCAATATGGGCAGCAAAAGAGCATGCAGCAAAATACGGTAAGCGCGTTTCTCCGGTCGTACACGCGTGTAATCTCATACCAGAAGCACATCTTCTAGCAGACGTTGTGCGCGGAAGAGGTGTAGATTGGCGTGAATTTGCTATACAGCGTAGTTCTTATGATGGGGTGATTTACGGGCTTAATGTTGAGCCATACCATACATATATAGCGAATGGAGTTGTGACGCATAATTCTCTGTTTTCTTTTCGAGGTTCTGACCCTTTACTCCTTCAACGTTTATGGGACGAGCACGACGCGACAAGAAAACCACTAGAGCAGTCATATCGTCTTCCCCAGGCGGTCTATGACTACGCCTGGACCTGGCAAGAGCGGTTCAGGCAGACATGCAAGGTGCCATATCTGGCGCGCAAAGACGGGGTAGGCAAGGTCGTACAGGGTGAAGTGGTGTCCTGTGCGGCATTTAATACTTTCACGGATCATACCGTTTCAATGCTCCTCCAACCGTACTTGGACGTAGGCAAAGAGGTACTCTTCCAGGCCACATGTGGGTACATGCTTGATCCTATCGTGCGGGCTTTGCGTGATGCAGGTATTCCTTTTCATAATAGTCTTAGGCCGTCAAATGGCAAATGGAATCCGTTACCTCAAAGGCGCGGGCGTGGCTTCACCATCGTTGATAGAGTGTTGGCTTTCTCGCGTCCTCGCGGCGATCTGTGGGGTGAGCAGGCACGGTACTGGTCGGTTGCCGACGTAAAGTGCTGGGCTTTGGCTTTGCCTTCAACGAATGTTTTTAGTCGTGGTGGACATGCACGGGTTGAGGCGTTGGGTGATGATGCGAGTGACGAAGACATTGCGGGTGCGTTTGCGACGTGGTTTTCTCCTGATGTGCTAGGACGTATTGTGCCAAAGCCCGATATTGGGTGGTACCTTTCACAGGTAAAAGGGAGTGACAATCTCAGAGATTACGTGGAGAAGGTCATTGCTAGGTATGGGGTCAAACAGCTTCAAGAAAGGCCGCTCGTCAGTGTAGGTACGATTCATAGTACGAAAGGCGGTGAATCTGCGGTGGTTATCGTGTCGCCGGACCTGTCACTCGAAGCGGCGAATGCTGCACGGATGAGTGAGGAGAGCAGAGAAGAGTGTGTTCGTATTTTTTATGTTGCAGTAACTAGGTCATCCGAGATACTTTGCCTTGCTGATCCCTCAACACGTGTTGCTGTGAGGTGGTGAGATGAAAAATAAAGCCTGGCGTTCTTTCATGCAATTTTTCGGTCGTTCACAACAGCAGCCTGTTATTGCTCCGAAACGCGGAAGCAACCCCAGAAAAAAAGGCTATGGTGTACCCTGGAAGGTGAAACGTGATCGCCGCAAAGCGGCGCATTTGCGGCAAAAAGAAGCACGAAGAGCGAATAGGGGTTAGAAGTTGGAACACATGCCATTATTTTTCATATGGGGGTAATTGATGGCTGAACGTGTGTGGACCGATACGCAGCTTTATGCAGGATTTACAATGCTTTCAATGGTCCAGATGACTGGACGGTGTAGTGGAATACACCCCTTTTTATGCCTGACTGCCTTTGTGGGTTGCATTGGTGAGTTGGCATCGCAGCTTGGTATTGAAGGATCGTCACGGCTTTTTGTGGAAAATCTCAGCGCCAATATGGGTTATGACTATGGGCGGATATTGGCAGGGCTTCATGAAGAGGCATGCAGGCAGGAGGATAGGTGAGCGGTCGCAGAGCGAGGATCTTACGCAGGCAGATTTACTGTGCCGATGGGATGCCGAAGCATGGCGTATATGTCAAACATCCCAAGAAAGGTGTCGTACTGGCAGATATGAAGCGCCATGATTATCAGGAGGCGAAGAGGAGGTGGCGTCAGAGCTGATGAGATACTGGTGCTTGATATGGACGGGTACATCGGTGCGAGCACGGCAAGCGAGATTGATTACGCAAAATGTACTGGAAAGCGGGTACGGTATTTGTCAAAGGAGCAGCGCTGATGGGTAAACCAATTCTTTGTCTTGATTTTGATGGGGTATGTCACAGCTACACATCTGGCTGGCAAGGTGTTGATGTCATCCCTGACGGTCCCGTTGCGGGGTTGTGGGATTTTCTCGAAGCGGCAAGTAAAGAATTTGAGATTCACGTTTATAGCAGTCGTAGCCATCAGCGCGGGTTTTATCTGCACGGCACAGAAGCTATGATCAATTGGTTCGGTGTGCATGCACCCTGGCTATCTGCGGTGACGGTAAGTGATTCGACCATTACCTGGTATGATGTGGGTGTCTCGTTAGTGTTTCCGCAGCAAAAACCTCTGGCATTTGTCACTCTGGATGATCGTACTCTCACCTTTACCGGCGAGTGGCCTACTGTTGAACAGCTTTTGGCTTTTAAGCCCTGGAATAAGCAATGACACGCTTAGAGGTGCTTCTTCTGCGTTCTGCAGGGGATCATGGTACCCCGCTTCCCATACACAACCAGATTGATTACGCCCAACCTGTTCCCGATGAAGGCCCTATTGACGCAAGGATCGTAATCCTTGGAGAATCTTTGGGCAGAGAGGAAGCGTTAGCACGTCGCAACTTTGTGGGACGTAGTGGGCAGAAGCTGAGAAACCATGCGAGACTTGCAGGTATTTACCCTGAAAAATGCCGCATCATGAATGTTATGCCCCTCTACCCCGAAGAGGGCTCTATTGAAAATGTTGATCCCGAAGTTGTGCGTTGGTGGCAAGAAAACGCCCTGGAAAGACTTCGAGCCTGCCGTCAAGCAACTGTTATTGTCTGCGTTGGCAATGTTGCACTTGAAACTTGTACAGGTCTGCGTGATATTACACGTAGACGGGGATCAGTCTACGAATGGGAAGGACGTAAAGTTATCGGCATGATCCACCCGGCAGCCATTTTGCATAGTCGGGGGCGTCCCGGGAGTCAGTATTACGAGAAGATGTGTAGGCTTGATTGGGAGCGTGTGAAGCTTCTGAGTCAGCCACACGAGAACCACCATCAGTATTGTGGCTGTGCGCAAAGAATTGAGCGGAAGCATATACACGCACTGTCATTTGATGAAGATAGGGTAGGACAGCTATCCATGCTGGGAACACAGTGCCGTGTGTATCATCGTTTGGCGCAGCATGCTGATCAGGTTATGGCTGTAGATATTGAAACACCAAAGGTCGGTGGAAATCGGAAGATTGTCTGTGTGAGTTTTGCTTTCTGTCCCGAAGAGAGCCTGGTGTTACGGTATCCCGAAGAGCGGTTGTGGATCGCGGCACTTTGCAAGTCTCCTTGTATCAAAGTTGGCCACAATTTTGTGAGCTTTGATAGGTGGTGGTTAGAGCGTGAGGGTATCCACGTTGGTGGTGAGATTCGAGATACGATGTGTGTTCCTGGTGATACGGAAGTAATGACGCCTAAAGGTTGGCGTGCAATACAAACGATATGCGACGGTGATGTTGTTTTGCAATCCAACAGGTTTGGCAGTTTATCGTGGTCTTCTGCTATGCCAATTTGTATGCAATATGCGGGGGACGTGTATCGGGTAAAGGCGCAGACACACGAGTGTGTTTATTCACCACAGCATCGTATTTTGGCTGAATGGGTTTCTCGGCCTATACGCTTTGTGCGAAGTGCTGAGGATTTATCTCACTTAGGGTATTGGCGGTTGCCTACTGCAGGGCACTACAGCGGAGGGAATAATCATCTAACAGAGGCTGAGGCACAGTTACTCTGTGCTATTCAGGCTGATGGTAGTTATAAGGGTCAAAGAGTATATTTTGAATTGAAGAAAATTCGTAAGATGAAGAGGCTTGAGGACATATGCAGTAGAATTACAGATGCACACCTTGAAAAGCACATGAGGACTATCAGTCGAGTAAAAAAAGGTACAACTGTTTATAGTGTAAAAGGTGCATGCTTTGATAGATTAAAGTGGTTGTTAGGTAAGGAGAAAACGTTTGGTTATTGGTTGTTAGATTATGATTATGCGACACTTGATACTATTGTGCGTGAGGTGCAATACTGGGATGGTCATAGTTTAGATTGGGAAACTGCCTGGCACTATACGAGTTGGAAAAGTATCAATGTGGATTGTGTTGCCACATTAGCTTCGTTGACTGGTAGAACAGCACATGTCTGGCCTTCTGGGAAGTCCGTAACTATTCGTGATCGTAATTTTGTAAGTATGAATAGCGGGCACTTTTCAAAGGAGCATTGGAACGGTCCTATGTATTGTTTGAGTGTGCCTGATGGGTTTTTCCTTGCCAGGTATAAGGATCGTATATTCATTACAGGAAATTGTTTGCATCACTGCCTTGATCCGGCTTCTCCGCACAGCTTGGAGTTTCTTCAGTCGCGTTATACGTTTGAACCATTCCATAAAGCAGAAGTGAAGGGCCACGATGAAAACGTGGTGCTTGCCTCAGACGATGCTTTTGCACGGTATATGTCTTACTGCGGGCTGGACTCGGCTGTGACCATAGAGCTGCATAACCTCCTCTGGCCCGAGCTGGAGCGTCGTGGGCTCTTGCCCTTTTACCGCAGGCACTACGAAGCACTCTATGATCCTATCCTTGACGTGATGCTTCATGGTGTCACTATTGATCATCCCTATCGCCAGTTGTTGCTTGAAGAGCTACTTGCAGAAGCAAAACATTCCAGGGATAGGCTTGGAGAAATTAACGGCTTTCCGCTTTGGGGTTTAGGAACGCAGAGAGACCGGGCCATTTTTGATGCTGCTCAGTCAGGGGAACACCTGGATAGGTGGTCTCAAGATGAAATTGACCTTGCGCTTCAGCGTGTTGGCAACAAAACTGTGAGCAACGCGCAGCTTAAAAAGCTCCTATATGAAAAGCTCGGATTACCTTTACAAATGAGAAGACGTAAAGGTGGTGTGGAGACACCTACTGCCGATGCTGTGGCACTCAGAAGGCTCAGGCTTCAAGTGGCGCATCGCCCTGATGTTACGGAAGTGCTTGATCTAGCGATGAAGCACAACAAATCACAGAAGTTGGCAACTTTTTTGTACCCGAACACCTTTGATCCTTCCGATGGACGGTTCAGGTTTACGCTCAAACTTAATACCGAGGCAGGAAGGCTTGCATCGACGGCAGCACCGGACGGGAAGGGGAAAAATTCGCAGAATCAACCTCGGGATGATAAAAGGCTCAGACGTACTATCTTACCTGAATTTAGTCACATCCTGGTTGAAGGGGACGCTTCACAAATTGAGGGACGCATCGTATTTGTGCTGACAAAAGACCCCGAGTTAGTGTCGCTCGGTCGTGCCAGGATTGGCTTTGACCAGCATGCGTTTACGGCTTCGGTGGTTTTTAAGAAGCCTGTCGAGCAAGTCGGGAAGGGTACGCAGGAGCGCCAGGTAGCGAAGTCAATCAGTCATGCGGCACAAAGGTCTATGCAAGGTAAAACTATGGCTGATTGGATTATGAAGAACGGTATGCTTCACGAAAATGGTACACCCTACGGCACTGAAGAATGTGATGAGCTGCTCGAAACATATCATAGGGCTTTCCCCGGTATTCGTCTCTGGCAGCAAAATATGCGCCGTGAAATCCGAGCGACAAAGCGCTTAGTGAACCGATATGGGCGTATCTGGGATGTGCGGTACGAAGAGATGAACGATGATCTTTTCAGACGTGGATACAATTTTTTACCTCAATCATCCTGTGCAGAACTTACAAATCAATGCTTTGCACATTTGTGGCGATGGCTCAAAGCAGCAAAGATGCAGAGTCGCATTCTTATGCAAGTGCATGATTCGCTGGTGTGTTCCTGTGTTTATGGCGAAGCCTATGATGTGGCGTGCTTTATGAGAGACCATCTGGAAGTGGAGCTGGACTACGGTGGGGTTGGGCTCTCGGTGCCTACGGAATTTAAAATCGGGATGAATTATGGAGATGTGGTAGAGATAGGGGCTTTACAGGATAGGGTGACGTTTGAGCAGAAGATATGGGAGGTGATGCGTGTGGGTAACAAGGAGTAAGGGAGATGAGTGGAGATGCAGGTGAGAATAGTTGCGTGAAGCATGGGTGCCAGGGTTGCTTAAATGGCCCATATAGACACGAACGTGAAGGTGCTGCGTTTGCGGTATCTCTTGTTGATCAAAGGATTATCACAGAATACGGTACATGTGATTTTTGTCATCGCAGCGATATCATTGTTGTGGCATTTACGAGGAAAGCCTAATGGATGATCTTCTTGTAGCTCCGTATCGTTTTGTCGAAAGTATGCTCGGTCGTGCAGATGGGACATCGTATTTTGACCGCAGTCCTTTCTGGCACGGCTGGGCTCTGAGAGAAGCATTCTTAGCCGGTGTTGCTTGGCAACGAACACAGGATGTTGAAGCGGTAGCGAGAAGAGCCGTCAAAAAGGATTTTGACAGATAGTTAGGGGATGCATGGACGGCATAGAAAAAGTGCTTTTCAAAGAACGGCTAATCCAAAAAGCAGAATATCAGTTATCAGAGGTTCAGGGTTATCTGCTTGATTCGTGTATTGCGCGTGGTGATATTCAGGCTGCGCGGCATTTCGTGCAAGATTGGACTCCAGAAACGCTACGATCCCCAGCGTATGTGAGCAAATGGCAGCCAGGGACGCACTATTACGCTCTGGATAGCAAGTTTGCAACTCTGGACGAAGCCATGCGCCACATAGAAAGAAGCGGTTATCGGTATGCTGGATTCAAAGTGGTACGGATTTAGCGCCGTGTACTGTGACGCAACGAGAGGACCACAGAGAAGCATGTCGTCACCGAGCATGGGCAACGCCGTCAAAGAAGGGGTCTTGACATCTGGTATTGAATAGCTATATAGTAGTTATGCACCTTTTAGTGGAGAGCGCTGCATGGAAACACTAAAACATGGTGGCAGTTGATGACTGTCGCACTGGACGTGTGAGGCTTATACACATAAAGCATCGTTGGCGTGGTCCTAGCGGCTCGGGATACGACATATTGTTTGGAGGTGAGCTTACAAGTCTTACCTCATTGCATATGGCGGTGAAATGTGACAAAGAAGCAATCAGCCTGGATAACCACCAGGCCACGCAGGGTAATGACCATTCTGCATCCTGAAGATTTTGAGTGCATTGAAGCATTAAAAGTGCGCCTTAGCATCAAGTCTCGAAGCGCCATAATTCGGCTTGCGCTCAGAAAGCTTCATGAAAGGGCAGGCAAAAATGGAAGTAATTGAACCTTACGCAAAGCAGTCTGATAACTTACGAAAGGCGAGGTGATGTCTCGTATTATAATTAATGAGCTGTATAAGGAAGCCTACAATGCCGACGGGACTAAGCGTCTCGGTGTGTATGATAAGGAGTCATTTGATATCTCTCAGATACCCTATGAAGGCATGAAACGCCTGGGGGCTATTTTTAGAGAAGGTGAAGAGAAATATGGCTACGGATATCTCGACTTTGCTGTAGGCAAGCGCGATTATCAGCTTGAGCGCGCTAACTGTGCGTTAAAGCACCTCCTTATCTATGTGGATTGGCTCGAAACTGGGGAGTACCTCGGGGAGAGAAAAGGTGGTGTGATTGAAGATGATCTGGCAAAAGTTGCCTGGTTTTGTGTCACACAGATGGAAATAGAAAGAGTGGAGAAGCGACGTCAGTGACCCCATGACTAAAGTCAGGAGCACCCAGAAAGGGAAGCGACGTGGAGACGAAAGTAGCGCCAATACCTCAAGTCATTGTTGAACTCAAGTCGGGTCTTACTCCTGAGCGTGCTGACATTGTGATACGCTACTTTGATATTCCTGGCGGGTGGCCTGTTGTGGTGCAAATGCTCGCAGCGGCGATGGGACCGGCTCTTCAGCAAGCGTTTGCACAGATGCGGCAGCCACAGAACGAACAACGCATTGTGTTGGCTTCTGATATAGATGAGATACGGCATTGAGTAATTCTTTCAGTATTCTGCTCATTTGGGTACTGTGTGACTCTTGAAGATTTCTGCTAGAATGTGTTGGGGGTAGGTTGTCTGCCGCGCGAGCGAGATATCCGTAATGGGATTGGGCTTAGCAACCCAGACCTATCCTACAACATCGACGGTGTCGGGCTTTCTAGAAGTCGAATTCAGGTGGAGTGACCTGGAAGCGAGGGGTGCAATTCCCCTCCGACACCCCATCATGATTTTTTTTCTGTCTGTGGAGGTTCCACCCATGCTGAGTATCCCGCGCTATTTCACCACTGAAAATGTTCACCCTTTTGATGCGATAGAGTGGGAGGTTGGCGATGTAGCTATTCAGGGTAGGGATGGCCCGGTATTTGAAGCGAATAATGTTAAATTTCCGGCCTTTTGGAGCCAGCGTGCGCGGGATATTGTGGCAAGCAAGTATTTCAGGGTGGTTGATTGCGAGAGGGAAACGAGCGCCAAGCAGATGATTAGTAGGGTTGTCAATACCATCACTGCTTGGGGTTGTGCTGATGGGTATTTTGAATATGGACTGCATGGTCTACAGGCAAACTCGTTTCGTGACGAGTTAACCCATATCCTCCTCAATCAATATGCTGCCTTTAATTCCCCCGTGTGGTTCAACGTCGGTGTGCAGGAGTGCCCACAAACGAGCGCATGTTATATCCTCGATGTGGAAGACTCGATGGAATCTATCCTGGAATGGTATCGCCAGGAGGGGATGGTTTTTAAGGGTGGTTCAGGCTCTGGGGTGAATCTCTCAAAGATCAGACCGAAAGGCGCGCCGCTTTCTGGTGGAGGTAAGGCGAGCGGGGTAATGTCATTTGCGAAGGTCGCAGACACTAATGCCGGAGCAATCAAGAGCGGAGGTACGACACGTAGAGCTGCAAAGCTCTTAGTGCTTGATGTGGAGCACCCTGATATTGAAGATTTTATCAACGCTAAGGTGGAATCTGAACGTCTGGCGCGATATTTGATAGGCGCGGGGTACGGTAATGGGATTGAAGGCGGCGCCTATGATCAGGTACCTTGGCAGAACGCGAACAACAGCGTGAGCGTACCTGATATTTTTATGGCATATGCTGTATCTCCTAACCCGCTGGAAGAAGTGACATCAGCACAAGAGATGCTTCATAAAATTGCGATGGCAACCTGGGAGTGTGGTGATCCTGGGCTTTTTTTTAGCGATACAGTTAATGCCTGGCACACTACACCCAGCCGAGGACCAATACGAAGTGGGAATCCGTGTCAGGAATTTCTCCGTCCACCCCATGAGGCGTGTAACCTCGCGTCCATAAATCTCCTCAAATTCCTCAAAGACGATGGCTCCTTTGACATTCCCTCTTTCATCCACACGGTTGATATCATGATTACTGCCATGGACATTCTCATAGATCGGTCGAGCTATCCTACTGAAGCGATTGCCCAAAATAGCAAGGATTACAGACCACTTGGCCTTGGGTACTGCAACCTCGGAGCTTTTCTCATGGCACAGGGGCTGCCCTATGACTCGGACGAGGGGAGAGCGCTTGCCGCATCAGTAACAGCTTTCATGACGGGGCAAGCCTATAAACGTTCAGCGGAAATTGCAAAAGTAAAAGGGGCATTTGCGGGGTACGCACAAAATTGTGATGTAATGCGAGATGTGATCTTTAAGCACTATACAACCGTTGTGTCTTCTTTTGACGTTGCCGGTGCTTGTGATATAGGCTCAGAAAGTTTGCTTGTATGGGAAAATGCAAGCAACCTTGGTGCTAAAAATGGCTTCCGTAACTGCCAAGTAGCTGTGCTTGCCCCCTGCGGTACCATCAGTTTTATGATGGATTGCGATACAACAGGCGTCGAACCGTGCCTGGGTCTTGTGACGACTAAGAAGCTTGTTGGTGGTGGTGAGATACGGATGGTCAATGGGGTGGTGAGTCGCGCTATGAAATCTTTAGATTACGATGAGAGTGCAATACGCATTGCATGTGCTGCGCTCTATGACGGACTGCCTTTTGGTATAACGATTGGACTTCTTCCTGAACATCACAGTGTGTTTCATACTGCGCTTGGCGATAACCCCATTTCCTGGCAAGGTCATATCAAGATGGTTTCCGCTGTGCAGCCATTCCTTTCTGGTGGGGTCAGCAAAACAATTAATATGCCACACGAATCGACCGTCCAGGATGTGTTCGATGCCTATGTAATGGCCTGGAAAATGGGACTTAAAGCTATTGCGATCTACCGCGATGGAAGTAAGGGCGTGCAGCCTGTAACAGTGGTATCACTTGATAAAGGAAAAGCGTTAAATGATGCCGCTATAAAGATGCTTGATGAAATGAAGCATTACCCCACCGCTGATTTGAAAGATGCCGATTTCCCGCCAATGTTTAGCTTACCTCAACGTCGTCGTCTCCCAGATGAGCGCTCAGGCATAACACACAAATTTACCATTAACACGCATGAAGGGTATCTCACTGTTGGGCTCTACGATGATAATGCTCCTGGCGAACTTTTTGTACGTATGAGTAAAGAGGGTTCAACCCTTGGCGGGCTTATGGACGCCTGGGCAACGATGGTGTCTATCGCACTTCAGTATGGAGTGCCTCTGCCTGTCATAACGGCCAAATTCAAGGATACCCAGTTTGACCCGCGCGGATTTACAGGGAATCCCGAGATCAAGACGGTTAGCTCGGTGCTTGATTACATATCGAGGTGGTTGGAGAAGAAGTTTTTGCGAGCAGAGGTGAAGCCTACGTGGGCTTGGATACCAGGAGGAGACGAAAAGTCAGTACAAAAAGCGCGGGAGATAACAGGTGTACCCTATTTACACGTCTCTACGGAACCATATCCTACGCCTTCAGATTCAGATTCTGTAGCTGATGCGCTTGCGGCGCATCTCATTGCAAGCATGCCGCACGATATGCGGGCATATGGCAACGGTGCTTTACCGCTCTGTTCTGAGTGTGGCGGAATGACACAGCGAGCCGGATCGTGTTGTGTCTGCACGGTATGCGGGACAAGCACAGGATGTGCCTAATGGATACTATACTGCCAGCGCGCTTTATCCAATACCGCGCAGCGGAAAGACAACGCGATACGTGGCGAGAAAAACACAACTGTGTTCGCAACAATATTGATGTACAGGAACTTGTGGAGGAGCTTGCAGTGTTTTGTGATGGCTATGTCAGCAGGTCTTGGCATGATTTGGGGATGTCAGGACATTGGACAATCCACGTAGTGAATCTGACAATGCATAAAGGAAAACCGTATGAAAACTGCCCACACCAGGTGCCTAGATGAAGATATGCGGTCATGAAGCATAGGGCTATAAAAGCTGTGATTGATAGCCTCAGAGAGGCGATCATTGATGAGCAACATAAAAAGTGCCCGCCATACACGCCACCCATGGATGATCGCTGCCAGTGTGGATATGATCTTCTTGAACTTCGTAAAGAATCTCGCTGCAATACTATTGACAGCTACAAAGAGTTAAGACTTCCAGGAAAGTATTTGACGAGAAGGGCAAAGCGGAGCCAGTAGCTGGTAGCTGACAGTTTAACGGAAGGGGTAGTGCAATGAAAACGGCCCACACCAGATGCCACAAAGGGAAGCGCGTCCTTGTGCTCCTGCGTGATGGGACACGCTTTGTCGATCACTTTGATTCATATGGCTCTACCTGGGTATGTTTCAGGGTTGCCGGAAAAGTAGCAAAGGCTGATCTGCGAGTGATGAGCATTACAAAGACAGCAAAGGAGTCTCTATGTCTTACGTCGTAAGTTGGTATGAAGGGGAATTGCGAAACTTCAGGTCATTTGAGACGCAAGAGAGCGCTGTAGCAGGAAAGGTGCAGTTAAAGGTAAAGAGTGCTGCGCTTACACGTGTGAGCTTTGAACCCATTCGTCTCATGCCACAACCTGTATTTGAAAAGATGAAACAGCTTGCCCAGGGTAAAGAACGCTATGAGACTACTATGTGCAGGCACAAATGTCTGAAGAGGCTTTGCGTGCCATGTGTAAGAGAGATGTTATGATTGAAAGTGCCTTTTTCATCGACACCGAGGGCAAAGAGCATTCAGTACCAAAGGCTATGTTGCGCGGCCAGACCGAAGAAGCCATTTTGTATGCACTGCACCACACACAGTGTTGGTTCCCTTTTATCATTAAGGGTATTCGATGTGAACATGTTCGAGATGCAGATGAGGATATGGCACTATGAGGCGTGTCTGTACGGCAAAGATGTATGCGCGGCTTTCCTCGATTATTGCTATTTAGAGCGCCAGGTGCATCGACTTGAAAGATTATGGAAGTCCAGGTCACACAAAGTTGATGTACGCAAGAGCTTGCTGCGAAGATTAGTTTACAATGGGGTACCTTCTTATGGTGCCTCTGATAATTGAGGAGAGGGGGATACACTATCACTATGCGTTATAATAAGCAAACGATTTTGCACGACCCAGAGCACGGTCAGTATGGCGATTGTTTGCGCACTGCCCTGTCTTGTCTTCTCAATATGGATCAAGAGGAGGTGCCCCACTTTTGTGCAACAAATCCCACAAGTGAGGATTTGTGGCCTGCGATCAATGCATGGCTTGCAGAAACGTGCCATCTCGTCGTCTATTCGGTAGCCTATGATTGTTCACTTGAGCAGATATTAACGATGCAACAGATCATGAATCCTGGACTTTATTATCTCTTGGCTGGCAAAAGCCCCCGTGGTTGCACACATCAAGTCGTTGCCTGTGGTGATCAAATTATACATGATCCTGCACCAGAAGGTGGAGGCTTAATTGGACCATGCGTGGAAGATGGTTTTTATTGGGTGAGTGTGTTGGTTTCGGCTTGTCATCTATCCAGGAAGGATAGCCAACTCGGTTGACAGCTCACATCAGTTAGGTCATCAGGCAGTTCCACAATTACCTTGCAGGCATAGATCGCACGGAGCTTTGCGCAGTGTAACGTTGTTTGGGAAGTTGAGATGAAAGAGTACCGCCCACCTCCATACGTTCGAAACGAGAGGTTCCCATTTATCTTCAACATGTTTATGTGCGGGGTATGACCATCCGCCGGGCTGCAAGACTCGTTTGTGGGTGCGACAATAGGTCATGATTTTATTTTCTCACATGCTCGTAGGGGTCTTTCGATATATTCGTTTTCTGGTTCGAGTGCTTCATGCATTATTATGTTCCAGGCTTCCCTGTCATCTACTCGAATAATGCAGTCTTCATCGCGGTGATACGTTATGGTTAGTGTTCGTGTTTCTTTGTTAAAGACTGCATGGTAACGCTCAAAGAAAGGCGTGTACTGAATTTTTTCCATGGAGTTAGCTCCCTACGGCAATGAAGGCACAGCGAATATTCTCTGCGGTGATAGGCAATGCAATCTCTATGAGGCACAGGTAGTCAGAAGCATCTTCGGAGATGTGAAATGACTTTCGCAAAATTGTGACAGATTTGCCCTGAATGTCAAGTGTGACGTGTTCTGCATCTGCGTGTATGAGGCGAAGAGGGATTTGTGGGCAATCTTGCGGGCCACAGCATCCCGTCATACCATCAGCGGCAAAGTAGTGGTCAATAAAGTGGCCGTGGGACGCAAAGAGAGGACTTGCAAGAAAGATGCTCATAACTACAATCATCGCTGTCATTATCGCTCTCGTATGTCCCCCCCTTTCCTTACTCTCTGTGGCACTTATTGCCTGGGTTATTGGGTGGCATCTTGGAACTCTGGGTTGGTAACTTCTTCTTCAGCTACTTGCCCGATGGCGTGCAAAGTTCTCCCGACAACCGATGGCGCATATCGCTCTGTAAGCCCTGTGCGGATGAGTGCTCTTCCTTTTGGTGTATTTGCCCATACTGGAAAGAGGCGCGCCGCTGTAAGCCCTGTCAGTCCGACGGTGCCACCAATAATAGCCTCGGGGCTCCCGGTAACAACTCCATAGAGTATACCCCCAACGGCAGCAAATGGTGCCATATTTTGTGCAGCTCGCACATGGATGTTTGGCCCCAAACGCTGATAAGCGTAGACTTTTACGTCTTCTGGGATATTTGCCTGTTTTTTGAGGCTGCGTAGTTGTTCTTCAGCAAAATCAGTGAGTGTCTGCTCTTCACGCTGCACTGCACGCTGAAATTCTTTTGCAGTTTCGACACCTTCTGTAAGCTTTTCAACACTTTTCTGGGCGCCTACTTTTGTTTCCGTAAGCTGTCTGCGCGCTTCGGTAATGCGTTGTGCTGCAGCGCGTCTTTCAGCACCGACAGATACCACACGAGGGTTAATATCAGTAAATATCTGGTGGATATGGTCTGCAACACCTGCGTACTTTGGGCCAGTAAGCATAATGTCAAGCTGTGAGGGCGCATACCCGCCACCATGGCCGACACCTCCTCCAACACGGTCACGCTTGACAAGCGGCCAATATTTGTTAAAGAGCTGGAGAGGGGAAAGTTTGGGGTCAGTCATATCGGCAAGCATCTCTGTCGCAAAGACCTTGACTGAGGTATCAAAGACATTTTCCGGTACAAGCGTTTTGAAGTTTTGTGTGCGGGTGACTTCCCCCGGCTCAAAGACGAACTGGGTAACTTTTTCTGGTGCCATGTGACGAAGAGCACCGCGAAAAGCGGGGAGATGTGTGGCAACGTCTTGGGATAGCCGAGCAGCATAGTTTTCGATGTTTCGTACCTGTTCCGGGTTAAAGAGGATGTCCATTTTTCCTGATTTGCGCATGTCGATGAGCCATTTTTGCATTGCCGTAATATCAAATTGCCCTGCTGCTGAAGCAATGCGGTGCCCTTCTGCGAGTGCGAAGGTGCTCAGTGTGTCCCACACTTCTGGTGAAGCAACCTTTTTCACATCAAGCAGTACTTGGTGATCACCCCTCGGCGTTGTGAAAGGTTTGAGAAACTGTCTTTGCACAGTCTCGTCTGGAGAGAGTATCTTACTAATAATGGTTTTATTGGCTGTCTGTGTAAACTGTCTGTAGCGTTCTTTTGCAAGTGGAAGTGCTTCAGCAATGGTTGATGCGACAGGGCGTGTAGCTAGTGCTCTCAGGTGTTCTGGTTGTGTAAGAAGCTCCGCATTTTGTTCTAACCACGACGCTGTTGACCTTTCTGCGATGCCCACCGTTTTGTATTGCACAAGTGCAGCCATTTCATCGTCGGTAAACTGCACGAAACTCTCTGGGGTTGAAAAGCGGCTCAGCACATCTGGAGGTTCACCAAGATGGGGAAACTTTTTATATTGTGCGATGTCTCGTGCAACTTCAGTAGCAGCCTCGCTATTGAGATTGGCTCTTTGTGCGGGCGTATATTTTCCCGCTGTGGGTGCATCTAACCGCATAAGTGCTGCTTCAATTTCCGCACTTTTCTGCGTGGCAATATCTGAAACGTAAAAATCGTGCAGATCGTCTTGAAGCGCACTGAGAAGCCTGCGAGCCTTGCCCTGCGTAATGGTGCCTACGGGATTTGCTCCTCTGTAAGCAATCTCACTCAGCGCCGATTCAAGGCGGCGTGCTAGAAAGAAGGGAATATGCGTTTCTGGGAACTTCTTTCCTGATGGAAGTTCTATCAGGAGTTCTTCGATCATCTCTCTCTGCGCTGCAGAGAGTGGCACTTTACTGATCTTTGGATCGAGCAAGTCTTTGAGTTCTTGCTCGGCAAATCCTAGTCGTGTTGCGATAACGCCCGCGCCGCGAGGTGCTGCCTGTCCGGTTCTCTGTATTTCAGTAGTCATGGCCTCGGCACGCTCGATGAGCCGTGGCACAGGGGTTACAGGAGCATTGCCCGTAACGTTTTCTGTGGCATCGAAGAGCTTCCCAATGTTCTCTCTGCTTTGTTTGAACCACTCATCCCTAAAAAAGCGTCGCGCGGAGCCAAGAAGCTCTTGACGCTCAAGTCGCGGCCCTAGAGATTCAAGGAGTTGCTTTCCCTGCTCTTGTGCCTGCACGGGGATGCGCACATTAAGAGCTGCGATATCTTTAAGCACAGCCTCCCCCGTCTCCTGTGCTCCTGGAGGTATTTGCGGGATAGCACGAGGGGGACCAGCAGTGGTGCGCTCTTTTAATATTCCCTGCTGTAACTCACTTTGAAGGGGGGTAAATGTCTCGGCAAGCTCTCCTTCTGCACGGCCAATCCGTTCAGCCGCTTCGCCTCGTACACGAGTGAGTTCTGTTTGCCTGATATCTGTTGCGACTTTGCCGCGTCTTTGCTGCGCTGCGAGTAATTCTCTTGACTCTGTAACGTCTTCAGCGGCAGTTTCTATCCTGGTACTAGATTCTCGCTGCGTCTGTACGGCAATGCGTTCAGCTTCCTCGGCATCCTGGCTCGCAATAATAGGTTTGCCAACGTGTTTGATGCCGCGACTGATTAGGTTGTGTGCTCCGGCCACCGTCAGTGAACCTGTTACAGCACCAACAACAGGTGCGACCTTGCTTTCAGGCGTAAGCGCGTGCGCTGTTTCTTGCCCAGCGAACCCACCTGCGCCCATAAGAATATCGCCGCGTGGCCCGGCGCTCACAAATTTGTAAAGACGCTCAGCGACATTAGGAAGAATCCCAGCCGCTTTGGCGGTGCTCGTAAAAAGACCAGGGGAAACAGCGCCACCTATTGACTGAATGCCGCGCTCCAGGATATTCATGGATTCGGGTTTGATGCCAAACTGCCGCGCGATACTATCTGAGCCAATGGGCAGACTGAAGTCAGGGCCGCCAACAAGCGCCACAACACCAGGCACAACGTTCAGAATATCGCCGGGCGCGCCAGCCACACCTGCTGCACCTGCAAGACCTGCGCGACCTGCTGCAATGCCTGTGCTTTCAAGAAGCGACGGTTCTCCGAGCCCTGCTCTTTGTGCTTGAAAAGCTGCACGCTCTTCTGCTGTAGGTTGATGCGTAAAGCGCGGTGTAGGGTATTTTGTGGGGTCTTCAAATCCTTGCAGTCCTAAACTGCGCAAAACACCGCCGAGCGCCTGACCTGGCGATGGTGCACCTTCAAGTGCCGATGGGACATCTTCAGGGCGCGTAGATGGTGGACCTGAAGGTGTTTGTGACGCTTCTGGTTGCTTTTGTTGCTCTAAGACGCGCATTTGCTCAAGAAGACGCATCGTTTCAAGTAAATCGGTCTCTATTTTTTCTGGGGTAGCTTCAGCCATTGTTATCGACCTATGGCTCTGTTAATTTGCTCATCTGTCCATCCTTTTGTTTTGAGCTGCTCCCTTATTTGCGCCTGCTCTGGTGTATCGTCCGTTCTTTGAGTCTTTGCAGGGGCTGCTTTTCGTTCTGGCAACCCAACTTCAAAGAGGGGCTTTGGTTGGGGAGGTCCGCCTTCTTTCCTTGTTGCAGCAAGTCCAGCAGATATACTTTCTCTTTGCCCGAGCAGTTGACGTGTTACCGCCTTAAGTTCACTCAAAAATACTCCTGGTGGGTCATTGACATCGGGCATTTGTTTGAGAGAGCGCTTGAGTTCTGCTTCTGATGCCTGTGCCCCCGTGCGGCTTCTAATAATCATCTCGGCAAGCACAAGTGTTGATTGCCTGAATTGGTTTTCTTGATCTTTAGTGAGTGATAAAATTTGCCGCACAGAGCCTATACGACCGGTTATAGGGCCTGTAAAAGCAGGCTCAAAGAGTTGATAAATGTCGTTGGCAAGGCGCACGCCATAATCGGACGCGCCTATTCGCGTTACAAGTTCGGAAGGTAGAGGCACATCGGCTTTCTGCGCAGATGCAAGCGCTAGCTTATCTTGCTGCACATGTAGGATAACTTGTGTTTGCTCTTCTGGTTTCAAGTCTCGAAATGCTTTGTTGTCAAACAGTTGCGATGCGTATGCTTCGTATTCAATCCCGTAGCGCTGCAAGGCTTGCTCTCGTTGAATGGCACCCGGCAGCTCCGCAGCCTGACGCGCAGGAATACCGCGCACATCGACCTGTTGCTCGG
>ERZ1292644.655-Hain-H14-01um-R2-655-length-21468-cov-5_pt1 | contig 21468 bp, 25 predicted proteins | sample MGYA00564402_ERZ1292644 | MGnify/ENA primary metagenome ERZ1292644 (study PRJEB36523, sample SAMEA6512644) | groundwater metagenome | collected 2019-01-09 | study: AquaDiva: Metagenomics assemblies of 32 groundwater samples
AATGCATCATTCTATCATGCAGCAAATGCCAAATTTGGCACAATTTGAAGAAGACCGTAAAGAAAACATTAGATGCAGATCTAAAAATATGCCTGCAACAATTTTGCAGCTTTACGAAAATCCAATATTAAGTCGCGAGCAAGAGTCTCATCAGTTTCGCAAATATAATTTTCTCAAATATAAAGCGAAACAGTCAATTGACACTGCGCCTCACCAAGTGTCGCAATACTTAAAAGACGCAATTGAAATAAAGCACTTCATTGCTAATTGCAATACGCGCCTAGCAATGAATATCGCCAAAAAACACGCAGAAGCCACTAAACAAAACCATCGTTTCTGGGACATAGTAAGTGAAGCTTACCTTGGCATAATGCGATCAGTGCAATGTTTTGAATTTAATCGCAATATAAAATTCTCAACTTATGCTACATGGGCGATCAGAAACAATTTGAAATTCGATAACATCGAAGAATGTAAATATAAAGAACATTATGTTAGTTGGTCCGATGACGCCTACAATGAACCTACAAGAGAAGACAACACTGCCGAAATAACCGACAGGCAGGCGTTCATTTGTAATGTGATTAATCAATTGTTAAATCGAATTCATAAAAAAAATGCAGATGCGATTCGCAGATACATGTTAACGGATTCAAGCTTAAGCATGGTTGCTGTGGATTTAAATATATCAAAAGAAAGAGTTAGACAACTGAATTTTGAAGGCATTGAAAAAATGCGAATCATGATCGAACGTGGTGAAGTTTCACTCAACGGACTAATACAGGAGTTTACTAATGACTAATTATGAAAATCTCAAAAAACACGTGCGTGATATTCCTGATTTTCCAAAACCGGGTGTTATTTTTCGTGACATAACACCTATTTTGGCAGACGAAGAATTATTTCGCACTATGATTTATGCAATGCAACATGCGGCAATCGATATATCGCCCTATCCCCATACCACCCATATTATAGCAGCACCAGAATCTCGTGGCTTCATTATGGCATCGGTGTTGGCATTTCAAATGAATGCTGGATTTGTCCCAATGAGGAAACCGGGGAAACTTCCTGCCAAAACCTTGAATTGTCAATACGATCTTGAATATGGTTCCGCAGAACTTCAAATTCACGCCGATGCAATTAAACCTGGACAAACAGTATTAATTGTAGACGACGTTCTAGCAACTGGCGGCACATTGCTTGCTGGGTGCGAATTGGTACGCCAAGCGGGTGGAATACTGCTAGGATGCGTAGTTTTAGTCGATTTAGTTGACCTTGGAGGCAGAAAAAAGATCGAATCTGCTGGGATCAAGATCAAAACGCTGCTACAATACTAGTAGTGACCTCCAAGAAAGAATAAAATGCGCGTTCACATCAAAGGCAAAGGTCAGATTGATCTCAACAACAACGATTATTTGGGTGAGGGAGGACAGGGGAAAATCTACGCAAAAGGCAAAACTGTCTACAAGATTTACCATGACCCTAAAAAAATGATTCCAGAGGGGAAGATAGCTGAACTAGCTGTTCTCACTCAACCCAATATCATTAAGCCTGAAGATGTTCTAGTAGATGGTAAGGGCAAAGTAATTGGATATACAATGCCCTTTATCAAAGACACACATCCGCTCTGTAAGGTATTTACCAAAGCTTTTCAGCAACGTGAGAAAGTCACTCCCGAACAAAAACTGCACATGGTTCGGAGAATGCAAGAAACATTAGATCATGTTCACGTTCATAAAGATTATCTCATTATCGATCTCAATGAGATGAATTTTTTAGCTTCTCCCAAATTTGATGAAGTGTATTTTTTAGATGTAGACAGCTATCAAACGCCTAGCTTTCCAGCCTCAGCCTTAATGGAAAGCGTTCGTGATAGGCACATGCCCTACAAGAACGGCAATCCAGTCTTTAGCCATGAAACTGATTACTTTGCTTTAGCCATTGTTACTTTTCAGCTTTTCATTGGCATTCATCCTTACAAGGGCAAACATCCCTCGATCCATGATATGGACGAAAGGATGAAGCAGAACATTTCAGTTCTGAATAAAAACGTCACAGTGCCAGCCGTTTGTTTTCCATTTGCCAGCATCCCAAAGGTATATTTGGATTGGTATACTGCTGTATTTGAAAAAGGACTAAGAGTCGCACCACCAAAGGATATGACAGCTATTGTCTTCATCCCTACAGTTCAAAAAATCTCAAGCAGCAACTTCTTCGATATTGTGGAGGTTGATCTAATGAGCAAGGGCGATATTATCAATTACTACCATTCAAGTGGTGTGGAGATTGTTGTTACTGAACATGGAGCGTATCATAACAAAAGAGAGATCCAGCTAAATGCCAAAGCGTTTGGCTTCACTCAAAAGATGAATCGTCCTATAGCTGCTGTCAACTTCGATGCTGAAATCAAAATTTACGATGTTATCACACAGAAAGAACTGCTCACCACTATTGGCAAAAATGTGATGCAGTACGCTAATCGTCTGTATATTCAAGGTGACGCTCAAATATTTGAAGTCCTTCCCTACGAAGGGAAAGATGTGTTCATTAGCGTTCATCCAATAGCCAACATCCTCGAAAAAGCCACTCAAATGTTTGATGGCGTCGTTGTCCAAAACTTGTTAGGTTCATACTTCGTATCTGTTTTTCCAGAAAGCAAAAACCATCAACAAATTCCAATCAAGGAACTTACAGGCTACAAGCTAATTGATGCCAAATTTGAAGATGGCGTATTGATGGTGGTAGGTGTTGGCGTCAATGGCAAGTACGATAGGTTCGTCTTCCGGTTCGCCGAAGATTGGACTTACGATATGCGTGTAATTAAAGATATCACATACAGCGGCTTGAACTTCACAGTTCTAGACAATGGCGTTTGCGTTTGCATAACAGAAGCAGAAGTAGTGGAAATTTTTTCTGCCAAGAAAGACAGCGCAAGCATCAAAGAAATCAACGATCCTGGCATTGACAGCAATATGAAGCTGTTCCACAGGGGAGCAAAGGTAATGTTTGCAAAGGGGGACAAAATGTTCTCCATGACCATGAGGACAAAATGAAAAAATTAACAGCAATACCGGTCAATATTTGGGATGATTATTACGACGACGGATATGTGCCAGAAGGCAAATTCCAATTCACTCATATGTACATCGAAGAGTATGATGTTCTTAGTGAAGAAAAAAAAGAAGGAATGATGATTTTGGTGTTGGAACACCTAAAAACTCTAGACCTGACTGGAGTTGAAATTGATGAAGATGGTGTAGAAATATACTTCAAACATCTGACGCATGAACGGCGAGAAAAATTGGTAGTTGAACTTAACAATGCAAAATTAACGTTCAATGGTATCCCATACGAATTTTACAGCGAGAGCTAAAGTGAAACACAAAACTATTAGGAACCTAATAATTGCGTGTATCTTATTTGTGTACGGCATATACCTCATAACGAAATAACCATGAAAACTATCTTTAGCACACCTGTATTTGAAAATCTCACCAGCAAAGGCTTGAAAAAGTTCTGGCAGGGACACGTTTGTCAAGAAGGCGATCAATTCTTTACAAGAACATCATACTGGCAATCTACTGCAAGCGGCGAATTGTCAATAAAGCAAACCAGTGAACCTTATGAAGTCAAAGGCAAGAACATTGGAAAAGTCAATGAGACTACGCCAAAAGATCAAGCAATGGCTGAACTAACATCGACCGTCAAAAAACAAATGGACAAAGGTTATCATGAGGCTGGCGTTGAAGCCGATATTCTGACCTTACCAATGTTGGCACATGTTTATGAAGACAGGAAACACACTTTAGTTTTGCCGGGTTCAGTTCAACCTAAACTTGATGGATGCAGGTGTCTTTCTAAGAACGGAAAGAAGTGGAGCAGGCAAGGCAAAGATTTCATCGCAGAAGTTGTAGCACATTTGGTGTTTAACACCGAAGGGTTCACCATTGATGGCGAATTGCTATTGCCTAGCGAAACTGGAGGATTTCAAGACAGTCTAAGGGCAATCAAGAAATTTCGTCCAGATGTCAGTCCAAAATTGGAATACCACGTTTATGACGTAGTAGATGAAAAAATGCCATTTCATGTGCGATATGAGATGCTTCAAAAATTGATTGCCAAAGCACCGCCAAATGTGAAATTGGTACAAACTCATCAAATCTCTTCTGAAGAAGAGATCTTTGAACATCATGCAAGATTCACTGCTGCTGGCTTTGAAGGAACAATGATTCGTTCCCATGCTGGCGGATATGCGGTTGGGCAGCGCAATGTTCAATTACTAAAGCTAAAAGACTTCTTAGATGATGAATTCACAATTGTTGGCGTAGAACAAGGTGGAGGCAAGGAATTGGGCTGCGCTATTTTTGTTTGCGAAACAAAAGATAAGAAACAATTCAATGTACGTCCAACGGGCAATACTGAGAATCGTAAAGAAATGTGGTCACAAAAAGAAAGCTACATTGGCGAACCTTTAACTGTACGATTCCAAAATCTATCTGAAGATGGTATTCCTCGCTTTCCAACTGGAATAGCAATTCGCGATAAGGACTTGCAAGGATGAAAGTAGCGATTCTAGGGGGCGCGCTCAACCCGGTTACTATTGGTCATATCAGAAGCGCCCAACTTGTTCTTGAAGATCAACTTTTTGATGAAGTTTGGTTAATGCCTTGCTACGATCATATGTATGCCAAAAAAATGGCTTCCTCTGAACAGAGGCGAGCCATGTGCGAACTAGCTGTCAGAAACGATCCCAGAATCAAAGTATTTGATTATGAAATCAAACATCAATTGACAGGTGGAACTTACAAATTTGTAAAAAAGCTATTTGAAGATAAAACATACAAAAAACATAGTTTTAGTCTGGCAATAGGTTTGGATAATGCTTTGATGTTTGAAAGTTGGGCTAATTATAAAGAATTAAAAAAGACTATTCCATTTGTTGTTCTTTCTCGCAAAGGCTACGAAATACCAAGATCGTTTGATGCATGGTTTTTGAAATCTCCCCACATATATTTGCAAGGGGATGTCCCCAAGATTAGCAGCACATTAATTAGAGCATGGTGTGGATTGCAAAACAAAATCAAATTGATGGAATATCTTGATCCTTTGGTGTTGAAATATATTCAAGACAATGGATTGTACGGTTTGTCCAAAACGTAAATTAATGCTATACTAAAGGTAGGAGAAACCATGATTGCTTCAATACTAGATCAGGATTTTTATAAGCTCACAATGCAGCAAGCTGTATTGGAGCTATACCCAAACACTCACGCATCCTACAGGTTCATTAACCGTCACCCTGGCGGTTTCACACCTGACATGGCTTATGAACTTCGAGATTACGTCAAGAGCGACTTAGTAAAGCTGTCGCTGAAGGAAGACGAATATGCATTTCTTCGTGACAAATGTCAATTCTTGAAGCCGTGGTATCTTGAGTATCTCAAAAACTACAAGTACAAAGCAGAAGATATTAGCGTAAATTTTGATCATATCAGCAATGATCTTGATATCACTGTATCTGCTCCTTGGCATCGTGGTATCATGTGGGAAGTGCCAGTTTTGGCAATGGCAAGTGAAATTTACTTTAAGCACAAAGGCAAGCCGTATAACGCAAGCGACTATTACGCCAAAACGATCAAAAAAGGTCGAGATTTAGCGGATGCTAACTGTATTCACTTTGAATTCGGCACACGTCGTCGGAGAAGTTACGAAACGCAAAAATTGGCTATTGATGCGTTACGAACCGCTCGCAGTGAACACAACAACGAAAACACTCTTTTCGGCGTATCTAACGTTCACTTTGCCCAAATGTTCAACTTGCGTCCAATTGGAACGATGGCACATGAATGGATCATGGCACATTCGGTTTTATCTGGATTGCGCCATGCAAATCGAAATGCTCTCGATGCGTGGGCGAAAGTCTATAGAGGGGATCTTGGAATTGCGTTGACCGATACGTATGGAACCAAACCTTTTTGGGGAGATTTTGATACCTTCCTGGCAAAGCTATTTGATGGAGTACGTCACGATAGTGGTGATCCGTTTGGTTTTGCAACCCAAGCGATCAATCATTATAACAAGCTGAAAATTGATCCAAAAAGCAAGATCATTGTGTTTTCAGATTCGCTAAACACAAGAAAAGCCATTGAGCTTAAAACTTATTGTGGAAGCAGAATCAAATCGTCCTTCGGAATTGGAACGCACTTCACAAATGATGTGCCGGAAGATCCAGCACTCAATATTGTGATGAAATTAGATATGGTTGATGGCGAATATGTGGTCAAATTGGGAGAAGATACAGGAAAAGCGACGGGGAACAAAAATGCCATCAGCATTGCCATGCAAACATTCTATCCTTGATCTTGGCTTTTGCTTGAAAAAATGGTCAAATATGGAGCCTTAACGGAAGCGTTTTATGACAAAAGCCACTAAAGTAGTTAACTTAGTGTTAATCGGCGGCTCAATGGTGTTTGCGCCAATTGGGGCAGGCTGTAGCAACACCACAGTTGAAGGCGATCAACAGGTAGCTGCTGCAAGCGATCATCATGCATATCCAGTTTGGTGGTGGTGGTATATGCATCGCCCTTATTTCAGCACACCAATGTATAGCTCGCACACAGTCCATTATGTGGGCAGCGGTGGTACTTATATGCATATGCGTACTGGTGGCATGACTAGTAGTTATAGCAGCGCCAGAAGTGTTTCAGGTGCTAGGTCTGGTGGCGGTAGCTTTAAAGGTGGTTCTACAATATCTGCTCGTGGCGGATTTAGTGGCGGTAGTTCCTCGGCATCGTAAAGAATAGAATCATGACAAAATATAGAATAAAGTCGGGAAAAACTTATGCTAGAATTTCTGGATATGAATCATCAATAGTTGATTGGTGTTATCTTGGCGAAGGCGAAAAGGTGTTTGAGTTTATGACTGAAGCTATTTTCTTCGCTGAAAAACATAGCTTCAAAGATTATGAAATCGAACTGTTCACAGAGGGTTAAATGGAACGTAAACTCATACTGCCACGCCAAAATTGGCAAAAAATCGTTGAATCTCAGGGCATGCACTATCACACCCCAAAGGGTGTAACATATTGGGATGAAAGCGTATACTACGAATTCAGTCGTTCAGAAATTGATGCAATTGAAAAAGCAACATACGAACTCGACCGAATGTGCTTAGAAGCAGTGCAACATGTTATTGATAACGACATGTGGGCTGAATTCGCTATTCCACCGGGTGCAGTTGATTTTATCGTATGGAGTTGGGAAAACGACGAACACAGTATTTATGGAAGGTTTGATTTAGTAGTCGATGGAGACAAACCACCAAAAATGCTAGAATACAATGCTGACACTCCTACAGCATTGCTAGAAGCTGCTGTAATTCAGTGGCATTGGATGAAAGACAATGAAGGTGAGCTTAGGTATCGAGTAGATCAATTCAATTCGATCCATGAGCGTCTGATTGAAGTTTGGGACTCCGTACTTAGGAAGTATCCAGATAGTGCGTTGCATTTCACAGCAGTGAAAGACAATACAGAAGATTTGATGACATCAAATTATCTTCGGGATACTGCAATCCAAGGCGGATGGCTCAACACGAAATACATCGACATGGAAGACCTTCGTTGGGACCATGCCAACAGAGTCTTCGTAGATGCTGAAGCTAAGCCAATTACAATGTGCTTTAAGCTTTATCCGTGGGAATGGATGTTTGATGACGTATCAAACCCTGAATGTGTCTTTGGTCCAGATGTACGATTAGATCGAACCATGTGGTTTGAACCTGCATGGAAGACATTGCTGAGTAATAAAGCGATCCTGGCGGTATTGTGGAAGCTGTTTCCGAATCATCCTAACTTGCTTAGGGCAGAATTTGCACCATTTGGAAGCAGCTACGCTAAGAAACCGATTCTCTCAAGAGAAGGTTCCAATATTACTTTGGTGCTTAATGATCAGATTGTAGCGGAAACTACCGGAGAGTATCGATACTCTCGTGTTGTTTATCAAGATTTGGCATTATTACCAGACTTCGATGGTAATTTTCCAGTTATTGGAAGCTGGATGGTTGGTGGATATGCTTGCGGAATTGGGATTCGTGAAGATAGAGTTTTAGTAACGGGTAATACCAGTCGATTTGTACCACACCTATTTGTAAAGTGAGAACTTAGATGTTTGCTATGCACAATCTGACTTTCGAGCAAGGGATCGTCAACTCCATTGTCTTTAGTGGACTTGGAGCAATTATGATGTTCATTTTCGGATGGCTTCTATTCGACAAATGCACAAGGAAAATTTGCTTTGCCAAAGAACTAACCGAAAACAAAAACGTTGCTGTTGCTATTGTGGTCGGTGCCTTTCTGTTAGGCATCGCTCATATCGTGGCATCTGTTGTGGGGGGTTAAATGAAACGCATCGTTGCAGCAGTCTTGCTTTGTGTTACTTTGGGATGTGACGATAAAAAATCCACAAATACTACACCTAGCATTGTCGTTACCGAAGACGACAATACAAAAGAAGTAACGCTCAAAAAGGGTCAGGCAATTCAGATTAAATTGAATTCTGATGGAGTTGCTGATTGTTTTTGGGGTTGCAAGAAAGCACCACCTACGGTTGAGTTTTTAACTGAAGGCAAAGAAGGAAACGTCTTTGAATTCAATTTCAAGGTTTTGGACAATGGACCAATAACCCTGGAATATGTTCAGTTTACCGAGACTGGTGTACAGAAAAAGAAAGATTTTACGATAAACATCAAAATAGCAGAATAATCCATCAATTCTGATGAATTCAAATAAGTCGCCTTTAATCGGGCGACTTTCTTATTTGATTACGGACACCTTTCTTGCTATACTGAATTAGATCAATAGGAGTTTAGGCATGAACTTACGCATGAAAAAAAGGGCTGTCGTGATCGGTTTTTTAGTGGGTCTAATCCTATGGATAGTCATCATAGGACTTTTCCTTTGAATATTAAGAGAAACAAAAATGAACATTGAATTACCAATAGAAGAAACGCCGTTACCACCAAGCTTACCTTGGCTTCACTCGATGGGTCTGCGAGGTATCCTATACATCATGCGGGGTCCATCGGGTTCCGGCAAGAGCTATCGTGCGAACCAATTGGCAGAAGGCGACAAAGAACGCATCTTCTCAGCAGATAAGTGGTTCAGCAAAACCGAAGACATGGAAGAATACCGAGCGAATTGGGCAAAAGAAAAGTTATTCACGGCGCACAATTGGTGCAAGGGAATGCTTGCTCAAGCGATGCAGAAAGGTATTTCTCCAGTAGTAGTCGATAATACGAACATAAAGCGACGAGATTTTTTAGGTTTTGCAGACCTAGCGGATCAATATCAATATATGTGGGTAATTGAAGAATCTCAATCTCCGTGGTGGTTAGAAATTAAAGAATTACTAACCGATCAAAAAAACAATGAAAAACAACTGAAAGTGTGGGCAAAAAAACTCAGCGAAGGATTCAAGCATAACGATGCAATCATCAAAAACGTTCACGGAGTTCCGGAAGATACGATACTAAGAATGCTTATGACTTTCCAACCTTATCATGGTGGAAAATATAAATTGACATAAACGTACTATCATACTCTTGTCTAACAACAAGGAGTATGATAATGTCAATTGATCGAGCGGTATTGGTTGAAGAATATGTTAAAAACAATCGTTCAACCAGCGATATCGCCAAAGAATTAGGTTGTGCCTACAACACTGTCAATAGGTGGCTGAGAGTATACGGCATTCCACTGCGAGGACAAGGCACCCACAAAATAAAAAACATCTGTGGAGAAACTTTCAATTCATGGACGGTTCTCTACAGAGTCGCCAGCGATCCCAAAACTAAATTTTCTCGCTGGCTGTGCAGATGTGTTTGTGGCACCGAACGAATAATTCACTACGGAGCATTGGTAGGCAACAAAAGAAAAATGTGCAGTGAATGTTTCTATAAGTTACGAACATCGAAAAATGAACTGCCCAATGAGATGTGGAGTCGTATAAAACGATCTGCCAAAGAACGAAACATTGAATTTTGCATATCGCGACAGACTGTCTACGATTGCTTTGTTAGCCAAAAAAATAAATGTGCTTTATCTGGCGTGACAATCGGGTTTGTGCCAGCAGGCAAAAAACATCGACATGTAAAATCAACTGCTTCTTTGGACAGAATAGATTCGTCCAAAGGCTACATCGATGGTAACGTGCAATGGGTGCATAAAGATATCAACAAATTGAAACGTGATTTTGACGAAGACTATTTCGTGATGTTGTGCAAACAAGTAGCTCAAAACAAGAAGGCGTAACATGTTGTCGGAACTTGACCAATATCGAATGAAGGAAATCTCACAGCACGTTGCTGCTGCGAATGAAGATTTCTTCAACATCAATTGCATTGACTACGGACGCAAGGGCGAACATTGGATTCTGAACTACAAGCAAGGTGGAGATCGCAACGAATACAACAGGCTTTGCCGTGGTCTTGTGATCCACAATGACGGAACGATTCATTCGTTCCCATTTGCTCGTTTCTTCAATGTTGGAGAAAAGGACGCAGTTGCGATTGATTTCTCTAACGCAGAAATCATGGAGAAGATGGATGGAACGATGGTAGGGGTTTCATTCCCTACTCGTGAGCCATCGCGTCCATTGTGGCAAACTCGCAAGATGATTTCCACGCACGATGCTGGATTCGAGATGAAGTCTTTCTATGGAGAAAACTTCAAGCTTGTAACCTTAATTGGAGAGTACGTAAATAAGTTGACGTTCTCTAACGAGAATTGTCCATATACTTGGGTGTTTGAGTTTATCCACAAGCACACTCAAGTAATCACACGATACACGCCAGAACAATACGGCTTGTATTTGATTGGATGCCGGTGGCTGGACACTTATCACGAATACTCAGAGAAAGAGCTTGACGATCTAGCTGTTGTGATAGGAGCTAAGCGTCCACGTCGGATATCGGTAGCGGCTGAGTCTCACAATGACATTGTGAGGATGTTCGCTAGTTTTCCAAAGGATTTTGAAGGGTTTGTAGTTCGAGAAGTGGGGACTGCCAATAGAGTTAAGATTAAGTCGGATGATTATGTGAAAGTGCATCACCTACTGACAAAGATTAGCTACAAGAATCTTCTACCACTATGGATTGCTGGGGAACAGGATGAGGTTGTGGCTTATTTCCCTCAAGCGCAAGACAAGATCGATAAGATCATCAATGCGTTTGATAAATTTGCTGATTTGGCAGTTGCAAAAATCATGTATTGGCACGATAAGAAGTTAGACCGAAAGGAACTTGCTCTGCGTATTACAGGACAGGTATCGGATAAGGACAAGGAAGACAATTCCGTATTTCGTGGTCTAATTTTCCAACATGATACCGAATCTCGCAAGGGTCCGGTTGATGTGAAAGAGTTAGTTGTTAAAAACCTCAAGAAGCAGTCGGTATGTAAATTGTTGGAGATTTTGTCTTTGGATGATGACGATGATGCTTCAGTAATTCTAATTGAGGAATAAAATATAAGGGGAGATTACTCCCCTTATATTATGAATAAAATAGCTATTGCAGGTCAAGCAAGCCATGCTTACTCGCCACTCAAAAAAGTCTTAGAAGACAATCCAAAAGAATTTGACGTAGTTGTTATCAACGGTCCTACTGATAAGGTTCCTGATTATGTGCTTGAATTTGGCAAAGATCATCTCCATTTGCAATTTGATGATGTAATCTACGATTATGGACACATGGTTAAACCTGAAAGACATCATGTTGAAAAGGCATTAGAATGGGCAAAAGGACGAGAAAACATTGTTGTTGCTTGCGCAGCAGGCATTTCTCGCAGTTCTGCTACCGCCTATGCTATTACTTGTCAAGAAAACAACATAACAGATGCCTTAAGCATTTTATACCCACAGCTTCACCAACCAAATAAACGAATTGTTTACTTGGCATCTCAGATCTTAAATCAACCAGAAATTTGGGATTCATTCGTAAATTGGTCCTCGACACATCTTGGCGATTCGTGTGGTTCTTTTAAGAAGTGGTTTGATACCCAACAATTTTCTTGAAAAGTTTCCTTGTTTTTTTTAATATATGAACTATACTTAGTTTGTGGGGTCGTGTGGACCCTAGTAGTAGAGTTTAGAAGTAGTAGAGAAAAAGGAGGGTACTATGTACCAGAAAAAATTAGAGGAAGCGTGCGCGCTCCTCACAAGTCATTTCACTGCTGTTGAAAACAGCAAATCACCCCAACCTCAACCAAAAGAACAAACACAAAGCAGAGTTCAACATTGCGTTGATACGTTTGTGGCTGCATTAAAAGAAGCTGGCGGAACCGATGACGATGCACTAGTTCAGTGTACATGGGAAGATATTGAATCTTTCGGTGCGCCTAAATTGCTTGCCAAACGAATCGGAAAGATTTTCCGCAGTACAGCAACTGAACCAAATGGGCAAACCTTAGATACATTCAAATCATTGAAGCCATCGCGTGTTAGCGTGATGAGCATCACTGAATTGATGACACATTACGATCCAAGAGAAGCTACAAATGCTGTCGGCGAACGTATCAACAAAATCGCTAACGGAAAGAAATGCATTGCATTCACCGCAGAAGGCAATGTAAATATTGAAGCATCCGTTACATTACTCAATGAGCTTCGCGATGGATACGACGAAAGAGAAACAATTCCAGTTGCCGGTGTTCCAACAAAAGTTTACCGAATTGGTGAGCGAATTGGTCAATTGGCTGATGAAAATCCGCTATACCCTACTCGCGCTTTGCGTCCGAATGGAGACTGTGACCAAACCAATCGCAGTTGGAGTGGCGTTTCAGATGTTGTACGCAAAGTAATTTACCTTGCTCGCACACAAACAGGCGAAATCAAAATCACTTCCTTAATGGATGCTCACAACATCATGGATATGGTAATGGGATCAGACGAATTCAAGATTCGTTTACGTCTAAGCAAGGCATCACTTCTATACGACGAACTTAGAGAAAAGGGCAACCTACCTTCTCTTAAGATCAGTCTCAAAGGCAACGGCACCACGAGCAAACAAGATCCGTTCGGTGGACACAAAACGTATTAAAGTCTAATCATAAGCCAAGCGACACCGTGTCGCTTGGCTTCTTCATATACACATAAAGGAAAATATATAATGAGCCAGTTTAATACGCATCAGGGCGCTATTGATGCAACAATGGAAATCAATGGATGCAAATGCATTCTCAATAGTCCAAAAGCAAAGAAAGATAGCGAAGCTCCTACCTTGCCTCCATACCAGCCTCGTAAGGCGTACTCTGTAGATGAATATGAGGGGTGTCCTGACACTTGGATGCATGGATCACCCAAAGCAGCAAGTTACTTTACAGCAGTTGAGCCTGAGCATGGCTTGTGGCTTGATTTTAATCAATGTTGGAATCACACACACCATATTGCAGCACTTGTTAGCATTCAAGGTGTAAATCCGATTACGGGAATGCCATTAATTGACACTGCAATGAGGCTTGAACAATATCGTGAAAAATGTCCAAAACACGATAAAGAATTCGGCGCTGATCTGTTCTGTGAGGAATGTGGTTATAAGTGGGCACCGCAAAACTATCTTACCACTACTAATCCAGATGGTAGGGGTCAATTGTGGCTAGATGGATTTCGTGCCGATGACGGAAGTGTTCGACAATATTACTTCACAGAAGAAGAAATCAAAGGTGTTGCCACACAAATAATTGGCGACAAAAGAGTTTATGCAATAGGTGTTGCTTTTTATAGAAGCAAAGAGCGAAAACCAGAAGTAATACAAACTACCAATCATATTGTAGATTTTAATAACCCATATAAAATATGGGGCACTCCTAAAGTTCACGATCTGGATACATGGAAATCCAAATCTATATCTAAATGGAAATCTCGTGGCAGTGGTATTGGCGGAAGCAGTGTTGGAAGCCATATGACACACCGATTGAAAAAACACGTCACAAAAGAAGCATCAGAATTAACTTCTGGATTTCCAACTGATGATGCATCATCTATGCTTCAACACTCTTCTGGCGATGGCAATCTGACTACGGGTTATGACCCAGACATTGCTGTATTCAAAAGAATCAGCATACCGCTAGAACGGAAACAACTGGAAATTGGTGCAGGCGCAAAGATCAATCAAAAAATTTATCGAGATCCAGAAACGCTCGATTTTTGGGAAGATGCTCCGATTGGTATGCTGTACATAAACTATGTTCAAGAATCGGAAGCCAAACGTATCATTGCTATTGGCAAAAAAGACCTTACCAAAAAAGGCGAAGGATTCTTGGCAGAATTGGTAACTGGAAACAAATAATTGCTATAATGGAAGTAAAGGAAAAGGAAAAAGCATGCATGATGAATTTGCTGTCAAAATGATGAAGAATTGTGAAGATCTCGCCGATCTTGCTCACAGTCGAGTTGGACAATACCGCAAAGGTAGTGGTCGCCCGTACATTGAGCATCCCCTGCGAGTAGCCGAAACTGTTAAAGAACTAATGCCGCTTGATTGCCGTATCACGCCTGAAGCGGTTTCGGCTGCTCTGCTGCACGACACTAAAGAAGATACGGACATCACCGATGATGAAATCCTTGCGGTTTCTACGCCACGTGTGCTGGAACTGGTCAATGAACTGACCAACCCTAGCAAACAATTTGTGTTCAAGCAAGAATACAAATTGTTGCCAAAAGGTAGCGTAAGGGCGATGAAGAAGCAAATGGATCGCGAGCATCTTGCTCACGTTTCATGGGAAGCTAAAGTCATTAAACTTGCTGATCGAATCGATAACGTAAGCGACATGGTAGGCATGGATCAGGAGTTTTGCCTTCTATACGCTGATGAAAGCGTTCTGCTACTCGATGCTCTTCGAGGCACTTACCAGCCGTTAGAAGACGAACTAGAGCAAGCAATACAAAGGTTGAGGGACCGATGAGAAAAATAAAGGCTTCAGAAATTAATCTGAAGCCTTTATTTTTTGACAAAGATATGCTATAATAGAAATATACAAAAGCAAAAGACGTGCTGAAATTGTTTAGCACAAAAAAGAGGAAAAAATGACTGATTATTGGTTGGCAGACACACATCTTGGTCACAACAACATTATAAAATACTGCAACAGACCATTCTCATCAACAGATGAGATGGATGAATGCATTATCAACAACATTAATGAAACCGTTAAAGACCCTGATAAAGACAGAGTGTGGCACTTAGGTGACTATTGTTTTGGTCCACGCGATTTCAAACAATTCTACAGAAAAGCTGAAGGATACAGAAATAGGATTAAATGTAAAAACATTTTTTGGATTCATGGAAATCATGATCCTGATCCTGATCCCGAACGCGATGACCCTCATTATCGAGATAAGCTTGCTCTTTACGATGACTTTCGCGAATTGTTCACCAACGATTATTCGTTGAAACAGATGCGCATTTCATCTCACAAGTTGATAATGTGCCATTACGCATTTGCTGTATGGAACAAGTCGCATCGTGATTCGATAAATCTGTATGGTCACTCCCATGCTGGAATCGAAACATGGATGGAATCCATAATGCCAGGACGAAAGTCTATGGATGTTGGAATCGATAATATCGCAAAGATTTTCGGCTCTTATCGTCCTGTTTCTTTCGCAGAAATTATGGGTATAATGAATTCAAAACCTGGATTCAAGAATCACCATAGAGAGCAAATATAACCAATCTCACTATATACCTTTGTAAGAAATTACAAGGAGGTATTATGAGTGAATTTCGATTGGTTATGATTGTTTTATGTTTATTGGGAGGTGCAGGATGCTTTTTTGCTTACAAAAACAGTCCTGCCAATGTATCGCCAGCAAGTCCAAACGAATGGGTTCCACCTAATTCGTCACCGGGCTTCAACTTGCCGCCATCTGTTCCGCCACCTGGACCTGGATTGCCAGAGCTTAAACCACCAGTCCAGCCACAACAACCTAAACCACAACCGAGACAAACTCCACCAGGAGGCGGTTGTTTGCCAGGAAGAGGTTGAAGTCCAATCTAATTAGCCGTGTGCTAATATCATAAACAAGGCTGAGAAATCAGCCTTGTTTTATTTGAGCTTGGTAATCTGTGCGTGCCGTATTGAGTTTTTCTTCTTCTTGCATCACTGTTGCTTTACTTGTTATCCACCATTTCTTCAACTCAGCAATATAATGCTCCCAATTACGATCTATTTCACTAGCGGCGTTTAACTCAGTTTGGATTTCTTTTTCTTTATAATAAGAATCAATTACGAATTCTAATCGCACAATCAATCTATCATTTACATCAAATTTTTCATTAGAAAGCAAACGATTTTTAGTAAATGAATTAGATATAAAAGTCATTCTGGTATGTGTAGAAGCAGGGATTGGTGGTTCTGGCACTTCCCTGAAATTAAATCCATTGCCCCAAAAATTAAAATGCCTTGCATGAGAAGCATTTAATCCAGATAAGTCCCCTATATCAGCAGGAGCCGAGGTTATCTCATATGATGTCTGCACATTTCTACGAGAAGATTTATATCTTGGATTTTCTTTAAATAATGAAGCGTCTATAGTGAAATGTTTAAACGCATATTGCTTAGAAACATCTAATGCTTGGTTCTGCATGTATCCATTATGAGCAAACCAAAAACTTACATGTTCCTGTAATGTTTCATACTCGTCATCTATCTCACGCATTCTATCAAGAAAGTTTTCAAACGTATGTAATAATCCATCTTCATCAACATCGCCAAACTTTATTTTAATACGCACATAATCATCAAGCGACGAACTGCCATCTGTTTCAACACTCAATGTATCACTATGCATACTCTCTAGATAAAACAATAAAGATTCTTGTTTAGCTTTCATGGGATTCTGTCTTCTATCAACAGAAGCACTTATTGGAAAATTATAAGGCGGCATTTTAACAAACTCTGAACCTTTGTAAAAAAGCATCAAATCAGCATTCCATGTCCCTCTAGCTTGTCCTTCACCATTATCAGAAGCCGAAAAAGAAACCTCAACGTGTCTTAAACGATGATTGCGTACAAAAGTAGTTGCTCTCGCTTCCCATTCATCTTTATCCATTTTTACTTCATCACCTTCACCTTGATCTATACTCTTCTTTGATCCACTAACATTAGTGCCAAAAAAATTGTTCCAAATCACATCGGCTTTATTATCTTGGTATGACCCACCACGCAAATCAAAATTCTTGTAATCTGCCGTAGGATTAATTGTAGAAAGCTCTTTGTTTTGTACTTTCTTTGCCCATGCGGTAACTGCCTCAAGAAATCCAGGTACTTTTTTGCTACTTTTCATTGAATACGTTCTAATTTCAGGCACTAAAATATCCATTCTATCACCATGACTAAACCGTCGTAAACGTACTCTTTCAATTGGATAAATTCCATCAACAGCACGGTCTTTGTCCTTAAACACTTCTTTAGCTTGAAGATCAATCTTCTCTAAATCACTGGTTTTGACTGCATATGCAACCGCACCACCCAAATGAGCTTCTTTGATTGCGCAGTGATACCAGCCACCATCTGGAGAATGGCAGGATTGAATCTCGCCGCCTTCATCATCAACATGATCACTCATACGCAAAATATCAAGAGGATAACGACTGATTATGATCGAATACCCTGCGCCTAAATCCATATTGCCTAACTTGTCTTTAACAACGCTCCAATCTTTCATTATGTTGTCGATGGCGGCTTTTTTACTATCATTTGCGTCTTTTTTGATGTTATTGAAATAATTTGCTATACGCAGTTGGCGATTCTGGGTGCCTCGTTCAGTTTTAACAGTCTGGTTGATGTAGCCTTTTCTTAAATCATCGATAGTAATTGGCAAATTAAGATTTTGAATCTCGTCCAAAAATCCTTGAATATGACGATCCGCAGCTTGAATTGGAATTGCTATACGTTTCTTAGTGCCAAACAAATGATCAAAAAGCATATCGCTTTTGCCATCATTGAATTTGTTAAGCGGCTTGCCAATCTTTTTCATGTCAGATTGACGCACCTCTCGTAGATATTTCAAAAATGTTCTCAAATTTACCTCATTTTAGATATCCTATTTGCAATCAAATTTATTATGTAGTAATCTAAATAGTAAGGAAGATCCTTGATCTCGTTAAACAAGAATAAGAGCTAAACAAGTTATGCTCTATTCACAACCCGGAAAGGAGCGATCATTATATGACGCACTTAGTTCCAATTAGAGAGGACTTTTTATTCCCTCTGCAAAAAGAATTTGATAAATTGTTTGACACAATGTTTGATCCAAAACGTCTTCCCTCTCTGCTGAATAGCGTAAAATCGCATTCGGGCTATCCAAAACTTGACGTGTTAGTTGACAATAACAGGTTTAGGATAGAAGCAGCAGTGCCCGGCGTAACTCCGGAAGACCTAAAGGTTGAGATTCTACCTGGAAGTCAAGGCGAGAGGGTGTTGAGAATCAGCGGTAAAATGGCACATGATTATCAGTATTCCAAAGATACTGAATACCATTACCGGGAATTAACAAGAGCCAAGTTTCAACGTGTAATCACGTTGCCAACCGACGCTCAAGGAGATCCTGAAGCGGTAGTTCAAAATGGAATGTTGACACTAACATGGTTGCTAGAAAAACCTAAGCCTAGTGCTGAGGTAAGAAACATACCTGTTACCAGGGTATAAAATCTTGTAAGATCAAGGATCTGAAAAAAGCACACGATAATTGCGTTAATTATCGTGTGCTTTTTAGTTGCAATAGACGTGATTTATTGAAAATCCTTTGAAAACACTTTTTTCAAATTCTATATGTAGTTCGTAATCCACATTCAGATTAGTCAACTGTTCCTGAAATGCGATCTCATCTAAACAATCTTTAATAGCTTCTGCAACCATCAGTTTCAACTTTGATGAACTAGAATATCTCTTGCCAACAAAAATAGTAACTGATTTATGAATGTATTCTTTAATAGACTTTTCAAATTCAATCAAATCCAACCAATAATTGCCCCATATTCGTTTCATAACTTTTCCTCTCGTGATGAATAACTATTCTTATGAAGAAGATCATCGTATTATTTGTATGTTTCTTAGGAGTTTTTGTGCTATTAAACTTGCCCAAAAAGCCAATAGCAAATGAGCCAATTCCTAAATCTTCTCCCAATACTCCTCCGCAACCAACGCCGCCAAAACCTCAAAGTTCAAAGCCTGGAGATCAAACTGTATGGTTTGAATTTTTACCTCTTAAAAAACTAAGTGATCCTAGTTGGGGAGCATTCTTAACCGACATCGAAAACCATCTACCAGAAAAAATGGGCACCACCTATCGCGATACCAATAAAATCACTTGGTCCCACGAAACAACTCATGGCATTCAATCCCATCTTAATAACACCTATCGTCCACAAGGCGACACTGCAAGGTCTTACGGATTCTATGTAGGCAACAACAAAGCTGTTATGATTCCACAACCAAAGATTCGCATCAGTAATGTAGCCGAGATGGTGCCACAATCGATGCGTAAAGGCAGATATCAACTATATTTAGTTAGCCAAGCAGGTGCTTGGAACGCAGATCCGCTCTATCTTTTTGATGAATGGAATGCTTACGTTAATGGTGCAGCCACTGGATTGGAAGTTGGAGAGAATGGAAAAACAGATTTCATGTTCGCATGCATAGAATTCAATGTTTACGCAATCTACACATGCATGGCAACCAAATCGCTTGATACTACTTATGATTCCAAGCAATTATTTGAATTCGCCGCATGGAACAGCAAACGATGTATGGAAATCTATCAAACAGGATATAAAAAAGAGATCTTCAATTGGGATAATCACAAATACTTAAATGAACTCCAAACTGGAAACGATGCTAAAGCCATGCGACAATTTGTGATTGCAACCTGGGGAGCAGCTTGGGCTGAAGAAGTATTCGGCTTCAAAGAATAATGCTCTGCAACATCGTTTCTACATCTTTAATGTCCTGATTTTCAAAGAACTTTATCTTTGGCTGAGACTTACAATACTCAGCTAAAGATGGGGTGTTCTTCTTACCGAAAGCATAAAGTATCACAGCGCTTTCGCATTCTTCTATGGCTTTTTTGAAATAATACATATCAGTTTCTTTAGCGTAATCGGTTGCTATCACTAACAACTTGTCATAATCTTCATCTATTGTTTTTATAACAAAAACTGCTTTACTAACAGCAACACCAAATTGATATGTCGGCAATCTGTTGTTATTCATAATTCCTACCATTTGACCTGGGGTTGTTAATAACAGATCTGAATTGTTTGGATTATAAAAATAACCAACATCATCCAAGTCAAGCTGAGTAGCAATTGACGTAAAAGCTTGGCTGAAGAGCATTTGAGACTTATTCTCTCTTAGATGCATCACACAACCAACAGCTTTCATTTGTATTTCATGTAATAAATGTGACATATGCCTCTAAAAGAGATATTGCAAATTAAATTTAACAAGTTATTATGAATAACCTTCCACAGGAGATATTCATGCAACTCAATTACTTTACAATTGGTGTAGGCGCGCAAATTGCAACAGGGAAAGACACTTTAGCAGACTATTTAGTTACCAAATTAAATCTTCGTTATAAAGATCCAAACAACATGTGGGTTCGTAACGCTTTTGCGAAATCAGTTAAAGATATCTATCAAACTGCTTTTGGTGTTGATAAAGAATTTATTGAAAAATATAAACGAATTGACACGCCTCCACCGGGTTTTGGTCTACCTGTTCGTGATTCTTTAATCACCATTGGAGATGGTTTTCGCCAAATGAAAAGTAATGTCTGGATTGAAAATGCTTTTCGCAATCAACAAAACCATCAAATAATTTCTGATTGCAGATACCGCAACGAGTCACATCGCATTCGTGAACTTGGCGGATTAACAATCTTGATGTGGCGACCTGAATTTGAAAATGATATTGATAATCCATCTGAACAAGAACTAACACCTTTCATTAAAAAGCTTAAACCGATGAATTTTGATGGCATCATTCCCACTGATTTCAACATTCCATTTGATCTCTGGATTCGTAACGACGGAACAATAGAAGACTTGTATCAAAAAGTGGACAGTATTGTAATTCCGTTTATCGACAATTTCTGGGGATTTGAAATTAACTAATCGAAAATTCCCGCATCAGCTTTTTATCTTTCAATGTCGTCACCTACATAAGGATGTAACATACATTGAAGACAGGAGGCTGATGTGTTTCATTGCACCCCACGTTGTACTAAGGGATCAAACAGCACCCTATACGTTGTAACCGCAATTTCAAATCCTTGCAGATATGCGGCTCGGTACGACTTATATACCAAATTCGCTAAAATGTGCGAAGACGCTGGAGCCGTACTAATTACGGTAGAAGCAGCTTTCGGCAACAGACCGCATGCTATTACAGAAGCAAACAATAGTTC
>ERZ1292644.656-Hain-H14-01um-R2-656-length-21419-cov-8_pt1 | contig 21419 bp, 32 predicted proteins | sample MGYA00564402_ERZ1292644 | MGnify/ENA primary metagenome ERZ1292644 (study PRJEB36523, sample SAMEA6512644) | groundwater metagenome | collected 2019-01-09 | study: AquaDiva: Metagenomics assemblies of 32 groundwater samples
TGGTACCTGTTCGCCAGCCCGAACGTGGGCCGGCCGGCGATGGAGATCGGCTTCCTGCAGGGCCACGAAACCCCCGAGTTGTGGGTGAAGTCGCCGAACGCGATGCGCGTGGGTGGCGGCCCGGTGGCGCCGGAGGAGGGCGACTTCGAGCACGACGCCGTGCAGTACCGGGTCCGCATGGTTCTCGGCGGCACGCTGATGGACCCGAAGAGCGGGGTCGCGTCGGAGGGGGACGGGACCTGATGGTCCGCGAGCGGCCACGGCTCGGTATTCCGTTCGGTACGGACGGGCCGTGGCTGGCCGCGATCCTCGACGTCCTCGGGGACCTGTACGACCTCCTCGACGCCCGGCTCCCGCAACCCGAACAGGGCGGTGAGCCGGTGCGTGTTGAGGAACCCGCCCCGCCCGTCAAGCCGGGCAAGGCCGTCCCGATCCAGGAGCCGGCCCCCACTGGTCCGCCTGAACGGGACGACGAAGACGAGGATGGCGGGCCGGTCGAGGTGACCGAGCCCGCCGCGCCGGTCGACCCCGAGCCGCTGCCGGCGCCCCCACCGCGCGCCGGCCGTGGGTCCAGCCTGCCCGCGTGGCAGGCGTTCGCTGACCTCGCACAGGTGACCTACATCGCCGACGACCGCCGAGACGACATCATCGATGCCTGCGTCGCCGCGGGCGTCATCCCAGACGAGCAGTAGGAGACCCTCATGGGTTTGACCGCGAAGGGCGTGGCCAACGGCCTGGCTACCCTCGACTCCAGTGGCGTGATCCCCGACGCTCAACTCCCGGCAGGGCTCGGCGACTTCGCGCAGGCCGCCGCCGTGGCGGACCAGGCGGCACTGACGGCTGCCGCGCCCGCCGCGCTGACATCCGCCGCCGCGTCCGGTGGTGAGGCGCCGACGGAGGCCGAGTACAACGCTCTCCGCGCCGACGTGGTGGAACTGCGCACCCAGTTGCTGGCGGCGGTCGCGGACGCGGTGACAGCGCGGACGAAGCTGAACGCGCTGTTGGCCAGCCTGCGTACCGCCAACCTGCTCGACACCTGAGCCGGAGCGGACGCAGATGAAGATCATTCCGGTGCGTGTCATCAAGGACGGCGGGCAGCAGTACGCGCCCGACCTCGAATACGAGGTGTCGGATCAGGTCGGCCAGCGACTCGTCATTCTCGGCTGGGCAACCTCCCCCGACTACGTGCCGGCCGATGTCGAGCCAGCACCCGCATCAATCGATCTGGCGCCGCACAGCGTGCGGCACGCGACGACCGCGACGGAGGTCTGAGTCATGGCCAAATTCGCCCCGGACAGCACACTGGAGGGTCTGCTCGCCCAGGTCGCTCTCGCCGACGAGATGTACGTGTGCAGCGCGCAGCCGACCAACTACGCCGACATCGCGAACAGTGACCTCGTCGGTCCGATCACCCTCACCCCCGGCAACGGAAACGGTGACTTCACGTACGCCGACGGCGACACCAACGGCCGGAAGGTGACCGTTGCGGCGCAGAACGGCGCGTCGGTCATCGCATCGGGGACGGCGACGCACATCGTCCTCGCCACCGGCGGCGCCACGGACCTGCTCCGCTACATCACGACTTGCACAAGCCAAGCATTGACGTCGGGCAACACCGCCAACGTCGGTGCGTGGGACGTCGAAGTCGCTGACCCGGTCTGACCCTGCCCCTTCGTCGAAACGGTAGGAGGCGAGTCGGTTGGCTTCCGGTGACACCCTTCTGACCTTCCGTGCGGCGGACAACGAGCCACCGGCGACGAACTACGCCACCCTCGACACCCGCAACGGCCACTTGGTCCTCGACTTCGACGCCACCACCCAGGAGACGGCGATCTTCACGGGTGTCCTGCCGCGCCATTACGGCGGCGGCGGCATCACCGTCTACGTCCACTGGGCGGCGAGCACGGCGACTACGGGCACGATCGGATGGGACGTCGCCTTCGAGCGGATCGGTGACGGCTCGCAGGATCTCGCCGCGGACGGGTTCGCGACCGCGCAGACCGTAACTGCGGCGACAGTGCCGGGCACGTCCGGACTCGTCGACATCACCAACGTTGCCGTCACCGACGGGGCCAACATTGACTCTGTCGCGGTCGGGGAGGCGTTCCGGCTCCGGATCCGCCGTGACGTCGCCAACGACACCGCGACCGGCGACGCCGAGGCCCTGGCGGTCGAACTCAAGGAGACCTGAGCGTGGCTCGGGACTTCTCCGCAGGCAACGGAACGCTCACAGCCGCACACAACACCGCGATGGCGGTCGCCGCGCCAATGGCGGTCGGGGCGTGGATCCGAACCTCGCAGGTCGGCAACTTCCGGTACCTGGTCAGCAAACTGCTGCTCGCCGGGGAACACCCGTCGTGGGGGTTCGGCGCGAACGGCTCCGGCCAACTGCGGTTCCTGATCGGGCACGGCACCAGCGCCGGCAACGTCTACGCCACCGGCGGCGTGCTAGTTGCCGACTACGCCGACTCTGCTTGGCACCACCTGCTTGGCACCTACGACGGCACCACCCTGACCGTCTACCTGGATGCCGTGCAGAAGTCCACCGGCAGTGGCGGAAACGCCGTGGCGTACGACGCCACAAAGAGCCTGTACATCGGCAGCTTCGACGGCACCCAACTCTTCTACCAGGGCGAGTTGGCCGAGGTCACCGTATGGTCGGCGATCCCGGACGCCGACGAACGTGCCGCGCTCGCCAAGGGTGTGTCGTCGCTGCGGATCCACACCGCCAGTATCGCCGTGCACTATCCGCTCCTGGGGCGTACCGACCCGGAGCAGGAACTGTTCGAGGGTGCTGGCGGCACCGTGTCGGGCACTGTCGCGGCAGCCGCACACCCGCGGATCTTCCTCCCGGCGACATCTCCGGTCGGCAAGCATTCGACCGCGCCCGCCCCGACGGACCTGACCGCAGCCGACACGTCGCACGGGCACACGGCGGAGTCGCCGACTCTCACGCAGGTCCATACGCTTACGGTGCAGGACGCCGGTCACGGCCACTCCGTAGACCAGCCGACACTGACGCAGGTCCACGTCATCGCCGTCAACGACGCGGCCCACGCTCACGTCGCCGACCAGCCAGCCCTGACTCAAACCCACACGCTGACGGCTGTCGACGCCACTCACGCCCACACGGCGGAGCAGCCCGCGCTGGTGCAGGTTCACACCCTGACCGCCGCCGATGCGGTCCACGCCCAGACCGTCGACCAGACCGCACTCACCCAGGTTCACGCCCTAATCCCCGGCGACGCATTGCATGGGCACACCGCCGAGCAGCCAGCCCTTGCCCAGGTCCACGCCCTCGCGGCAGCGGACGCGCTACACGGCCACACCGCCGACCAGGTCTCGCTTGCGGGGACGACGGACCTGTCCGTGGCCGACGCTGTCCACGGGCACACCGCCGACGGTGCGGCCGTCTCGCAGGTGCACGCCTTGACGGCGGGCGACGCACTCCACGGCCATCTCGCCGACGGCGCCACGCTCACCCAACTGCATCAATTGGCCGCCGCTGATGCGCTCCACGCGCACGCGGCGGACCAGGCAACCTTCCCCGGCTTGGTGGCGCCCGCCCGCGGCCGGCTCCGCCTCCGCTCCACGTCGGCTTCAGCCCTCATCGTCCGATAGGGGGTTGGCGTGGCGCTGGAAACATATTGGATCTCCAAGACGGTGGTGGTGGACTGGCCGCTCCGGGATCCGGCTGGCGTGTTCGTGCCTGGTGCCACGCTCACCGGAACGGTGGCGCTGCCCGGCGGCACATCGGCGGCAATGACCGTCATTGAGGTCGCGGCCGAGGAGTTGTATCGGGCCACCTACGACCCGACGGCGGCGGGAACCCACGGGGTTCGGCTCATCGCGACCGGGGCGGCCGACGGGGCTGAGGAAGCCTCGTTCGTGGTCCGCCGGTCGCTGGTCGGGTTGTCTCCGATCACCGTTGACCCAACCACCGACGTCGGCTTCGTCCGGCTTCTGGCGACGGACGTTAACGAAGACGAGGCCGTGTTTGAGGACGCCGCCATCTCCGCCTTCCTGACCCGCGAGGGCTCCAACGTCAAGCGGGCCGCAGCGCTGGCGCTAGAGACGATCGCCGTCTCCGAAGCCCTACGGTCCAAGGTCCTCAGGACGTCCGACGGTCTCGTCACGGATGGTGCCAAGCTCCACGACTCGCTGCTCAAGCGGGCCAAGGCGTTGCGGGATCAGGCCGACGTCGAGGCGGGCGACCCGGACGACTACGGGCTAGAAATCGTCGACTTCGACCCGTGGGCCGCCTACCGGACGGCGCTCTGATGCCGCTTTCGGGGCGTCCTGGGCTCGCGAATACCCACGTCTTTCCGACGGGCTGGGAAGACCATCACCGGCCCGTCTCGGAAGACGCAATGCCCGCGGAGTGCACGATTACTCGGCCCGCTTCGGCTGGTGCGACGTTCAACGAGTCCACAGCGCAAACCGCGTGGGGGGCGCCCGGAGCCGTCTACGGCCCCGGCGGGGCATGCCGGGTCGGCCGTGACCAGATCCAGGACTCCGCCGAACTCGTTGCGGACCGCAAGACCGCGCAGCGCCGCTACACGGTGGTCATCCCCGCGGGGACCGATGAGGTCCAGGTCGACGACATCATGACCATCACGTCCTGCGTCGGTGACCCGGCACTCGAAGGCAAGCCGATGCAAGTCGTCGGCGCTGCGCGTGGCTCAACCACGTGGGAGCGGGTTATCACCTGCCAGTTGCAGCAGCCCGTCACCTACTGACCAAGGAGGTGCGCGCGATGGCCTTCGTGGAAATCGACGGGATTGACAACGTCCGCGCCATCGCCGTCGAACTGGAACGGGACGAGCAGCGCGTCGGCGCCAAGGCTGCGGCCGTCCTCCGTAAGTCGGCGTTCGACGTCGAACGACTCGGCAAGCAGAATGCGCCCGTCGACACCGGGCACCTGCGGTCCAGCATCTCCACGGATTTCGCCGGGGACGGGCGCGGCGGGTCGATGTCGGCGGAGATCGGACCGACCGCGATGTATGGGGCGTTTCTCGAATTTGGTACGAGCCGGATGTCGCCTCGCCCCTACATGAATCCGGCGGCGGATGTGGTGGAGCCGCAGTTCAACGCCGCCATGGGCTCATTGGCGGACCCGTTCGGTAGGCGTCCGTGAGCGCCCCGTCCCGCCTCCACGCTGCCGCTATCGCCGCCATCCTGAACGCCGCCCTGCCAGCCAGTGTGGATGTCTACGTCGCGAAGGTCGACAAGGCGGACGCCGACCTTACCTACCCGTACGTCGTGATCTGGCCCCCGCCCGCACGGCGGCCCCTGGACTCCCTGGCCGGCTGGACCGGCGGCACCGTCACCACCCGGACGCAGATCACCGGGGCGGGCACCAGCGACGACGAAGTCCTGGCGTCGCTGGACCGCGCAGCCGAGGCCCTCCACGGGGTAACTCCGACGATCGCCGGACGGACGTGCGGGCAGATCCAGCAGGCCGACGAGCAGCCCAACCCGATCACTGTGGACCCGACGGTGAAGACCACTGGCACCGACCCGGGCCGGGACATCTACATGGGGTTCATCATCGTCCAGCTCTCGTCCTACACCACTTAGCCGACTCGGCGAGATACCCACAACGTCAGCAACACGTACGCAAGCCCGGCAACCAGCAGGCCGAACACGACCGGAAGCCCGCCGGGCGCGTCGACCGCCCCCGCGGCAAACCAGGCCAGCCAGCCGGCACCCACACCCACCAGAACCCGGTTGCCTCGGCTACGAAGCCCCGGACCCCTTGCCCTGCTCTGCCTCATGAGCCGGGACGGTACCGGCCGCACGCCACAGATCACCCTCCGCCAATCGGCGCTGTCCCATCCAACGAAGGGAGGGCGCCGGAATGGCGCTGCTCACTGCAACACGGCCCACGGCCGCCGGGGTGGCGTGGTCGCCCGCCGCCGTCGCGGCCTCCGACACCATCTCATCGTCCGACCTGGGGTCGCTGGGCGCCTACCTGGTCGTCGTCAACGGCGGCGGCTCGTCCGACACCGTGACGATCTCCGACTCCGGTCTCACTCCGGCCGGTAATGCGGCGACGGCTGGCACGAACGCGGTCGCGAACGCCACCACCGAGGTCATGTACATCAGCCCCCGGGCAGTCAACGCGTCCACAGGTGTGGTGACCGTGACGCATTCGTTCACGACCTCCGTTACTTACGTCCTGCTGCCGCTCGGGTGATCGCGATGGACGAATGGGTCTGGCTGCGGCACCCCGAAACCCACGGCACGTTCAAGTGCCCCGCCGACGCCGCTGAAGCCTGGCGGGCCCGCGGCTGGGTCGACATCGAACCGGTCGGAGAACCCGCTGCCCCCACGAAGGACCCCGAGCCGGAAACGGTCAGGGAAGAGCCGGCACCCGAACCAGACCGACTGGCCGCTGTAAAGCCGCAGGCCACCGAACCGACCACCGCCAAGAAGCCGCGCGGTGGTACCGCCGCGAGCGACGCAGAGGAGCGATAGACCGTGGCCGACATCCCCATCGACGGCAAGACCCGCGTCGCGTTCGTCGCCGCGATCTCCAACAAAAGCGCACCGACCGTCGCCGAACTGAACTTGGGCATCCTGCTCCAGGAGACGATGACCGCCGACGGTCTGGTCGGCTTCGAGGCGAGCACGGCGGACGTGGACACCACCTCCCTTGCCAGTGAGTTCGACACCCTCACTGTGGGCCGGGACTCGTTTTCCGGCACGATGCTGCGGATCAAGAAGCAGTCCGGTACGGACACGATCTACAACACGCTCACGAAGGGCACTGAGGGGTACATCGTGGTCCGCCGGTACGTGGCGCAGGCCACGGCGTGGACGGCAGCCCAGAAGGTCAATGTGTATCCGATCATCTGTGGTCGGGAGCGGGAACTGTCGCCGGAGGCGAACACGGTGGGACGGTACGAGATCCCCACGAAGATCAACGCTGAGCCGGTCCTGCGCGCCACCGTCGCCGCCTGATCCTGAAAGCGAGCGGCCAGACCCGAATCCCCAGCCGGGTCTGGCCGCTCTTGTCGTCTCCGCTGGGGAAACACGAAAGGCTGGGGAAAGTCTTGGAACTGATCGTATTCGGCGAGGCCGAAAGCCCTGCCGACGTTGAGGAAATGTGCGCCTGGGTGCGGACGCTCGGTCTGGACCCGACTGCGATACGACCATGGGGCGTCATCATCAACACAGGAGGCGGCTGGAAGCTGCACCTGTTGCGGATGTGCCGTACCGGCTCCGGCCGGATCCCCGTGGTGGCTCGTGGCCCGGTCGACGACGTGGCGGATGCCCCCGTCGTCATCGACCTGCCCAACGCCGCGGAGTGGCCCGACTGGTTCGGGCAGCTCGGACCCGTCGAGGTCCCTGACGCGCCGGGCGAAACCATTGTCCGGGCACTGCAACTCGCCAAATACGCCCGCACCGTGGCGTGTGCGCGCCGCCATGCGGCGGAGGTCGCCGTAGACCGGGGCGGTGAGGTGCAGTGAGCAAGGACTTCAAGGCGATCATTCGTGGGGCGAAACTGCCCGAAACAACCGTGCCCGTGTGCCTGCACGCCGACCTCGTGGCCGAGTTCGAGCGGGCCGAACGGGAACTCACCGACGCGCGACGCGCACCCAGCGACTCCCTCGCGGGCAGCGGCATGCAGGAAATCGCCCAGCGCATCGAAAACCTGCGCGGCGAGATGGCCGACCACACGATCGAGTTCCGGCTCCGCGCCATGTCCCGGCCGCGATGGAAGGCGCTCCTTGTCCGACACCCGCCGCGAAAGGACCCGGAGTCCGGTGCGGTCGATGAGCGCGACAAGAATGTTCTGGTCAACATGTCGACCTACTTCGTGGCGCTGGTCCGCGAGTCGGTGGTCGAGCCGGCGTTGGACGACGAGGACTGGCGGATCCTGCTCGGCGACGATGAGGACGAGCGCGCCCGCCGGGAGGCCGCCGGCGAACTGGTCGAGGACGGCAAACTCACCGACCGGCAGTTCGACGAGCTGTCGAACGCCGCCTGGGGACTCAACCGCGAGGAAGTGGACGTCCCTTTCTCGCCCGCCGCCTCGAGAATCCTGCACTCCGCGCCCGCGTAGAGGCGGCCGAACGACTCGGCATCCCACCAAGCCGGTTCGAGGGTCGGGAGCCAGTCGAAACCACCCACCACCACCACGACCGGCGCGGCCGGCTGGTCCGGTCGGTGACCACCCGGGAGCCGGAGTGGACCGAAGAAGACCAGGCGTGGATCCTCGCCCTCGCCCTGTACCGGGCGGGCCTGTGCCCGAACTGCGGCCGGCCGATGCGCGAATGCACAGCCGCCGGCGCCGACGGCAAGTATGAGGCCGACCTGCCGGCCCGCTGCCACGCCACCACCGCCCTGCTGATTGCACAGGCGGCGTTCAGCAACCCGCAACCCGCAGCGATGCTCTGGCGGACCATCCACCGGCAGTAGCAGGGAGCGCAAGGCGCGGAGGTGACCGTGGCCCTCCGCACAGTTGGCGTAAAATTGATGGCCGAGGTCTCGTCCTATGTGGGCGGGATGCGCACCGCTCAGCGGTCCACCAGGGACTTCGTCGCCGACCTGGACAAGGCGGCCAAGGCCGGCAAGCTCGACGCGGTCGCCGACCAGGCCGGACGGATGGGCCTCGGGTTGGTTGCCGCGTTCGGCATCGCGGCCGGCGCGGCAGCCCGGTTCGACAAGCAGATGTCCGAGGTCGGCGCCGTCTCCAACGCGACCGGCGCCGACCTGGAACGCCTGCGCCATGCTGCACTGAAGGCCGGCGAGGACACCGCGTTCTCGGCAACGGAGGCGGCCAAGGCTGAAGCCGAACTTGCGAAGGCTGGCCTGTCGACGTCGGAGATCCTTGGTGGCGCCCTGTCCGGCTCCCTGAGCCTCGCCGCCGCCGGCTCCCTGGACCTCGCCGAGTCAGCCGACATCGCCGCAAAGACGATGAACGTGTTCAAGCTCGAAGGCAACGACGTCGGCCACGTCGCCGACGTCCTCGCCGCCGCAGCCAACAAAAGCGCAACCGACGTGCACGAGATGGGCGAGGCCCTGCGCATGGGTGGCCTCGCAGCCAACTCGGCTGGCATGTCGATGGAGGAAACCGTCGGCACCCTCGCCGCGTTCGCCGACCGCGCCCTCGTCGGCTCGGACGCAGGCACCTCCCTGAAGACGATGCTGACCATGCTCGCGGCCCCCTCGGACAAGGCCGCGAACTTGATGGAGCAGCTAGGCATCAACACCTACGACGTCCAAGGCAACTTCATCGGCGTCGAGAAACTGGCCGGCGTCCTACAGCAGCGGCTCGGCGGGCTTACCCAGGAGCAGCGCAACGCCGCCCTGGCAACCATTTTCGGCGCTGATGCGATGCGCGCTGCGAACGTGCTGTACGAGGTCGGCGCCGAAGGGGTGGCCGAGTACGTGGCTGCGGTCGACGACCAGGGCGCCGCCGCGGAAATGGCCGCAAAGAAGACCGACAACCTGATCGGTGACGTCGAACGGCTCACCGGATCCCTGGAAACCCTCGCCATTGAGGGCGGGTCGGGGGCGAACAGCGGCCTTCGGGTACTGACCCAGTCGGCGAACGCGCTCGTGGACGAGTTCGGTCAACTGCCCCCGGTCATCGGGTCCACCATCACCGTCCTGGCCGGCATTGCCGGGGTGTCGCTGCTGGCGTTCGCCGGCTGGGTAAAGATGCGCCGCGGCATAGCTGACGCCCTCGACGAACTGCGGCAGGTCGGGCCGACCGGATCCCGGGCCGCCCGCGGCCTGGAGGTCACCTCGAAGTGGGCCGGTCGGGCCACCATGGCCTTCATCGCGTTGGAGATCGCCGGGGCTGCCCTGTCGAAGATCGTCGGCAACGAGCTGAACCCGCAAATCGACGCCCTATCGAAAGGGCTCGCCTCGTGGGGTAAGGACGGCAGGCTGGCTGGTGAAGCTGCGCGGGTGCTCGGCGCGGACATGGAGGACCTGGGTACCGGGCTGAAGTTCCTCGCCGACACCGACAACTCCCGCCGCAAGTTCGCCCGCTGGGGCCAGGACCTCCTGGAGGAGGTGGTGCCCGGTCTCGACTCGACGAACACCTCGCTGACCAAGACCCGGGAGCGGGTTTCTGCGATGGACGCCGCCCTCGCACAGCTCGCCTCGTCGGGTCAGGCGGACGAGGCCGCCGCCGCATTCGACCGGCTTGCCGCGGCGGCGGCGAAGGAGGGTGTCAGTGTCGAGGAACTGAAGGCGCTGTTCCCCGAGTACGCAGCCGCCCTGGAGACGGGCGCCTCGGCGTCGGCCAAGGCGGCCGGGGCGATCACCGATGTCGGATCTGCGGCGGGCCTGACCGCCGAGCAGGTGCAGGAACTCAAGGACGCCTTCGACCGGCTGTTCGGCATCCAGATGGACCTCGACCGGGCCGTCCTCAAATACCACCAGGGGATCCTCGACCTCAACGAAGAGCTTCGTTCCGGCACCCGCGACACGCGCCTGAACACCGAGGAGGGCCAGAAGAACCGCGCCGCGGTCCTGGACCAGGTCGATGCGATCGGGAGTCTACGGCAGGCCCGCATCGACCACGGCATGTCGATCGAGGACGCGAACGCCAAGTATCAGGAGGACATCCGTGGCCTACAAGCGTCGATGCGGGCCGCAAACTTCACCGAGGAACAGATCAAGGAGTTGACGGGCGCCTACTACGAGATCCCCGACCAGGCGGCCACCAGCGTGTCCGCGCCCGGCGCCACGACCGCGACGAAGCAGGTCGAGACGTTCAACAACACCATCAGGAACGTCCCCCCCTCGAAGCGGGTCCCGTTCTTCACGACGGCGGGCGAGGCCAAAGCGGCGGTCGAGGCGCTGCGCCTGAAGATCGCGCAGATCAAGAGCAAGAGTGTCCGGATCCAGGTCTACTGGACCAGCAGCGGCAACCTGCACGTCCCCGGCGGCACCCTGATCAAGGACCGTTGGGGCGGTGTCCACGAGGGTGGCTACACCAAGGCCGCCACCGGTGTGGTGCGGGACGCAGCCATGTTCGGAGCGCGGTCACCGGGCCACTACCTGGTCGCCGAGCCGCAGACCGGCGGGGAACTGTTCGCCCCGAAGAACGGGGACATGGACCGGACCCGGGCGATGGTCGACTACGCGGTCGAAAACTGGTGGGGCGGCAACGTCAACTGGCAAGGGTCGCCCTCCGCGTCCAACTGGGCCGGCGTGCCCGCCCCCTCCGCGGGCGGCGGGGGCGTGGTCAACGTCCGGCTGGTCAACGCAGGGGTGATCGGCTCCCGCGCCGAGTTGGAGAACTGGCTGACCCGGGCCGTGGACAACCTGCGCCGCAAAGGCCGGGCATAGTGCCAGCCGACTACACGGTTGCCATCGACTGGTCCGGCAACGGCGACTTCAACGGCGTCGGCGAGAATGTGACCGCGCGTGTCCTTGACCGCGGATCCGGCCTGACGGCCCAGTACGGGCGGGACCAGGCGCGGGCGCTCAGCCCGCTTTCGCCGGGTGAGGCGCGGCTGGAGTTGAACAACGACAGCCGCGACTACAGCCCCGACTATGCTGCCTCACCACTGGCTGGACTGGTCCGTCCCGGCCGGCCGGTCAAGATCACAGCGACCCTCAATGCCGTCGACTACGGCCTGTTCCGGGGGCACCTGGACGACTTCGACATCCTGCCCGACATCAACGCGCGCAGCGTGTCAGCGTCCTGCCTCGACGCCCTAGCCAAACTCAAAGGCGTCAACATTTCCACCGGCCTGTACGACGCCAGGCGCAGCGGCGAAATCGTCGCCCTCATCTTGGACGCGGTCGGCTGGCCCACCGACGCCCGGGACCTCGACCTCGGTGCCACCCTCGTGCCGTGGTGGTGGGTGGAAAACCAGGACGCCTACGAGGCGCTGATGGCCATCGTCGACTCCGAAGGCCCGGCCGCGCTCGTGTCCGTCGACATCGACCGCACGTTCATCTTCCGCGACCGGCACCACCGCCTCACCCGGACAGCCAGCACCACCGTCCAGGCAACCTTCCGTGACGCGGGGGCGGAGCCGCTGCTGTCCCCGCCGATGACGTACGACCACGGCTGGCGGGACATCGTCAACACCGTCGCCTTCTCCGTCCCTGACCGGGCGTTGGCAGCGGCCGAGTCGACGGTGTGGGAAATGGAGGGGCAGCGGACGATCACGGACGGGGAGACGCTGGCCGTTACCGCCGTTGCCACCTCCCCCTTCCGGTCGGCGATCACTCCTGAGGCCGGCACGGACTTCACGCTCCTGTCGGGTGTGGTGACGGTCAGCCTGTCCCGCACCAGCGGCCAGTCGACCACCATCTACTTCACGGCGACCGGCGGCCCCGCCACCATCGCGGATCTACAGTTGCGGGCCTACTCCCTGGAAACGCGGGGCACGGTGGTGGTCAGCGCGGAGGACACGGCCAGCATCGCAGAGCACGGCCGCAGGTCGATGCCCTCCTCAAGAGATCCGGTGTGGGCGAACCAGTACGACGCTCAAGCCATCGCGGACCTCATCATCGGGCAACGCGCAAACCGGCTACCGATCGTCACCGCAACACTCGTCGGCGGAAACGACATCCGCCTGCTGCACCAGTTGAGCCGTGACCTGTCCGACCGGGTGCGGATCGTGGAAACCCAGACCGGCCTGGACGACGAGTTCTACATCGAACGGATCGAGCACGCGGTCACCGACCTTCGTCATGTCACCCGGTTTGGGTGCGAGAAGGTCGCCACCCAGGTCGACAACGCGTTGCGTTTCGATGTCGCGGGCCGCGGCTTCAACGACGGCGCTTTCGGTGCCATCGGCCTGGACGACCCGGATCTGATCATGCGTTTCGATGTCGCGGGCCGCGGCTTCAACGACGGCCTGTTCGCCTACTAGCGCAGGGGGGCCCGTGGGGGCGGTTGCGTACATGTCATGGGGCCGCTGGGTTGCCGACTGCCCCAACCCGGGCTGCACCAACGCAATGGGGCTAGACCGCGGCCAAACCGAATTCCGCTGCGGCACCGCCAACAGCGTCGGCACCTGCGGCACAGTTGCGCCGATCGGGTGGCCAACAAACGCGGACGCTGTTGAGCAGGCACTGGCCGGCCGGCCTCCCGCCAGCCAGTCATGGAAGCCGGGGGACGATCTGTGAACCCGCTGCCGGCCGGGCGCGGCATCACCTACGCGTACGTGAACTGGTCCCGCTGGGTAGCGGGCTGCCCAGGCCCGTACTGTCGCAGCGCCTTGAAGATGAGCCCCGGCGAGGAAAGCTTCCACTGCCCGGACTGCGGAGCTACCGGCGACGTGTGCTGGCCGCCGAACGTCGACGACATCGCCCAGTTGCTGGTGATGCGACCGGACCCGGTCACCCGGAACTGGTTGCCCGGCGAAACCCTCTGCGACCTGTATACCGAGAACCTCCTGCACGGGGTAATCCCCCCGGGCTGGCTGGAGGCCGGCACCGGGCCGCTACTGAAAATCGAGAACGACCGGATCGTCCACGTGCTGCCGGCAGCAGCAACCCACACGGCGATTGGACGTTAGATGGCCTGGAGCACGCCCCTAACCGCCGTCGCCAACGCAACGTTAACCGCGGCGCAATGGAACGCTAGTGTCCGCGATAACCTAAACGAAACGGCGCCCGCCAAAGCGACGGGGGCCGCGCAGATCTTTGTTTCCACGGGCGCGAACGCGATCGCGGCTCGCGCCATCGTTACGAGCTACGTCGCGACAACTGAGACGACGACGTCGACCACATACGCGGATTTGACCACTGTTGGTCCATCCGTGACGGCGACAACAGGGACCGCGGCGTTGGTCTTCATTTCGTCGCGGCTGTGGACGACAGCGACGTCATATGTGCACGCCAGCTTCGAAATCTCGGGCGCAACGACATCCGCGGCGCTGGACCAGAAATCCATTGCCGAGCGGGTGGCGGCAGGCAACGACGGCAGTGTCGGCGGCCGATCGGGTGTGTCGTGGATGGAGGCCGGCCTCACTCCCGGCAGCAACACGTTCCGAATGAAGTACCGGGTTACGTCCGGAACGGGCCGGTTCGACGAAAGGCACATGTTCGTCATCGCCCTGTAGCGGACCCTCCATCGCCCGTCAACTCCTCGGTAACGCCTCAAACCGATTCGCTGGGAGTGATCCTTTTGCATACCATCGACCTTGACGTCCTTCCCGGCACCGCGGCGGGCCAGCGGTCAGTGAACGGCGCCCCCGGCATCCAGGACAACGTGTTGCGCACGGTCGAGGCCGGCCGCGAAGTGCGGTACGCCGTCTGGGTGAACGGGGCCATGCAGCCCGTCCTGGGTCGCCGGGTGCTGCCGCACGGCCGCTGGCAGACCGTGGACCTGGCCACCGTGCCGAGCATGGCCGCCGAGTTCGGCCTGCCGAACGCCACCGACGCGCACAACACGTGGTCAATCGCTGTGGACGGTGCCGGCTACCTGCACCTGTCCGGCAACCACCACAACAGCCCACTGCGGTACGCACGGTCCGCGAACCCGTACAACATCACGGCGTGGACCCGACCGGCGATGGTCGGCACCGACGAAACCTCGGTGACGTACCCGCAGTTCGTGGCGCTGCCCGACGGCCGGCTGCTGGTGTTCTACCGCAGCGGACAGGCCGGCGCCGGCAACGTGTTCTGCAACCGGTACAACCCTGGCACGCAGGTGTGGACCCGGATCGGTGACCCGCTGATCGACGCGGTGGCCAGCGGCGAGTCCCCGTACCTGCATTACGTGTCCGCCGGTTCGGACGGGTCGATCCACATTGCGGTGATCTGGCGGGCGTCCACGGCGGAAACCAACAACGACGTGTGTCACGCCAGGACGCTGGACGGCGGAAGCACCTGGCAGTTGATGGACGGCACGGCGTTGACGCTGCCGTTGACGCATGCAGGGTGGCCGCCGGCCCTGAACACACCACCCACCAACAGTGGCCTGTTGAACGGTGGCGGCCTCGCCGTCGACCAGGCTGGGCGCCCGCACGTCGGCAACGAAATGTGGCTGTCCCCGAGCGATCGGCGCACCCAGTACGCGCACCTGTACTGGACCGGTTCGGCGTGGGCCAACGAGGTTTTGACGGACTGGCAGTACCCGATGCCGTTCCCGTCGCAGGCCAACGCGGTCAACGCCGAGTTGAGCCGACCCGTCCTGGTGTGCCACGCCGAACGCACCTACCTGCTGTACCGCCACAACCGGGAGCGGCCCGGCGCCCTGATGCTGCGCGACGTGACACCCGGCGGCGACATGGCCGAGGCGAGCGTCCTGAACTGGCCGCTGTACGGCTGCGAGTTCTCCGCCAACGTCGCCACCGTCCTGGACCAGGGCCGGCTTGAGGTCCTGCTCTGCCCCGCCCAGCAGGAAGACCTACCCACCCCGGAACTGCCGGTCAACAAATGGTCGGCCAGCGACACGAGCTGGGCCAACCAGGGCGCCGCGGTCCTGGCGCTGGACCTGGACGACCTGCACGACATCGTGCACGGCAAGGTGCCGGCACCCGGCCTCCAGTTGATTGCGTCCACCGCGATGGAAGGCGGCGCCTTCTTCACGCCCGCGCTCGGCAGCTCACCCGTCGGGCTCGCCTCGTTCCAACTGCTGATCCCCGGCGAGTACGCCGGCCGCAAGCTTTTCGCGAGGCACTCCGGACGCTGGAACCTCGCCACCGGATCCGCAACCTCGTACACGATCGAACTACATCAGGCCGGCGCCGCACGAGGCTCGTACAGCAACGGCAGCGGCCTCAGCACACCGGTGATGATGTGGGGTCCGGTCGCCGCCCTGGACACCACCACCATGCCGGACGGCTCCTACCTGTCGCTGTCCGCGAAGGTGGCCGGCGGGTCGGGGTCGCCGACGCTACGGCTCACCACCGGCTCGATCCAGGTCTTCGCGCTCGCCGGCAGCGACGGCCGACTGCTGTAGGGGAGGCCCACCGTGACCATCGCGAAGCCGAAGCTGCTCGAAGCCCGCCGGCTGCTGATCCAGCACCTGGACATCCACCCGGGTCAGGACGTTGCCGCCGACCTTGACCCCGCCGAGGTGGGCATCAACGGCGGGCCGGCGCACGTGCAGGAGGGCACCTCCTACCACCTGGGCAAGGACCAACTGATCCTGTCCAAGCGGCCGTACAGCGTGGTCGAGTCGCCGCGGGACCAGCGCGGCCTGGACAACCACTCCAGCGCGATCGACATCGGCGAGTTCCAGGTCACCACGAGCAAGGGCACCTACAACCTTGCGCACTTCTCGGCGTGGCTGGTGAACCTGTGCCGCCGCAGCGGCGCGGACACCGCCGACATCCGCGAGGTCATCTACTCCCTCGACGGCCGCAGCGTGCACCGCTGGGACGCCCTGGGCAAGCGGACCTCCGGCGGCGGCAGCCACAGATTCCACACACACGTGTCGGGCTATCGGGACTCGGACGGGTCGTGCATGGTCCGGCTCGTCACCCGCTACCTGCAACACATCGGCCTGCTGGCCGGAGAGGAAGAGGACATGACCCCGGAGCAGACGATCCAACTGCGGGACGCCCACTATGTGCTGGCCAAGGCGATCGCCAACCCGGCTGGCACCGGTCGGGTTCCGATGCAGGTGTGGGCGAACTGGATGACCGGCGCCGTCAAGGCCCTGGCCGCCGCGGTCGGGAGCGTGGACGAGGCAACCAGGCTGCAACTTCAGCACGACCTGGACGACCTGGACACGGCGATCGCCGCAGTGCCGGCGCTGACCGTCGAGGAGCTGGGTGCTGCGGACTCGCCCCAGGAGATCGCGGACCGGTTGCGGGCGGCGCTCGGGGACAAGGCGGCAGCGGTCGGCGCGATCCTTGCCGCCGGCTGATCCGAGCCGGCGCAGACGGTGGCCGAAGAGATCACCAATGCGGAGCTGGCCCGCCGCCTGGACGCCATCCACCGCGATGTCCACGACGACCTTACCGACGTCAAAAGGCAACTGGCGCAGTACGTGCTCCAGGCCGTCTACCACGCCGAGATGCAGGGTCGGGACAGGCGCGTGGACGTGCTGGAGCAGAAGGTCAAGGAGGGTGAGGAGCAGCGCCGGCAGCTCGTTCGCTGGCTCATCGGCGCGATCGTGGTCCCCGCGGTGGTGGTGCTTGCCCAGATCGTTCTCGCACTACGGGGGACGACGTGACGGGTAGCCACGAGCGGGCCGGATTCCGGCTGGGTCGCAAGGACTTCGTGTATCTGGTCGTGGCGGTGCTCGGCGCCCTGGTGATCGCTTGGACGGTGCATCAGGTTGGTGTGGTCCGGGCGCAGAACGACGCGCTCGCGACCGCGTTGGCGACGGAGCAGCGGCAGGTTGAGGATGCTGGGTTGACCCCGGCCGCGCCGCCGCCGTCGGAGATCCTCGATGACCCGAAGGTGGTCGTGGGCGAGCCCGGTGAGCCGGGGCCTCGTGGCCCGCAGGGAGTCCCCGGACCGAGCGGGAATATCGGACCTGTCGGGCCAATGGGACCGATCGGGCCGAGCGGGGCGCCTGGCGTCGACGGCCAGGACGGCGTCGGCGAGCAAGGCCCAGCAGGCTCGGCCGGGGAGGCAGGTCCGGCGGGCGCGCAGGGCGAACCGGGCCCGGCAGGTCAGGACGGCACCGACGGGGAGGACGGGGAGCCGCCCGCGTCGTGGACGTGGACCGACCCGGCGGGCGTCGAGTACCAGTGCGCCCGGGACGACACCTCGCCGGACGACGCGCCCACATACACGTGCACCCGTACCAGCCCGTCCGGACTGCTGCGATGACGGGCCTATCCGCTGTCGGGGTGCTGGCTCCAGCCGGGCTCGTACCGCTCGGCAGCGTCGCGCTCGCAAGGCGGCCAGCACTGCTTGCTGGCGCATCCGGGCGCCGCGAGACACCGCCACGTGCGGTGTCCTCCGCTGGTCGAGCACTGGCACGGATGCCAGGACAGCAGCACATGCCCAGGCGTGAGCGGATGCCGGTCGGGTCCGTTGCAGCGGGCGGGCAGCGGCTCCGCGTAGGAGATCCCGAACTTCCGGTCGCGGACTGCGGTGGACAGGATCCGCAGGCAGGTCGGGCAGGCCGGGACGAGGCCCTGGTAGGGCTCAGTGACGATGCCACATTCGGGGCAGACGAGGTCGCCGGGCTTGGGTCGCACGACGCTCCAGTCGACCGCCATCCGATCACGATACTCGCACAGGTGTTCGACGTATCGGAGTCCTGGGGATGCACCACCCACCGAGATCCCGGAAAGGGGTCGTCATGCAGGTGAAGATCATGGGGCGTGAGCCGGCGGCGGTGATCGCGGTGCTTGGCTCGATCGTCACCGTGCTGGCCGCGCTCAACCTGGATTTCCTCAACGCCGGTCAGGCTGCGGCCGTTACCGCGTTCCTCTCGTCCGTCGTCATCGTCGCCACGACCCGGCCCGTTGCTCCGGGCGTCGTCACCGCGATCGTGTCCACCGGCGCGGCCCTGTTCGCCGAGTACGGCCTGCACGCCAGCGACGCGCTCGTGGGTGCGATCACCGGTGCGGTGCTGGCCGTGTTCGCGCTGATCGGTCGCGGTCAGGTGGCGCCGAAGTCGACGGCGGTGACGCGCGCGTGAACGAGCGGGACGCCGAACTGGCCGCCGCCGCGTGCGCGGTGCGGGAGCGGACGGAGGCTGGCATGGGCGGAGACTGAGCCCGGCGTCGGGTCATCCCCCAGCGACCCGATGCCGCCAACTCAAGCGCCCGTCGCTGCCTCCCTCGCGGAGGTGGCGACGGGCGCTCTTTTGTTTGTCCCTGCCAGCTAGATCAAGTGCAGCTTTCCGGTCCGCCGCCGCGGCACCCGTGCGTTGCGCGTACGGACAGCCGGCGCGGAGCCCACCGGCATCAACCCGGCGATTCTTACGAAGATGGATCGCCGCTCGACGGCCTCGCCGCTGGCGTTGAGTTCGTATCCGTCGAGCCACACCCAGCCGTCATAGGTGGGCCAGTCGTGCACCCGGATGACCCGGAAGAGCATGGGCTCGACGAACTGCACGCTCGCCTCCCGCGTTACGTGCAGGACGTCACCCGATCGTGGGAGCATCGCAACCTCCAGCAGTTGCGGCGACGGCGATCACGGCCGCTGCGTCGCGGACGACAATGAGCGCGATCACTCGACCTCCATCGGCACCCGCAACGCCAACGCCCAGGCGATGAAGCGGTGGTACAACTCTTGGGGCGTCGGACGCGGCCGGATCTCCATCACTGCGAGGCCGAGTTGGGCGCCCATCCAAATCGAGAGCATTACCACGTCGTCCCGATACTCGACGGCAAGCGCCTCCCGGGCCGGGTCACAGGGCCAGTCCTTGCCGCAGGACCCGCAGGTCCAGGCCGGCTGGTCGGGCAGGTGCCCGTCGGGTGTGGTCATCGCCGCCACACCGCCCAAGCGGTCACCACGACGAACCGGGCCCAAAACCGGGGCGTTATGTCCGCCTCGGCCATGTCGACGTCGCCGCGGACCACGAACACGGACAGGGACGTGCCGCAGTGCGCGCGGCACGGGCGGTGCAGCCGCACTGCCAGGCACCCACGGCCGGTGTCGTGCCACAGCCACCGGTCCCGGCTGCGGTGCTGGTCCTCCCCAACGCTGTGGCCGAGGCGGCGCAGCACACACCAGCGCGGGCAGCGGCGCTTCACGGTCGCTACCACGGTTCCGCTCCCCTGCGGTCGTGTTCGTTGAGGTGCCCGCCGCGGTCCCGGCTCGGTGGCATGTTGCGGGGCTGGCGGCGCCCGCCAGGCAACGGCCGGGCCGCCCGCATCGGGGCCACCCCGACCGCCGGGTGCTCAAGCGGCAGCAGCCGGTCGAGGTCCTCGACGGTGTCCGCATCCCAGTCCCACCGGTCCATCGTCGTGCCCCTTTCCGGGGGTGGGGGATGCGCCGGGTGAAAGCCCCCGCCGGGGGCCCGGGGAAACCCCCGGCGCATCCCTGCCAGCGGCACGACATCCCCTCTGAGATGCCGCGCCGGCTTGAAGGCGTGGCGCTCGACTTGCACCTGACTGGAGCGCCACGCCGGCCTATGGGGGTGCGGCGGGCCATGTCGGAGGCGACCGCCGCACCAGTCAAGCAAGGCCGCGGCGTCGGGTGTTGGCTTCAGGCCCAATGGGCCCAAGGTCGAAGCGCTCGTCGCGTCCCAGCCCACCGGGCTGGCAGGATCATCTGTTAACCCGGTGTTGCCGAACGTAACGAACGAGCAACCAAGATTTTATTTCTGGCGGTTATACAGCCACGTCGACACCAAGACGACGCGCCATAATCCGTAACTCTTCGGACACCGACCGGCGTTGCGCACGGCGCACCATCGCCGCGATCGCTTCCCGAGCCATCGGATGGAGCGAGAACGCAAGCGGAGCAGCGCGCTCAGCGTGCATGAACGCGGAAAGAGCCTCCCGGTCCGTGTTGCCGGAGTGGGCCAGCGCCCGGCCGAAGCTCATCCAGTACGTCTGGTGCCGGTTCGCCATCCGCAGCGGGGCGGGCGACGTCCGCCGCGACAACTCCAACACCTCGCCGTACTCGCCCAACTCGATCGCCACGTTCATCCGCCAAAGGGCAAGATTGGTGGGGCCGAAGCTGCACAGGTTGAACCCGGCCCCGTCCTGCGGGTCGCCCAGCGTGGCAGCTTCCCGCCGGGCCTCGCGCAGGTGCGCCTGGGCGTCACCCGCACGCCCGTCCACAGCGCAGGCCATCGAGGCGGACAGGTGCATCTGACCAAGCATCTGCCGCACCTGCACGTCGACGGCGCCGGCTTGAAGTTCGGCAAGCGAGCGTTCAGCTATCCGCGCCGTGGTGCCGGCAGTCTCGATCGGCATCGCGAGGGTGTGCACGAAGCGGGCTGCACCCAGCCATGCCGGGTCGGCGAGTTCCTGGGCGGCAGCGACCGCGATACGGGCGGCTGGCAGCGCCAAGTCCCGGTAGCCGAGATTGCGCAGACAGACGCTCGCCACGTAGGCGGCCCGGACCATCGGGATCCCACCATGGGCGGCGGCATCGTGCAGAAAGTTCGGCAGCAGCGGCGCCATGGCGCCGTAGTCGGACACGGCGCGCAACGCGTCGACCTGCTCGATCAGCGCAGCGAGTTCCTCAGCGCCGAGCGTGGGCGTGCGGCGCTCGCCTTCCTCAACTTCAATAATCGCGGCACGGATGGCCGGGACCACCGCCGCGGCACCGGCCTTCACAGGGTCGGTGGGGTCCCCTGGCTGCCCGAGCAGATCAGCCACCGACACCTGAAGCGCTCTCGCGATCCGTATCAGGGTGGCCCGCCGCTCGACGCCTTTCGTGCCGCGCTCCACAGCCGACAGATAGCCCTGTGATACATCGGCGAGCCCGGCGAGGACGCCTTGGGTCATGCCGCCGCGGCGCAGGCGCCAATATTTGATGCGGGCGCCGATGGTGTCGGTTGGGACCATGATGGGACTCCCCTGCTAGCGGTCAGGGTGGCGGTGCGCCGGCCGCTAGAC
>ERZ1292644.658-Hain-H14-01um-R2-658-length-21391-cov-6_pt1 | contig 21391 bp, 31 predicted proteins | sample MGYA00564402_ERZ1292644 | MGnify/ENA primary metagenome ERZ1292644 (study PRJEB36523, sample SAMEA6512644) | groundwater metagenome | collected 2019-01-09 | study: AquaDiva: Metagenomics assemblies of 32 groundwater samples
CGCTCCTCCATATTGCCCTGACGCGGCTTGATCCCACTCCTCGTCGGTTATTTCCGTAAACCACATCTTCACGACGGGGGGACGAGCTCCCAGCATCCCGCTGTCGCCGAGCCACTCGACCTGACCGACGCCAGCCACGAGCTGCGGCCGGAGGAAGGACGTGTTGAGGGTGGTCTGCGTGAGCGGGCCCTGGTACGGCATCTCGCCGCGGGAAATGAGGGGCTTGGGCATCGTGAACGCCACGCCACCGCCGTACGCTGCAACACCTTGCGCGTTCACGCACTTCTTCTGGACGTTGTCCCAGTATTGCCCGACGGGGCAGTTGATCTGCTGGCCGGCGACGGGCGGGGTCAGGCCCTTGGTGAAGCTGTAGCCGTTGTAACACTGCCAACCCTCACCAAAAGCGTATTGTGGGTCGGCGAAGATCACACACAGCCTGTCTGCCCCGAGCTTCTTCACTCCAGGCCAATAATCCTTGGCGACTGAATGCAGCGTAGACAAATCACTCGCCCCTGACAGAGGTTGCGTTCTGTCGATACCCCACTGCTTGAGAATCTTACTGCCCTTGTAGGCGACGAGGATAACCCTGTTGGTGATGGTTGAACCCACCATCCCGTCCCCGTCGACACGGCCCACGTCACCGCCCTCGTCCTGACCCAACCACTCCACTTTCGCGTTCATGTTCGTGTTCCTCACTTGAGAGCCAGAGCTGCGACCACCACGCCGACGACGACCACGCCGGCCACGACCCAGCCACCGCCACCCGACGTGCTCGCGGGCGCGCTGGGCGTCTGCCGCAGCGGCGGGAGCTTGGGTTCCATCGACGGCGGCTTGACCGGGGCCTTCACCGTGCTGCAGAGCCCTCGGCAGTCTTGGTAGACGTAGAGCTGGTGGTAGTACCCGACGCAGTCGCTCTTCTGACTCGGGTCCTGCATGAACGCGCACTCGGGCTGAGCGTTCGCCTTCTGCAACGCGGAGACCACGCAGTTCGAGAACTGCGGCGAACCTGAGCACTCGGGGGGCACCGGCCACTCGGGCGCGCCCAGCCACTCCACGTGGACCATCACAGCTCCCCCGGGGCCTTGCAGGCGGGGAAGGTCTCGACCAGCATCGCTCCGGCGACGCGGCCGTAGCGCGCGATCTCGGTCGTCTGCTGCCGCGTCTCGAGGATGAACACGTCCTCGGGCCGGAGCGACGTGTTCGGCGTGACGTTCGGCACCAGCGGCCTCGTCTCGGGGTTGGTCTGCCTCACCGAGCAGTAGAGCGCGACGATCCCGGGGCCGCCGACCGGCACGGCGAGGCTCCAGTCCGTGTTCGTCCACGGGTAGCGGAGGTCCCGCATCGTCCCGAGGCCCTCGACGTCGACACCCGGGGGCACGCCGGCGCCCGGCGCGAAGTTCGGCCCGGCGAGCGAGTACAGGCGCGCGGGCTGCGTGCCCTTCAGGCTCGGGCTCGCGCCGACGGGCTGCGCCGGGTCGACCAGCGTGGCGAAGATGCTCGAGTGGTGGCGCAGGTGCCAGCTCACGTTGCCGTCGGTGAAGTGCCAGAACGGGCTCACCTGGTCGCGGTAGAGCGGCACGGTCCCGCCGGCCTCGCGCGGCATGTCCGCGACGAGCTCGACGGCCATGCGCAGGCCGTGCACGATGATCGACGCGCCGCTCGGGATCTGGATCGCGGCGAGACGGAACAGGTACCTGTCCTGCAGCGTGAGCGACGGCGCCGCCGGCACGGTCAGGGCGGTGCCCGCGAAGTCGCCCACCCACGGCGTGGAGCCGATGCCCAGGAAGTCATCGTCGGCACCAGCGCTGGTGATCTCGATCCGGTTGTGGCACGCCCAGCGCGGGTCCTTCTCGGAGATGAACCCAGCGTGTGAGCAGTGCCGACCCGTCGGGCCGAGCAGGCGTTTCAGGCTCTTGAGGGGGGCTCCCACATGGCCCCCTTCACCCGCAAGGTCCGGCGCACTCCTGATCGAGGAAACCCTTCGACTTGAGGATCTGCACCGCTCGGGTGTAGTCGCAGGAGCCGTAGAGCCCCGGCGGCAGGCGGATGGCCGACAGCGTGACGGTCGCGATGGTCGGGTTCTCGTCCGCGGCCAGCGCCCGGAGGTTCGTGTAGTTCGCCTGGATGCTCGCGCCGCACGACAGGACCATGCCCGCGGGGCAGTCGCACTCGAAGCGCTCGGCGAGGTTCTCGAGCGGCGTGTAGTCCGGCGAGATCAGGTAGTTGCAGGGGCTGCTGTTGATGATCAACTGCAGGTTGATGTTCGGGTTGAGCGAGTTGTAGTAGTCGCTCTGCGCCTTCAGGATGCTGCCTGCGAAGGCGTTCGGGCGCTGCACCGTGTGCTTGATGCTGCGCAGCCACAGGTCGCTCTCGATGATGCCGCCGGAGTCGCCCTCGATGCCCTGGTTCGCGGCGACGTCCGTCCAGGTGCCCACGATGTTGATGAGCTCCCAGCCACCGGTGACCCAGCACGCGCCGGTCTGCTCGTCGATGTGGCCGAGCTGCACGAGGACCGCAGCGAGACGCACGTCCTGCTGGATCACCTCACCGATCGTGAGGATCCTCCCCTTCGACGTCACCGGCTTCTTCATCTCGGTCTCCTCGTGCTCAGATGGCCACAGAGGGCCGGCCCGGCATCAGCGCAGGACCGGCCCACCCGTGGAGCGGCTCAGGCCGGCGGGGAGCCGGAGAGCATCTGGTTGAGGTGGTTGATCTGCTCCGCCTGGTGACCCGCGAGCACCTGGCGCAGCTTGCTGTCGCTGCCGTTGTTCGCCTTGCGCATGAGGTCGCCGACGTAGGCGTTTCCGGCCAGGAGGTTCGACGCGACCGAGCCTGGGGTGAGCGAGAGCGCGTAGCCCAGGCAGGCCTCGGCGGTGAGCGCGTAGCCCGTCAGCACGATGCCGAAGGACAGGCAGCCACCGGGCACGTTGTAGATGCCGGGGAAGCCGCTCGCGTTGCAGTACTCGTCCGCGTAGTTCGCGTCCGGCAGCGTCGGCGAGCCGCAGTCGAGGACCGATGCCCGACGCATGTCGTCGAGGAAGCAGCAGTCGTTCTCGACCCTCGTGAACTGCACGTCGAAGCGGGTGTTCGGCGTGTAGACGATGGGCTGGTTCAGGCAGAAGATGCGGTTCCCGACGCCGCGGATCGCGTTGTGGCCGTAGATGACCTCGGCCGTCGGGGCGCCGATGCACTCCGTGCCCGAGTGGCTGTACGGCAGGAAGCGCTGGGCGCAGTCCTTCTCCGCGAGCACGTCGTTGACCTCGCGGACGAACGGCGCCGTGTTGATGAGCGCGTGGCCCGTGCCCTGGTGCTCGGCCGCGGGCACGATGCCCACGTCGCTGATGGCCTCGTCGACCACCAGGAACCGGCGCATGACCGCCATCTGCAGGCGGTACGCGCTCGAGAACGACTCGATGAAGCGCCAGTGCGCCGCACCGTAGTCGAGCACCGCGTCGCGCTCACCCGCTGCCGGGCAACCCTCGACGACGGGCACGCAGGTCCCCGCCTCGGCCGGGGCCGTCACCATGCGGCCGGCCTGCGAGAAGCCGAAGCCCTTGCCGGACATGACGACCGACACGCCCAGGACCACGAAGGGCTCGTTCACGCTCGCGGCGAACGAGGCGTTCGTCTGACGACCCGGGCACGGAGCCGGGTTGTCCACGAAGAGCGGGATGCTCGCCGCGAACTTGTCGTCGAACTCCTCGGGCGTGAGCGGGAACTTGATCTGCTCGACGAAGTAGTAGTACGCCCGGAGCTTCGCCATCGCCGTCTGACCCGCTTGGCCGACGCTGCCGTGCCAGCGGTTGTACTCGAGGGGGTTGCCTCGGAGCTGGACCTGTCGCGGGTCGAAACCCGCGAGCTGCCCGCCGCCCTGCAGGCTGAGGGGTGCGCGCTTGGTGGGGATGATCTTCTTGGTCATGATGTTCTCGTTCTCCTGACCGGGAGGTGACTTTGACCAGCCCCGGTACTCGTTTCGTGCGTTTTCAGACGTGCGTTTGGGTGTGCGTCGCTCTCACTCGTCGGCGCCGCCCGCGAGGGCGAAGGCGACGCTGGAGGGGACCGGCGACCGAGCGGGGATCGACGGGGCGGGTGCGGGGGAGAGCGCGGGCTGCTCGACGGGGGGCGCCTCGGGGGGGATCCCCGCGACGCTCGACCGACGCTGCGCCGCGCCGCGAGTCACGGCGTGGCACACGGCCTCGGGCAGGATCACCCGATTGCCGGCGAGCCACCACGACTCGGGCGAGCCGCCACCGTTGAGGCCGGCGATGACGTTGATGTCCATCCCGGTCTCCTCGAGCACGGGGGCGAGGTCGTCACCTGGCATCACGGTGTACGCGCATTTCTGCTCGCCCCCGTTGCAGGTGGCGCACTGCCCGCAGCCCGAGTAGTGGCCGCCGGAGCCGCCGCACTCGTCGCAATTCCCGACACGCCCGTCAGGGACGAAGCGCCGGGCCGCTCCGACCATGGCGGGTCTGCTAGGGCGCGAGCCGGCCGCTCCACGGCCGAGCGTCGCGACGTCTGGGGAGCTCGCGTCGTTGAGCGGGCCCATGATGACGGGCGCGTTCTGGTCCTGGTTCGCGGCCAGGGCCGGCTTGGTCTGCCAGTCCTCCATGATCGCGTCGACCTTGTCCTGGGTGTCGACCTGCTCGAGGACGTACAGGCGGTTCTGGATCGTCTGCTCGTTGGCGTCCTTGATCTTGAGCAGCCACGGGATGGCGTACCACTCCGCGAACTGCAGCAAGAGGTTCGAGCCGAAGCCGAGAGCGAGGCCACCGAGCAGCCACGGAGCGACCGCCTTGTTGCGCAGGGCGTAGGCCCCGCCGATGGCCAGCACCGCACCGCCAGCCTGGACGCCGAGGCGCATCGCGCCGGGGCGACGGTTGATCGCCATGACGGCGTTCTTGCCGTACCAGGGGTGGTTGGCCTTGTTGCCGCTCTTCGAGTCGGCCGGCTTCATCGTGGCGATGAAGCGGTCGGTGGCTCTGGCGATCAGCAAGCCCAGGCCGACGCCCGCGGCGGCGACGCCGAAGGCCATCAGGCTGTCCTTGCTGTACGCGCCCATGGGGTTCTCGAACAGGCCCGAGTAGCTCGGGTTGTCGAGCAGGCCCTGGCGCGACATCGAGGGCGTGTACTGGTACTGCCCCGCCGGGTTCGACCGGCGACGGCTGCGGCGCCGACGCTTCGGGTTGTCCATCACGGGCTTGCCGCCGTGCATGTGCGTGTGCACGGTGATGCCGGCCGGGTTGTCCCGGCGGCGGCGACTCCGCTTGGCGGGCCGGCGGTAGTGACCGCGGACCGACTTCTTGCGCCTGTACGCGGCGACGCGCGGGTTCGCCCGGCGCCGACGACGCCGACGGGGATTCGCGGCCGGTGCGGCTGCGCGGACCGGGTTGGACCGGCGCCGACGACGCCGACGCGGGTTGGCGGCGGGAGCAGCAGCTCGGACCGGGTTGGACCGGCGCCGACGGCGCCGACGCGGGTTGGTGGCGGGAGCAGCGGCCACCGCGGGGTTGGCACGACGCCGACGACGGCGCCTCGGGTTCGCAGCGGCCGGAGCCGCAGCCTTGGCGGGGTTCGCCCGACGTCGGCTCTTGCGCCGGCGCTTCTTCGGGTTGTCGGCTGCGCTCGAGCGCTTGCCCCCGTACTTGGCGGCGAAGGCTGCACGGGCTTTCTTCTGCGCTGCGGTGGGTGCCTTTCGTGCCATTTTTCTTGATTCTCCCTGTTGCTCTTTTGGTGAAGATGTGATCCCGCGCACCGCGTTCACACGACGTACGTCACCGCGGATCGGGTTCGCGCGGTAGCGCGCGATCCGTTCCTTGATTCGCTGACTTGTTCTGGTGGTGCTCTGCACTCACGGTGTGCAGGAACTATGGACGAACAAATCCGCGCTCGTCAACAACGCAACCTTCGGGTAGCGGCAGACGGAACGCGATCGGATGTTTGCAGATGAACAAGCTCACCGACGGGTCCCACACGTGCTCGTAGTCGTCCTGATCGACGCCGTACCGTCGGTAACGAATCAGAGCCATTTTACCGGCGATCCGTGACCACGGGCCCTCCGGAAACTCGACGGAGCCGACGCTGATCGGAGTCTTCGCGCCGTAGTATTCCTTCGCCGCAGCGAGGACCTCAGGCGACACCTCATCTACATCAGACACAGACGACGTGTAGATCCTGTGCCACTTCACGACGTACAGATCGCATGAAGAAAGTAGCGCGCCGCTCGGGTCGTGGACGACGACGTAGCCCTTTTCCATGACCACGTCGGACTTCGGGGGCGCCGGATCCCAGTACACGCGGCCGTCGTCGACCGTGCGCTTCGCGCCGCTCTTCTCGAGCTGCTCGACGGACACGAAGCTCACGCGGTCGCCGCGCACGAGCAGGTGCCCGATGTTGCAGAGTCCCGTCTCACACACTTCCGCTTCGACGACGTGCGCGATGGTCATGCGCTCCTCACTAACAACACTGTTGCTCCGGCGACGAGCACGATCCCGGCAGCGACGGGCAGCCAGCTCGCGCCCTTGTTGTTCGTCGCGCTCGAGGTGCCCACGCCGCTCGCGACCGCCGCGTTCGAGTACGCGAACATCTTCGCGGGGTAGTCCACGGCCTTGCCGCTCGCGCAGTCCGTGATGACGTTCCACTGGTTCGGACCGTCCGGGCACTTGCCCGGGGCGCCGCACTTCACGCTGCCCGCGTTGTAGCCCGCGGCGATCTTGATCGGGTTGCCCTTGTACCTGTCCCAGAGCTCGCGCACGTACTTCACGCCGAGGTCGACGTTGAGGGACGGCTCGAAGATCTCGGTCGACGACACCTTCCGCTTCGCGAGGTAGTCCGCCGTGGCGGGCATGAGCTGCATGAGCCCGGCGGCCCCGGCGTAGGACAGGGCCTTCGGGTCGCCCTTCGACTCGACGGACATGACCCCGACGACCAGCTGCGCCGGGACGTCGTACTTCGCCGAGGCCTTGGCGATCAGCGCGCCCCACTGCCCTACGGCGGGCGGGACCCCCGTCGTGAGCGTGCCCTGGCCCTCGATCTCGATCCGCCCGTCGGTGAGCCAGCGCGCTCGAGGCCCGCCGCAGCCCGAGTCGAACCAGGTGCTCGGTGGCTGCACGACGCCGAGGGAGTCGTAGATCACGACTCAGTGCCCCCAGCCGCTCGCGGTCTCGTAAACCGGCTTTCCATCCCACTTGTGCGCGTAATGGTCGTCGATCTTGACCGAGTTTCCCTCGCCCACTCGATGTACGGAGGACTTGCCGTAGCACTTGCCGGTAACGGCCGCGACGTAGCTGAGGTTCTGCTTCGCCTCGACCTCTCTGCTACCGATCTTGCACACGACCACGGACTTCGCTTTCGTCTCGACGACTTCGTAGAAGTCCACGTTCGTTTGATCGTAGCCCCAGCTGGTGTAGAGCACGTCGCCGACCTTGAGCGTGTGCTTGAAGTCCTTGCGCGCCCCGGTGCGCTCCTCTCGGTACTTCAGGTGCGCCTTCCGGCTCGCGATCGAGTCCGTGATCATCTTCAGGCGCGACGCCGACGTGCCGAACCAGTGGTGCCACAGCGGCTTGCCGGCCTTCCCCGCGAACGCGATGCCGTGGTACATCGTCTGGGGCTGCCCCGTCTTCGGCGAGGTCCTCTCCGTCTCCCACGTCCAGACCTCCAGGTCCGTGCCCGAGGGCGTGAGCGGCGGGACGTCGCGCACCTCTTTTGGCAAGTAGAAGACGCGCTCCTTCGTGTAGTCGGGGTTGTCGTGCAGGCGCGAGATGAGAGCCCTCTTGTTGGCGATGACTTGCTTGAGGCCCCTCTCCTCGTTGAGCGCGCTGGCGAGTGTGTAGTACCCGACGCTCTCACCGCGTCGGAGCTTCGCTACGTCCTGCTGCACTCGTCGGAGGGCGCGCTCGTCCTCGTCCAACGCCTTGATCCACTCCGAGCGCGTCGTCGCTGGGTTGTCCCTCGCCCCCGCGAGCGACGGCGCCCCCGGCATCTTGCCGACGACCTGGGCCACGACGTAGAGCACGCCGACCCCGAGCCCGACCCAGGCGATCGTCTTGACGGCGCTCGCGATGGCGTCGGTCTCCTTCGCTTTCGGCTCGGTCGCGGCCTTGCGGAGGTCCGTCGCGCCCTTGTAGATCGAGTCGTTCAGGGCCTTCGCCTCGGCCGGCGTCGCCAAGCCCTTCTCGACGAGCTCCGCGTTCTTCTTCGTCGCCTCCGCGACGGTGCGCTCGGTCTTCTGCTGGGCGACGACTTGGAAAGTCTCGAAGGCCTTGTAGACGAGGAAGCCGATCCCGACGCTCTGGACGACTGCCAGCCCGGCGATGACGCCGAACACCACCGGGTTGCCCACCTGCCCCTTGGCGTGCTCGGGGTACCCCGCCGCGTCGACCAGCACGGGCGCCCCGTTGGCGTCGTACTGGAGTCGCGACTCGCCGGGGAAGCCCTCGATGGCGTAGTCCTTGACCTGGTCGTCCCACATGAGCTTGCGCTTGCCTGCGAGCGCGTCGTTCACGCCGTCGACGAACACCTTCGACATCGCGATGATGTCCACGGCCTGCTGCTCGTACTCTGAGGACCAGGCCCCGAGGTCCGACCCGCCTTCGCCGCCAGCGCTCGACATGAACGGCAGCCCGAGGTTCGAGCGCACCTGCTTGAGCGTGTTGTAGGCGGAGATGGCCCCCGCCTTCGACACGAGGATCTGGTCCCGGAGCGCCTCGACGTACGCGCCCCACGCAGCGGGCGACCCGCTCGCGTCCGGGGGGGTCTCGCCGAGCCACGTCGTTGCCAAAGAATCGTAGATCATAGCTGGCTGTCTTCTTTCGGTCGGATGTAGCCGGTCACGTGCAGCAGGTTCACGGTCAGGCCAACGGCACTGATGATCACGCTCGCGAGCAGGATCTTCTCGGACGTCGAGAAGCCCTGCCGCACGGTGCCCTCGGTCGCGGGCGTGGTCTGCCCGAGCTGGCCGCTGGTCGGGACGAAGTCGATCACTTCAGCAACCCCTTGGACCAGACCCACCAGGCGAGGCCCGCCGCGGCGCTCAGCCCACCGACGATGACGGCGCCCTTGCTCTTGGCGGGCGCCGAGGGCATCGAGCGGTACTCGAGAGCCCCTCCCGAGCCCTTGGCCTCGACCAGCATCTTGGCCTGCACGAGCTTCAGCTTGATGACGCTCTCCCTCGCCCAGGCAGAGGGCTTCACGCTCGGGCACGTGATCGGGATCATCGTGCCGTTCGCGTTCATGTTGCAGCCGGTCGTCTTGTACTTCTGCTTCATGTCGCGCTCGACGGCGATCTCGTCCCAGCCGACCAGGCCCCAGTCGACCTCGTCGTTCTTGCCCGCGACGGGCGGCCACGGGCCGTACGTGAGCTGCAAGTACGTGCGGCACTCGAGGTTGATGCCCACCGACTTGGCCGCGCCGCACTCCTTCCAGTCGGAGTCCGACACGACCGCCTGGACGCTCGCGCACGGCTCTGCCGTGCACACGAGCGGGTGGTTGTAGCGCTCGGGACGCGGCGCCCAGCGCCCCGGCGTCGGCTCCTTCGTGAGACCATGCTGGACGAGGTAGCCCTCCGCCCAAGACGCGGTAGCCCCCGCGGCCACGGCGGCGTCGACCGCCTCTTCGCGCATCACGTAGTAGGCCTTGACCGCGAGCAGCGCCCTCTGCGACCACTTCAAGTTGGGCGCGGTCCAGCTCTTCCAAGTGTCCACGACGGCGTCTTGAAGATCGGAGCCCTTCGCGACGGGGACCATGCTCGCGATCACGCCGCCGATGAGGCCTCCCAGGATGGCGCAGCCCCCCGCCACGGGCGCCGAAACGCCGAAGGCCAGGCACGCCGCGCCGCCGCCCATCGCCCCCGCGGCCTGCCCGTACGCCTTGAGGGACTCCTCGCTGGTGTCGCCCTTCCTGGCGATGATCTCCTTGCTCAGGGCGTCGTCGGCCTTGTACTCCCCGAGCCACTCCACGACCGGCGCGCCGAGCCACTCGACCACAGGGGGCATCTCCATGACGGCGATGCCGTTCACGCCCACGAACGTGCCCTGCTGCACGAACCCGAGCTCCTGCGGGTCGAAGTTCCTCACGTCGCAGCTCGCGGCGTCGCACACGACCTTGATCGTTGGCATCGAGTAGTACCTCTCCCGCGTGAACGGGGCGCTCTTGCCCAGCTCCATGTACTTGCCGTTGCCCAGCGGCGAGACGTCGGCGTAGTGCCACTTGCCGTCGAAGTAGACCTTCGTGAGCACGTGGCCGATCACGCCGTCCTTCGTGTACGAGTGCCCCACGATCATCGTGTAGAGCCCGACCGCCATGCAGCACGCGGCGAAGAACACGACCTTGCCGTCGCACTGGCTCACGGTGACGTCGTGCTCGGGCAGGTACACGCGGTGGTCGTCCGTGGTGATGTCCCAGCACTGCACCTTGGCGACGTCGCGGTGGATAGAGCGAACTCTGAGGTGCCCCACTCCGCAGTTCTCGACACCCGGCTCAATTGGACCGGGCATGACGTCACCCGGCTGAAGCTCGGCGACGGTGATGCGCTTCTCCACCCCGTCTTTGATCACGTAGACGTGGTGATCTGGCGTCAGTCTAAGAGCGAGAGGGCTCGTGCCAAAACCGATCTCATCAACAGCCAGCTCACCCTTTGCCCACACGGCCACCACAGTGGACCAGCGCTCCAAGCCCCAGATCTTCATCCCGGGCTGAAGCCGCTCGACGGGGATGGAGACGAACGCCTCGCCGACTCTCTCGTCCGTGAGCACCAGCGTGCCCTGCGCGAAACAGTCGTCCCCCTTCACACACGGCGTGCCGTCGTCGTGCGTGTCCCCGTCGCAGGCCATGAGGTGGGCCTTGGGGATGTACTCGATGCCGATCGGGTCCGGGACCCAGAGCTTCTCGTCCTGGACGGCCTTCAGGAGGATCCGCGCGCGGTCTCCGGGCCTGTCGGCGGGCTCACCGCGGGCCTTCGCCCGGTGCAGGCGGTCAATGGCCCACGTCCGGACGCGTGCGAGGTGCTTGGGGTTGCCCAGGAGCTCGGAGGCCCCCTCAGCGGCCCGCTTGCAGACTTCCTCGAGCGACGACCGGACGCCCGCCTCGCCGAACGGGTGCGGGCGCTGCTCGACCTGAGGGTCCCAAGACACGCGGGTCAGTCTGGCACTAAACGCACCGGACCTTCAACTCGCCTCAGTCCATCGCGCCGTTCGGGGGCACGGGGACCGGCGTTTTCTCGGGCTCTTTCGCGACGGGCGCGGGGGGAGCCGGCGGCGGCACCGGGGGCTCGGGGGGCTCGGGGGGTGCCGGCACCTCGACCCCCATCGTGTCGAGCTGCGTGTGCGCCGCGCGGATCTGCAGCTTCGCCGTCTCGAAGGCGACCTTCTCCTTCTGGGCCTCGATCCGAGCCTTGGTCTGCCGCTCCTCGAGCTCCACGGCCTCGCGCTGCCTGGCGAGCGCCTCCGCCTCCTCCTTGCCCTTGTCGCCCTTGACCTTGTCGAACTTGTCGAAGAGTCGGTCCGCGAGGCCCCCCACGATCCCGATGATCTTCGGCGCGTTCAGGAGCGCCGTCTCGCCGAAGGTCATCATCTCGCCGTCGAGCGAGCCCACGGTCACGCCGTTGATCTCCTTCGTTCGCATGGGGAAGTCGTCGTCCGGCTGCGCGATGGGAGCGGCCGGTCCCGGCGGCGGCGTGTCGTCGATGCCCGCCAGGTCCTTCACCGTGTCGACGAACTCCTTCTGGAGCTTCATGACATGCGTCGTCTCCTTGAAGCCGCGCGCCATCATCTCCGCGGGGGTCGGCGGGGGCGGCGGGGGCTCGGCCGGCGTCGCGGGGGCGGCGGGGGCCGGGGCCGGCTGCTGCACGAGCTGCGGCTGGACGGCGACGAGCCCCGGCGGGGTGCCCCAGCCGACCGGCGTCAGACCCTGGTACATCGGGATGAAGGGCGGGTGCTGCGGCTGGTGGTGCTGCTGGGCCTGCTGCTGGTTCGCGAGCAACTGCCGCACCTGCTCACCCGCCACCGAGTTCTCGCGCGCCATCTGCACGAGCTGCGTCACGAGGTAGGTCATGTCGATGCCGCCCGCCGCCGGTTGCGGGGCGGGCTGCTGGACCATCTGCGGCTGGGGCTGCGGCTGGGGCACCGGAGCGGGCGCCGGGGCCTGCTGCTGGTGCGGCTGCACGAGGCGCTCGTCGAGGTACGCGATACCGCCGATCTGCCAGCCCACCTGCACGCCGTTCGGCCCGATCAGCGGCACGCCCCCCGGCGGGGCCGGCTGCTGCTGCGGCGCGTACTGCGGTTGGGGCGCCGGGGCGGCGTACTGCTGCACCGGAGGGGGCGCGTACTGCTGGGGCGGGGCGTACTGCTGCTGCGGTGGCGCGTAGTGCTGCTGGGGCGGCGGGTAGCCTCCCTGGTGTCCGTTTCCGTTCTGGCGCATGTCGTCGACCTCCGCGAACGTGATCTTCCCCGTGCCGATCTGGGGGTAGCCCGGCGCCCGCACCCACCACTGGTACGTGGCGATCTTCCGGTTCCAGTGGCACTCCGTGATGTACTTGCGGAGGCCGTCGTAGTTCTGGATGAACCCGAGAGGCCGGCTCGGGATGCTGTCGTCCTCGTGCGGGTGGATCTGCTTGATCTCGATGTGCGCGCTCGGGTGCTCGCGGTACATCTCTGACAGGGCGATGCGCGGGTCCGCGTTCCAGCTCACGTACTCGCCGCGCTGCTTGGCCAGCGCCTGGTTGCGCACCTGCTGCGTGACGTGCGCGCTCTCCGCGTCGTAGGCCCCGATGCGCCGCACGTCCTCCGCGGACATGGCCACGTTCTCGAGCGGCACGCCGTTCTCGTCGAGCGGCGTCCCCGGGGGGTAGAGGGGTCCGCTCGCGGGCTTGGCCCGCCGGCGCGTCTGCTTCTCTTTGTTCTTGTCGACCATCAGATGACCACCGGCTCCGCTGCGACGACCTGCGCGGGAACGCGCAGGCTGAGAGCCCCTCGGAAGATGTTTCGCGTCGCGTCCTTCACGGCGTCGGCGTCCACGTACATGCCGTCCCCCTGCGCGTTCGTCTGCAGGACGATGGTGCGCGTGAGGGCGCTCACGCTCGCCGCGACCGTGACGTCTGAAACTAGGTCGAGCCCGAGCAGAGTCAAGACGCCCTGGTCCGGGGCCGGCAGCTCGTAGAGGTCGATGGCGTCGACCGAGGTCACGTAGTTGGCCGCGAGCTGGAAACCCACGCTGAGCGCGTAGACCAAAGTCACAGTGAACATGCTGCTCCTACTTCCTGGCGCCGTTGCCGTTGGTGCGGTGCCCGTTCTGCTTCAGCTCCATCTTCTCGATCTCGTAGTACCACCGAGAGATGGCCTGCCGGGCCACGTCGCTCTTGTTCCCGAGGCCGTACTTCTTCGCGATCTTGTCGATGCGCGCGAGCATCTCGTCGTCGACTATCACGTGGAGCTGAGCCGCCGCCATGTCTCAGCTCGGTGAAGCCGCCGCCCCGTTGGTCGGCTCGGGCTGGGTGGCGCCCTCCGGCTCGGCCGTCGGGATCTCCGTGCCCTTGCGGCGGAGCTTGACCACCTCGAGCGCGTGGCTGAGCGGCCAGACCTCCTCGACCTCGAGCACCTGCTCGCGCTGGAACCGCAGACAGCGGGTCTCCCCCGTCCGGGCCAAGAACGACTTCTCCTCCGGGAAGGCCCAGACCTCGAAGTGCCCGGGGACCTGGTACGACTCGGTGGTGGTCACCATCGTGACCTTGACCTTGCCGTCGTCGTCCTCCTCTTCCTCCTCCTCGACCCAGCTCTCGCTCTTGGTCGTGGTCTCGACGAAGTAGATGGCCCCGACTACCGCGCGGGCGGCGGCCTCCTTGAGGTCGCCCTTCTCGTCGGGCATCAGGACGGGGGAGGGCCAGGGGTCGTTGATGCTGATCGAGCGGTTGTCCGTGAGCTTCAGCCGGGCGATGTTGACTCGTTCCATCGCCCGGCAGTCTGCCGTAGCTCCTCGGTGAGCGCAACACCTAGTGTAGGGTAGGTGTCAATCCTCGGGGTCCTCTTCCTCCCCCTCTTCCTCCTCTTCTCCCTCGTTTTCCTCGTCCCAAGCGTCGATCGCCGATCTCACCGAGTTCTTGACGGTGGCGTCCACGTAGCCCCTGAAGTTGTCCTCCGAGTCAGCCGGCACGAGGCCCTCGGGGGTCGGGATGAGACCGGTGACGGCCCCGCCGAGGTTCGCCCAGCACGCCACGCGCACGGCCGAGACCGTGTCCTCGTCCGCGAACTCGTCCTCGTCGAGGTCGAAGAACAGCGCCTGCCAGCCGTCGCTCGGGATCGGCGCGCCCACCACAGCGAGAGTCTTCTTCTTCGTCTTCTTGATCATCTCTTCATCCTCCAACAGTTGCGTTGCTTGTCGTCTTGCCCGCGCCGCGCGTCAAGCACGAGGTCGGGCACGGCCTGGCGGAACACCTTGAGCTTCAGAGCCCCGTCCGTGAGCGTCTGCAGCACGACCGCGTCGTGCACGTGCCCGGCCTTGTCGACGTAGTGCACGATGGCGCCGGGGCCGGGCGCGTCCACGGGCACCGTCACGGTCGCGGGAGTCTTGGGCGCGTCGCGCTTCTTCAGGAGCTCGCGCAGGCGCTGGTTCTGCTCCTCGAGCTGGCGGTAGGCGTTGGTCAACTCCTCGTTCGCGCGCCGGAGCTCGGCTTCGACTTTGCTCATCGCAACCTCCCCAGCTTCCACAGCCCGAGCCCGATCGCGTCCAGCATGTTGTTGTCAAAGTCCTTCGCCCTCGGTCGCCGCGGCAGGAGCGCGACCTCGTCCGGCGTGAGCGCCGCGAGCGTGCGATTGTTCGTGATCTTCTTCGGCACGTTGCCCTTCCACGTGCGCGGCCAGACCAGCTCAGCCTGGTAGCCCTGCGCCTCATAGGAGCGCTTGAGCTCGCCCACGAACACAGACAAGTCGAGCAAGTCGTTCACGTCCGAGTGGTCGTGGGGGTACCAGCGCGGGACCTCGATCAGGACAGTAGACAAATGAAAGGCTTCGATCGTTGAACTGTCCACGCAGGTAGGCCAGCTTTTCTTGCTCCAGAAAGATTCTTTTTTAGCCGCGTGGGCCATCCTCAGCTTGTTGTTGAAGAAGAAGGCCCAGCCCGTGACGTTGCCGGGGTCGAGGGAGAGGAGGTTCACGGCAACGCCAACCTCGTCCCCCACGTCGTGGGATTCTCCAACAACGCGGCGTCGAGCGCCGCCTGAGTCGTGAACAGGCAGCCGCTCTTGCCGACGAGCCTCCTGTGCGTCGTGGGCTTGCCGTACCTGAAAGCCACCGACTCAGCGAGCGTCATCCCCTTTGACACGCCGAGGTCGATGTAGAGGGCCACGAGCTCGGCCACCTGCAACCACTCGTGCCCGGCCGTCATCCCGACGCGGCGCTGGTCCTCGTCGAGGTCGTCGTAGACCTGCGGGTAGAGCAAATGGCTCGCGTACGGGGCCTCGCCGCGCTTCAGGCTGTCGAGCATGCAGAGCTGCGCGTAGCGGATGTTCCGGCGGAAGCCCTCGGGCGTCGGCGCCGCGAGCGGGGACTCGATGGTGGTGCGGATCATTTCTTTTTCCTCTCGTCTCTACGAAGGAGGGCTGCTCTGCCAACCAGGCAGTCTGAACAAGTCACCTTCTTCTTGTCGTAGGTCATGACGGCCCCATAGTGGTTTGCTCCGCACTCGATCCACGGCGGTGTGTCGTCCCCAAGATGCTGCATGACGGCGTCCCTGAGCCAGTGGATCTTCTCACTCTTGTCTTTCTTCACCCGCCACCGTCCCACGACTCGTCCCAATCGAGCCCGCAGTCGGGACACTCCCAGTGCCCGCACCCGCGGTGGCACTCGCGCATCCTGCGGTGAGAGCACGTGAGGCCGCGCAAGATCACCAGAGCTTCACGAAGTGGTTTCTTCATCTTCATCGCTCCTCCAATCCTCGCAGTCGAAGTTCTTGTTCGCGGAGACACTCCGAGTCTTGCGGTGTACGCCCTTGACCGAGTCCTCTGCGACTCTACCGAAGAGGCAGCGGTCATTGACGTAGCCGCCTCCTGTTTTGAAGTGCTCGCAGTCCTTGCAGTAGACCTTCTTCGGCGCGTCCTGCACGACGTCGAGCTGGTGCCGGTACGGGCCGCCGGCCAGCGACCGTATGCTCGGCCTCGCGAGGCGCGAGAGCAGGCGAGCCCTGGCGAGCACGCCGGAGCCCAGCGCCCCGACAGCGACGCCGAAGAGGAGACCGAGAAGGAAGAGGGTCACCTCAACCTCCTCGGATCAACCCGCACGATCTCTCTCAGCTTCTCCCGCGCGTACTCCACGCAGTTCGCCGTCCCGCTCGGGCTCCCGTCCCAGACGGCGAGCAGGACGTCGCAGTTGTCCACCATCCACTCGTTGCGGCGCTGCAGCTTCCAGGGTGCGTAGGTCCCCGGCGAGACCACGTGCACGACCGCGGCGCGGGCCAGCAGCTCGCGGTACCAGACCTGCGCCTCGAGCGGCCAGACCCGCTCCTGCCCGTCGAACGGCACCGCGGCCGTGTAGGGGATCTTCTGCTCGTAGCAGACCTCGGCCGCCCACTGGTCCACGCCCAGAGCCATGCCGCTGATCGCCGAGTCGGGGCGGATCCGGAGCAGCTCTTCTCGGATCCTCGACCGCACGTGGTCCTGCGTCGGGCTCGGGCCGTAGCCTCCGAGCTTGCCGGGACGGTGGCCGGTGAAGGCGACGATCACAGGAGATCCCCCCACACCTCAGCCAAGAACCGCAGGTTGCATCGGACGTTGTCGGGTAGGTCTTTCGCGTCGAATACCGTCATCGCCTGCCAAGCGAACCCGACGTGCTCCGCCGAGATCTTCGCCTCACCCGCTGGTGCCCGGGCCGCGAAGTTGAAGTTCATGTGCAGGTCGTCGCCAGCCAGGTGCTCGTCGTAGCGGAAGAGCCCGGCGATGCTCCGCTTGTCGAAGCTGACGCAGTGCTCTTCTGTCAGGACCAGTCCAGTCTCCTCCCCCACCTCGCGCACGACCGCCTCCCACGGCGTCTCGTTCGACTCTACGCAACCGCCGGGCGGCAGCCACAGCCCGTATCGAGGGTGCCTCACGAGGAGGACTTCGTGAGTGTCACGCGCGACGACCGAGCCGACGGCATGGACCTCGACACCGGGGCCTATCAGTTGCTCTCGCACCAGATAGGCTGAGACCGAGAACACCTTCTTCAACTGATCCTCCTCAACTCGTACCCGGTCCCGCGCAGGAGCCCGTCGACCTCGGGGTCGAGCACCGGCGCCCACCCGCGGTGGCCGACGTTCAGGTGCTCGAGGGCCTCGCGTAACTCGAAGCCCTTCGGCCAGAGCGCCTCGACCAACTCGGACCACCCGTGCTGACGTCCCCAGTTGGCCGCCTCAGCGTACTGCGCCAGCTCGAACTGGTAGCCCTGGTCCGCGATGATCTCGTTCACGCGCAAGATCAGGTAGTGGTGCCACCTGTCCCGCCACCGCTCTCCCGACAGGAGATTGCGCAGGTCGTAGACCGCGTTCCAGACCTCGCGGTACAGCTCGCCCTCGGCGGCGCAGTCGGCGGGGCCGGAGCTCATTCCGCGCACCCTTCTTTCAGCTCGTAGCACCGGATCACGTCCGGCAGCGCCGGGCGCGAGTACATGCCGCAGGCGTAGAGGCCGCTGTGCGTGCGTGGGCCTTGAATGATGGGCGTCAACGTGCGGCTGATGTCGACGGTCGTCTCGTAGCAGTTGGGCTTCGCCTCCACACCGTGACTGCGGACGTACATCAGGACACCCTCAACGAAAGCAACGATCACAACGAAGCCTGCTACTCCGATCGCCGCGACCTGCACCCAGCCCTTCTTCATGGCTTCATCCTCCTCAGCACGCGCTTGAGCACGAGGTAGCCCAAGAGGTCGAGCTCGACGTCCTCCCCCGCCGCGGACCCGCGGGCGAGGCGCGACAGCTTGTCGTCGAGCCGCACGTTGATCATCTCCTCCACGTCGGCCTTGGAGAAGATCCGTAGCGGGTTCGAGAACGAGCTGCCGTAGGCCCTGTTCTTCGCCAGGAGCATGTCCCGGAGCGCGTCGCACTCCTCGGCGATGAGAGCCTGGACGTCGGCGGGGTGCTGGGGTTTGGGGGCAGACTCTATCTCCGTTGTCTTGTGCGCGGGGCAGTAGTGCCGGACGGCCTCCGCTCCTTCTAGCCCGACCTTCTCCACGCCCCAGTCGGAGGCAGTCAAGACTTCCTCGACACCCCCGCCTCCGGGCGGCACCACCAGAAAGTTTCCGCACTCGAAGGTGTCGCACTCCACCCGCAGCAGGCCGTTATCGAGTCCGGCGATCACGACCGAGCTCCCAGGATGTCTTCCTCGAACGGGATCATCTTGCGCAAGGTGACCCAGCCCTGCACGTTGCCCAGGAAGTGGGTGTACTCGCCCTCAGTGGTCAGCATCGAACCTCTCTCGTCCGGATCACATTCGATCATGGGTATGCTGAAGTCGAGACGACTCCCGGGGCGTGACAGTTTCTTGTATTGGGCCCCCACCCACACCCACCGCTTGTGTACCGGATCCCACCGCATCTTCTTCTGCTTGAACAACCCCAGCTCGTCAGGCGTCATCGGCCGCGCGACGTTCTCGTAGGGCGAAGTGTGCCCGTGCTCAGCCATCTTGTCGTGCAGGCCCACGTCGGCCTGCAAGTCCCGCTTGCCCTCGTGCGTGAGCGTGGAGACCCGGGCGCAGCGGCCGACGGAGACTTTGCAGAGCATGCCGAGCACGCCTGCTGGATTCAGCGGATCGCCCAGGATGCCCGCCTCGAAGTCCTCGTCGTCGATGTACGGCAGGTGCCAGTCCGAGTAGCTGAGCTGCTTCGGCTCGCTCTTCAACCTCAGCTCTCGCATGCAGTGAGCTAGGTCTCGGAAGTCTGGGTGGGCCGCCTTGTGGTCGCGCAGGTGGTCCCAGTTGTCCCACTCGGTCGCCGAGATCACGGTCGGGTGCCACATGAACGGCTCCAGGAGCCTGTTCGTGATCTGCTTGTGGATGCCGATGTTGAGCAGGTCTCTCGCTTGAGCCACCATCACGTCGCGCGCCGCGAGCCACGCGACCTCTGCGTCGGCTTGGTCGTCGGCGGACACGTCCTGCTCGGCGACCATCCCCTTCTGGTTCTTGCCCCAGTGCACCGGCACGTACGGGTTCTCCAGCACGCGCCGGATCATCTTCTCGACCGGCACGGCACGACTCGACGCGGAGACACGCGAGAGCTGGCGATGGGTATTGACCTCGGCGAGCACGATGCGCGGGTAGACGCACTCGAAAGTTACGAACCTGTGCCCCGCGGGGCTGACGCTGTCGGCGATGATTTTGGCGGATGTCTCGGTCATGGTTTTTTCTTCGCTCCTTGTTCTTTCGCCCGCCACCGCTCGAAGTCAGCCCAGGTCCCGTGGTTGCGGAAGCTCTCGTCGTGCGCCGCGATGGTGTCCCAGTCCTCCATGTAGGCGTGACCGCACATCGGGCACTCTGGATCCGTTGGCGAAGCGTACACGTCTCGCGCGTCGTCCTCTTTGCGTTCTGCGGTCTCGACGTGCACGCGCGTCATGCAGTTCGGACACCAGAAGTAGAAGTGGCGGTGCTCGCCCTCAGGCTCCTCTTTCTTCGCGGCCTCAGCCCACTCCAGCGCGTCGTTCCAGCACGCGAACAGGACCGAGCCCACGAACGCGACGTCTTCGGCGTCGGCGCCGTGCTCGGCCGCGACGGCTTGGGCCGCATCCGTGTGGCCTAGCGCGTACAAGCCGGTCATCGGCAAGTAAGAGTCCTCGCGCTTCGCTGCGGCAGCCCGCATGAACGCGGCCAACTCTTGAATGGTCTTCATGGGGCTAGCTCCAGGTCTCTCTCGCCCAGGAGCACGGCGCCCTCCACGAGGATGACTCCGTACCAGAATCCGCTCTTCGAGGTGTTCGGCTTCACCTCTTGCAGCTCGTACCAGCCTTCCGGAATGATGAGTGCACCGATGGCTGCGTTCAAGTTCGCGTAGATCGAGTCGATGACGCCGACGTGCCCTCTCCCGCGCACGCGCTGCCCCGGCCAAAACTTCGGCGTGCAGGCGTCCACGTCGCGGATGATCTTGTCGATGACGTGTTGGTTGTTCACGGCCAGATCCTCCCCGTGACTTTGACCACCACCTTGCGCTTGAAAATCTTCTTCACGCGCTTCGCGGCGGCGACGGCGACCCCACGGCTCATGAAGCCGAACTCGACGTCGCGCATGCCGTCCACAAAGGAGTAGCCACTACCCTCACTCTGGCCGTGAGGGCCGACCTGCGCCGCCAAGAGCTTCTCAAACTCGGAGTCTGGGACACCCGGGTACTCGACCATGAGCGTGAAAGGGCGTGGGGGGGTATACCGCTTTGCCAACCGACGGTTCTTGGCCCTCTGTCGGGCGCTGATCTTCCTGCGACGATAAGTAGCCATCATTCCGGCTCCAACCAGCGCAGCGGCTTGCCCAGCTCCCGCGCCCTGTCGATGGCCTGCCGGGTGCTCTTCCCGACGTAGCCTTTCGGGTTCACGACGAAGACCTCGGTCGCGAGCTCGACCTTGTCGAGCATCAGGAGGTCGAGGCTGTCTTTCTGCGCGTCCGTGATCGGGACCTTGTCCACGTGGTGCCAGAAACCCGCGAGCAGGACGATGCTCCCGCGCAGCGTCTCCTTCTGCGCCACGCCCAGGTGCTCGGCCTTGAACTTGCTGCTGCCCACGATCGCTACGATTCGGCGTTCCATCAGGGTTTTCTCCTTGCTTTCGGTGTAGGTCATCGCCGAGACCTCACCCTCAGTGCGTTCTCTTCCGACAGGTGCTCGATCGCCATCTGCCTGAGCTTCTCGTACATGGGCAAGAAGACTTCTACGTCCGCGTTCCAATCCCAGAGCAGGCTCACGGCGAGCGTGCACTTCTCCGGACCGTCAAAGGCTGGACGGCTCCGACGACCCTCCGTCATCGGCATGATCTTCGGCAAGAACCGCTCGACGAAGGCGAGCAGATCCTCCTGAGACATCCCGACTGGGTGTGCCTCATCGTAGGCGGGCCAGGTTGTCTCAATCACCAAGGGGCGCAACAGCCAGTGGATCCCCGCGCAATCTGCGACGGCGACCTGAAGTGAAGCTTCACTCTCCTGCGTGATCTTCTCGAGCAGGCTCTTGATCAGATCCTCGTCGGACAGGATCAAGTCCAGGAACTCGTCTTCGTCGAAAGTGAGCGAGACCTTCCCCTCGTCCAGCGTGAGCTCGGTCACCGCCCTCCCTCCCACTCCTCGAGCAGGAGCCTGAACACCGCGTACGGGTTCGTCGAGACCTCGGGCGACACCTCGACCGTGAAGCCCGCTGCGGCCTTGTGCCCGCCGCCCCCGGGCTTGCTCTTGGCGAACGCGCCGACGTCGT
>ERZ1292644.659-Hain-H14-01um-R2-659-length-21359-cov-8_pt1 | contig 21359 bp, 36 predicted proteins | sample MGYA00564402_ERZ1292644 | MGnify/ENA primary metagenome ERZ1292644 (study PRJEB36523, sample SAMEA6512644) | groundwater metagenome | collected 2019-01-09 | study: AquaDiva: Metagenomics assemblies of 32 groundwater samples
TGATGGCCCTGTGTGTCTCAGTGTTGCTCCGCATCTTGGGGCTCCCATGATTGACGACGCCACGCTGGCGGAGTGGGAGCAGGAATGTAGAGAAAATTGGATGGGCACTGTCACAGAACGCCTTTTGGCTGCCCTACAGGAGATTCGGTGGCTGAGGGAGGACCAGCAGGATTGGCGCAAGGGGGTCGCCCTCATTGCATCTGCACTTGGCTACAAGGATGCTGACCTTTCCTGCGTCGGGATCGCTGACGTGGCACTCAATCTCCGAGCCGAGGAAGATACTGTTGATCCGGAGTGCCGACGACTGCTGGACGAAGCCTTGACGAAATCTGGGCAATGGTATGAATATGGACGAGCCCGCCTCAAGGAGAATGCGGATTGGTGTGAGCAGTATAGCGTCCTTGAAGATGCCCTCACCGCCCACCAGGCGGTGGTGCGAGAGCTGGTAATACTTGTTGAAGAGAGCGAAGTGCCTCAGATGGCAAACGAGGGTGATCTCATCGCATGGGTTGAGCGTCTAAACAGAGTCCTCGCCCACTCCCTCGTCGTGGCGGCGCGGAGGGAGGGGCGGGATGAGTAGGCATGATGCGATCATGGATGGAGCCGACAATCCTGTATGTTGGCGGCCAAATGGAGATACGGTGATGCCAACCCCCGCGGAGTGGGCGGCGACGTGCGCCGATGCAGGGCACCGGGCTCGAAGCGTGGGCGGACTTTTGTGCGCGGCCTGCGCCGAGTCCTACGCCCGCCAGCAGGTGGAGGCGGCGCTGGAGCGGGATGAAGTGTTGTATCAAGCGGCCCTGGCATTCTGTCATTCTATTGAAGCCAAACTAAGCCACGCTCGCGCCTCTCAGAAAGAAGTAGCGTTGGAGGATGCAGTTAGAGCTGCCGCCGTGATCCGGGCGGTGAAGGGGACGCTATGATTGCCAACGCCACGCTGGCGAGTCATGAGCACGAAATGGTTCCCGACTATCCGATCCCGCCCTATGCCTGGCACTTCAAGTGTGCCGCTACTGGCTGCGATTATGCAACTGACTCATTCCAAATCCCAAAGGAAGCGTGTGCTGCCTGCACTGAGAAGGATGCGGAGATTCGGCGGCTGCGGGAGGACCTAGAGGCTTCCTTCGACGCGGAGCACATTACCGCTGCCGTGGCAGTAGCAGTTGGTCCTGCATCTGCACGAAGGGTACGGTATTGGCTCAAGAAGGCAGTAGACGACCTCGCCGCCCACCAGGCCGTGGTACGGGAGTTGGCAGAAGCGTTAGAGGGTACAAAACACTATGCCGAGCAACATCAACGCCAAATTGGGTATGAAGTCTATCCTGTCACTGTCGCAAGGAGAGTCCTCGCCCACTCCCTCGTCGTGGCGGCGCGGAAGGCTCCCTAAATGGCTCCCTACATCGAAACACAGGTGGAATTGGCGGAGCAGATCGCGGATTGGGCCGGAGTGTATGGCGCTGGACCAGAGGGCGATCATCCACTGGACTGCAAGTGTCGCCTATGTTTTGTGGCAATGGTAGAAAGGAGAATCCGCGAAAGCGTGGCTAACGAGTCCATCGTAGCAGCGCGGAGGGAGGGGCGGGGATGATGCTGTGCGTGTGTGGCCATGCTCCAGAGGATCATAGCGGTAGCGGCGAGTGCCAGGCATATAGGTGCCGATGTGCCTACTACGAGGTGGCGGATGAGGAAGATGGAGACGCCTAATCCTCGCTCGGCGGCAGAGCGCACTCCGCCGAAGCACGGAGACATCGTGACGGTCCGTATCCCTAAGCGGATTCAGCGGAGACGCTTCTGCGGTCATTGTCATATCTGGACATGGGAAGTCGGTCTTACTGGCAGCAACGTCTGGCGTCACCGGAGTCGGCATCTTCGCACAAAGGAATGTCTGAGGGAGGGGCGGGGATGAACAAACCAACGAGGGCAGAACATCTAGCGTGGTGCAAGAAGCGAGCGCTGGAGTACGTGGACGCTGGCGATCTCTTGCAGGCGTACACGTCGATGGCGAGCGACCTCGGCAAGCACTCTGAAACAGCGAACCACGTTGGGATCATGCTGGGCATGGGACTCCTGATGCTGCCCGACAAAGGGCGACTCGGGACGGCACGCGGGATGCGCGAGTTCATTGAGGGGTTCAACTAATGCCTAACCCCCGCACGGCGGCGGAGTGGGCCGAGAAGGCACTGGCTGGAGCGATGATCCCTGGCGGGGGTGGCAAGGTGAACGAGTACCATGCTCGCGTGGGACGGGCAATCGAGTCCTACGCCCGCCAGGTGGTGGAGGCGCTCCGGGAGCGAACCATTGAGCAAGTTGAAGCGTACTTGGGGGTCATGTACAAGGCGGTACCTAGAGACGCCTTGAAGGGATATCTCATTGACACGATCCGGGCGCTGAGGTCATGACCCCCATATGGCGTCGAAAGGGGGTCTGTTTGGTCAACGGGAGGCACCGGAATCGGGAAGCCGCTCAAGAATGCCCCTTGAAAGGTCCTAGGAGGCCCAGGAAGGCCCCTCAAGTCCCCCATGCCACTCCTGCCAAAGCCTGATGCCTGCCGGGGCTGCCCGGCGTGGGGGGACGGCCAAGGCTTCGTCCCGGACGAGATCAGGCCCCAGGCTCCAACGTTGGTCTGGGCACAGGGACCAGGCGAGTCTGAGGAGCGAGGCCAGCGGTACCTCGGGAAGGACACTACTGGGCAGGAACAGTGGGAAGCGTACCCCCCGGCCCCGCTGATCGGCAAGACTGGGAGGCTCATGGAGACCACGTGCCTCCCCCTAGCTGGCCTGACTCGGGAGGATGTGAGCCTGGCCAACTCGATCCGCTGCCGCTGGAACCACCAGAACACCCTACCCCCACTGACCCAGAAGGTGATCCAGACTGCCATCAAACACTGCACCCTGGCCCACGGTCCCAGTCCCGAATTGCTACAGAATGTGCGACTTTTCGTGGCCATGGGAGAGTACGCCACCTATACCCTGACCGGGCTCCTGCATGGGTTCAGTGGCTGGCGGGGCTACCTCCTCCCGAAGCGTTATCCCTGGGAGCCCCCCAAGCCCATGACCGGGGTATGGACCCCAGGGCCTCAGGACTCCAAGGTCTTCGTGACCTATCACCTGGCCTTCCTGTTCAAGGACGGGGGAGCCGAGCTGCCCGCCAAGCGGGACTGGAACAAGATTCCCCAAATACTGAGCGGAAAGTGGCCAGAGCCCTATCCAGGGCACTCCACGGAACCCCCGGACCTCTGGCCCTCCTATGCCGCGTTCGATACCGAGTTTGCTATGGATAACCCTGATCGCTTGGTGCGCTACTCTCTCGCCACGCGAGACCGAAAGGTCTGGGTGGTAGAGTCTGAACGAGCCGGTAAGGTCAGTGTGGCTCATGGAACGACCGTGGTGATGCACAACGCCCCAGCGGACCTCCCCCACCTCAAGGGCCTCGTGGACCTCTCCAAGGTGGAGATCGAGGATACGATGTACGCCCATGCCGTCCTCTGGACCGGCAAGGTAGAGACCGATGAGCAGAAGGGGCGCACTGGGGGGGCCATGAGCCATACCCTGAACTTCCTCGGCTCCATGTACGCTCGATTCAACCGTTGGAAGCATCTCTCTCACATCGCTCCCAAGACCTATGCGGGCGGGGACGCCCTGGGAACCATGGATGTATGGGAGACCGGCCTGCACGGAGGCTTGAAGGGTGAACTGGAACGCGATCCTCAGTCCAAGTGGGTCTATGAGAACCTCCAGAAGCCCCTGGTCCCGATCATCCTCCGCATGCGCCAGCGGGGGATTGCCGTGGATCGGGAAGCCGCCAATAGAGCCCTCCTGGATATTGTTCGACAGCAGCGAACCTTTGCCATGCAGGCTCAAGCCTACGCGGGGTGGGAGCTCAACTTGCGGAGCCCGGCCCATGTCGCGTTCTGGCTCTATACTGCGGAACGTCTGAAGGTGCGGAGGAAGTTCGGTGCCCGCTAAACGCCCCTCCGCCACCAGCATCAACGCGGACCGCTTGGCTGAGCTGCGGGATCAGGGCGAGGACAGCGAAGTCCTCCTAATGCGTCTGGCCTTGACCGAATCAGAAGGGATGAGAAAAACATTAACGGAAATGGCAAAGTCTGATAGAGCGTTCCCCGAGGTCCTCCCCACCCAAGCCAGCGGGCGATGGTCCACAAAAAATCCAGCCCTGGTTAATTTCCCGAGGGAGTTTTGGAAGGAACATCCTGGGATCATCCATCCCGACAAGGGGGAGTGGTGGCTGGAGTGGGACTGGTCGGGGATTGAGGCCCGGATGTTTACCGCGTATACTGGGGATGAGGAAGACGTCGCGTGGTTCCAGGACCCGCGTGTAGATATTCATACAGAAACTTGTAGGCAGTATCTCTTTGAATGGGAGGTGTTACCAAATGACTGGCAAGGCGCGAAGGACGAGCGGCGAGTCCGAGCCAAGAATTTCCGTTACGGTGTTCTTCAATACGGCACAGGGGCGAAGGCTATCCTTGGCATGCCAGGAATTGAGAAGCTCGGGCTTGACCGGCCTACTCTTGTTAATCGAGCGAACCGCTTCCTTGCTGCTCGCCCCAAAGCCCAAGCGTGGAAGCAAGCGGTGTGGCAGACCTGCCAAGTCGAAAAGGTAGCCCGCACGTTCATGGGGCGTCGGCGGCTCCTGTTTGGCAACCCTACAGACCGGGCCAAGGACGGGTTGAACCACATCATCCAAGGCTCGGTCGCTGACCTCATGGACTGGTGCCTCATTGCGATAACAACCAAGTGGCCTAGCGCGTCAGTAGTCATGAACCGACATGATGGAGCCACGGTGGCATTCCCTCGGGACACAGACTCTCGTGCCATTCAGGCACAGGTCAAGGCCCTGGTGGAGAAGGAGTGGGAAGTGGGGCAGGGCGTGATTATGAATTTTCCTGCGACATGGGAGGTGGTGCATGGCTAATTCCCCTCCGCGCTGGTCACGATGGACGTACACCAAAGGCCCAACCTGGATGTGGATCGAGGCACAGACAGCACTTCTTGAGGACATCCGAGACCGGCTCACTGAATTGCTCGGTATCTTCAAGTGTGGCGACGCCCAAGACATTCCCCGCCAACTGCGGGCCATCAACCGCAACACCCGCAGACCTAAAAAGAAGCATGGGCACTAGCCAACCACTCACGATCCTTGTTCATCCTGACTACTGGGAGACGGCCTGGAGGCGGGAGTTGACCGCCAAGGGGCATGTGGTTGCTATCTTGACTCCTCCCATTGAGGCCGACCTGATCCTCGGCCCCAACTGTACCCGTTTCGTCCCCGGTATGGAGAAATTTTTAGCCTCGTGCCTTGCCGGAGCGAGAGCCGTCCGGTACAAAAAAGTTGACAAGGGGAAGCCGAAATGACCTGCATCGCTCTCGCCCTTCTCGCGCTGATGGTCCAGACCGAAGCCGGGTCCGAGACCTACGAGGGGAAAGTGGCAGTGGCCTATGTGGCGATCAACCGAGCTGAGGTGTCCGGGCGCTCGCTCCAGTCCGTCCTGACTCAGTTCAGACAGTTCAAGCTCGATACCCGCCTCGCACCCAGTGATGAGACTCTTGCAGCCGCTCGCACGGCCTTCTACCGGAGGGTCCCGGACCCTACCCATGGCGCGGACCACTTTCTTAATGTCCCACTGGAACGAAGCCGAACCGGCACGGTCCCTCCATGGTATGATGAACGCTATGTCACGGCGACAGTCGGAGTGCACACATTCCTCAAACTCGGGGGATTTTAGGTGAAGCAAGACAGCGTGACGTTGCCGTGGAAACCGCTTCACGTGTGGTTTATTGGTGACTTGCAATGGCATGGGGACCCAGACTCGGTTGCAGTGGATCACTTGAAGCGCACCATTGCCCACGCCCTGGAGGATGAGGCTCGCGGCCATACCGTGCGATTCATTGGCATGGGCGACTACATCGATTTCGCCTCTCCTAGCAATCGAAGCCGTCTGAAGTCCGCAGACCTCTACGACACGGCCATGAGTGTGATTGACCAGAAGGCCCTCGCATTGACTCGGGAGGTCTATGGGTTTCTGAAGCCCACCAAGGGCAAGTGGCTCGGGATGGTCGAGGGCCATCACTTCCATGAGTTGAAGGACGGAACCACGACGGACATGCGCCTGTGCGAGATGCTGGACGCGGAGTTTTTCGGGACCACTGGGCTCCTCAAGGTGCAGTTCCAGAGGACCACTGCGACCCCGCGCATCAGTGTCGTCATCTGGTTCGCCCATGGCACGGGCAATGGCCAGACAGGTTACTATCCCCTGGGACGCCTGGAGAAGAAGTCTGCCGAGTGGGAACAGGTCGATGTCTTTGCCATGGGTCATACCACGAAGATGGCTCACGAGTTCCAGAACAAGGTCTATCCTCGGTGGGCACCCACGATGGACCAGGCCCACCGCAAGGTGATCTTGATTGGGACTGGGGGCTACTCCAAGACCTACGTGCTCGGAGCCACTCAGGGCCGGGTGCCCCGGGGCGGCTATGCCGAGCAACGTATGTTGAACGCGGCCATCATTGGCTCCCCAGTGCTCCATGTCCGACCAATGACGCACCGCTATGGTCCTCGGAAGGAGAACAAGACCACCTTGAGCCTAGAGATCACGGCTGAGGCATGAAACGCACCTACATGGGGACGGACGATGAGCATCTGGTCGAAGCTCTGGAGTTGCTGGCCACACTGGAAGCCACCTGTGCCCACTTCCAAGAACGCATCCACTCGCTCCTTGGGCGGGTCCGACTACGCTCCGATCTGCCCCGCGTGCCAGACGCCACTCCAGACACAGACCCGGCCCGCCCCCCGGGCAGTCGAGGACCTTCTGACGTTTATGTGCCCGACGTGCGGTAGGGAGTGGGGGCCATACGGAATCTGAGATGGGCAAGGACACCTACAGACTTCGAAGTCGCATCTACATCGCGGGGCCGATCACCTTGGGCGATATCCGTGCTAATGTGCGGCAGGCCGTTGCTGTTGGGGCACGCTTACTTACCCTCGGCTATGCCCCGTTCATTCCCCACCTGAGTCATTACATGGACCCGTATGCGACATGGACCAAGAATCCCTTCCGCTATGAGCAGTGGCTCGACGCCGACCGGAGCTTCATTGCCGTATGTGATGCGCTCCTCCGCCTTCCTGGCACCTCCAAGGGAGCGGACCGAGAGGTACTCTGGGCACATGAGATTGGCATCCCGGTCTACACCGACTTGCGGGCTCTCCTGGACAGTCTCCCTCCCACTCAGCCATTCGAGGTGAGCCACTCATGAGTGACCAGATCGAACGCTCACTCCAGGAGATCGAAGCCAAGTTGCGAGCCGCCTGGACTCTGAACCAATGCCTCACCTGTCCCCTGGCAGAGTTGGCGGCGCTCGCGGCAGCCACACTTGTCTTCTACCAGGAGCAACAGAGAGGGCAGTTGGATCACTGGTCCAACTACCGGGTGAAGTGATGACTCTGACAAACAGTGAGCACTCCCGTCAGTACCGCCAGCAACTAGTCAACATCGCGGCTGGTCTGTGCCGATACCATAAACAATCTCTGAGGAACAGTCCCTACAAGGGGATGTGCTTAGAGTGTGGGCTGAAGTTGCGCTTGGCTGCCCGCCGAGCCACTCAATCCCATCGCTGGTCCCTTGGTGGACCGGGGAGACCTCCACATGTCCGCTAATTCCTTCCGAGTCGATCTGGCTCCGGTGGATGCTAGAGCCTATATGGCCACCGCCCAATATGGGTTGGGGTCTGCGCAGGCATGGTGGGCGCAATTGCCACACGAGAACCTCTCAAACGCTATTGAGATTTTCCATGCTGGGCTCTGGAAAGTGGTGGTCCGCACCGACTGGAAAGATGACGTGGCGACCGGATCATATGCACTCAAGACCCTAGAGCAATGGATTGAGTTCTTTATCGCCAAGATCGAATACGGCGTTCGATACGACACCCGTTCGTTTGCGGTCATTGACTCCTACAGCGATGGCTGACAATCGCTTTTTGACGACTGATGAGCGGATATGGCGTGCAGAGCGTCCATTAACAGGCGGAGATCATGACTGAGAACTCCTTGGCGCTCGCCCTGTTGGGGATGCTGCTGACCGTAGTCATTGGCGGACTCTGCCTCATTGGAGTATTCATCTATGGGCTCTGGAAATGGAGATAAACAAGAATCATGGCAGACAACCCCTTCCGCTACGTGGCTGAGAGGCTGATTGAACCGGCCAGCGAGGACCTCTGGCCCTTGGCCGTGCTGTGGTTTGACCCGGCGACCAAGGGACTCAAGTGCTCCGTGGCCAATGTCGGGGCTGAACTGATCGTTGGACATGGCAGGAAGATTGGGCTTATCATGGAGTCCACGGCGAAACAAATGTGCCAACAGGCCAAGTCAACATCTGGCGGTGCTGCTACACAGTTACGGGAACGGCCCAGTCCGCCCCCCGCTGCCAGTGGTGTGGAAGGAGAATGAGTCGTGCCTAAATTTAAAGTTATATGTTATCTCTGCGATCCTACCGTGGCTACCGAGTGTAAGCACTGTGGAGCAGATCTCCATGGCGTTTGTGCTAAGTGCCTGTATCTTTTGCACAGTGAATGTGATTTGTGCCGATTCATAGCGAGAAACAACTGTTATGTCGTGGAGGACCCGGTGAAACGGTTGACGCTGGACCAAGCCTTACGCGCACTCCAGCAAGTGGAAGTGCTCACGGAAGAGGAACCTACGTCGGGGGCGCTCGTCCAGGATATCAAGGTGCATCAAGCGTTTGTAGTAATCAGGGCGGCCCTCAATGCCCGTTAATCGTCGAACCCGCGATCAGATTCTAATTGAAGCCCTCGACCTGGCCGACCTCCCCGAGCTGGACCAGCACGACCGACCCTCGGCCACCATCGTGGCCACAGCGTTCTCGATCAACTGGCTCCAGCGATGTCTGGATGCGATGGCGCAGGAGTTCCCGTGGGCCAGCGAGATCACCAGCACCACGGGGAACCTCACCACGCTCAACCAAGACTTGGGACTGACGGACTTCATCCTGGACGTGCGGGGAGGTTTCCTCCTGAAGGATGGGGGGTCCACGCTGCCCATGGTGCGCCGAAACTTCGCTGACATCATGCTCTATCAGACCAAGAACGACGCCGGAGGGACGCCGGTCACGGCCCGCCCCACGCTCTATACTTTCACCGGGACCACGGTGCGCCTGGACATCACTCCCGACAAGACCTATCCCTTCGTCCTGTGGTACTACGCCATGCCCGCAGTAGTGACGGCGAGTACGATTCCCTCGTTCCCCTCGGACCACTGCATGATCGAGTTCATCTTCTGGCGGGCCATGGAGTGGGCCAGGAAGTCGCCTCCGGGGTCCGCCATGAAGTACCTTCGGGAGGTGGAGATCGCAGCCATGCGGGCGGCGGGCCTGGGCCAGGAGCCCGAGTCCGACCACATTCCGCTGGACCCCCAGCAGTTCCGGGGGGCTCGACGACGCGGCTGGGACTGGCAGGGGTGGGAAGTCCGAGCCTAAGATGAAGCCACGGGCGACCTCCTTACACCTCCGATGGCCCTATCTCCAGATCGTGGAAATCCAGCGATGGGTTTGCCGCGATTCCGTCGTGGTGGTCTTTGTGCTGGAGACGGGGGACAAGTTTGTGATCCTGACCCCGTTCAACTGATAGGCGAGCCAGCGAGCGAAGCTCGCTTGGCGAGCCGTACCCCGCAAGTGGACCCCGCATGATGGAGTGAGGGATGGATAGCTTCCCCATGGTGGCGCGGTGTTGGCTCGGCCAGTGGCTCGGGTTCACCCCCGAGGAGCAAGCCTACATGACCCAGGAGTCGGAGCGGGGCCATCCCACGTTCATCGTCCTGGGACACATGCAGCATCCCCTCTGGACCCTGGAACGGTACGAGGCATGGTCTCCCTACCCCCTACCCACTCGGACTTCCGACCACTTGATCTGCATCAAGATAGACCACTGGCCGGAGGATGTGCCGGAGATGAAGTTCTAGCTCTTCGCCGCCTTCGCATCATCCACGTCTTTCTGGGTGAGCATCCCTCTTTTTACCAAGAGCGCGAGCACATCATCCAGATCGAGTGGCTCCTTGATCATCGTGGGATCAAATGCAGCAAGCACATTCTGAGCGGCGGCCCTCTGGGTCTGTGAAGCTTCTGATCTGAAGTCCACTCGCCATGTCGCCCTATAGAGATTCCAAGTCTCCCATGGCCCGACCGAGACGCCATCAATCGGACAAACGTTCTGAAGGAGACGGGTTAAGGCCAAGAGGGCCAATGTCGAAGTGGTTGGGGTGAACATTACATATCTACCCATGCGGTTAAACTACATCGTTCGGATGTAAGTGACGTGCCGGCATATTCAACGAACACGATAAAATGATAACCACTCGTTAAGTTCGCGGCATCCGACGAGGCGACATCTGCGACGTTATTCAATTGCTCGCCTTTTGGAAATCCTGGTCCTCCTGTTGAATCCAAGCCGAGTGAGACACCACCGCCAACAGACGCGGTGTTGTTTACTCGATAGACCGCGACAACCCATTCGGCCTCACCGACGACAATTTCGACCTGAGAATTTGCCGCGTCATTGTTCCATGCCCGCCACGCAGCCGTAGTATAACTATGGGAAGTGGTGTTTAAGTCGATGGCTGGGAATGGAACCCGCTGATACATATTCCAAAGAAAGAGGGCCGATGGTTGGCTAAACTTCATCTGAGTTTGCCCGTTCGCGCTGGCTCGGAAGGTGCCTACATAAGTGGCTCGGTTGGCGGCGACGGTCAACGTGGCGACAGAGGAATAGCGAAAGGTGAAGGAGGCGTTGTTCGTCAAGATTCCATTCAATCGGGCCAGTGCTTCCGCCCGCGTGGTGTCATTGGTCCAGGCGGCCCCTGTGCCCACCCGCCTCGTCCCGGCATCATTGACTACAAAGAGGTCATAGTTTTTCCCCGAGAGATGATTGGTAGAATCAATAGCGATGGAAATCTCCGCCACGCTATACATCGCCCAAGTGGTCCCATCATAGATCGGGACTAACTGGTGGACATAGGGAGTGTAATAGATAGTCGTCGCGGCTGTAACAGTCGCAATCATTACTGGGGTAGCTGTGGTCAAGGTGAGTCGCCCACCTGGAGCCGTGGGGAGCAGGGCACTCACCGCCGAAGTCCGATTGGCAGTCTCCACGGAGAGGGCTTGGGAGACCACACTCGCAGCATTCGAAGCGGCATTAGCCACTGACAGGGCATTGCTGGCTGCATTCGAGACCACATTCACAGCCGCCGCTCGCACCGAGAGTTCATTGCTCAGTGCATTGCTGACCACGTTGACCGCCGCCGAGACCACACTTGCGGCGTTGGAGGCCGCATTGGCCACAGAGAGGGCATTGGAGGCCGCGTTACTCACCACGGAGAGTCCCTGAGAGAGGACCGAGATTGCTTGGCTCAGGCCGCTCACCTGTTGACTCAGAACCGAAATAGATTGACTTTGGGTATCGATGCGAACGGACAAGGCGGCATCGGCCACTGAAACCGCCTGAGATAACACGCTGACCTGTTGACTCAACACACTGATCGACTGAGACTGCGTATCAACCCGGACACTCAGAGCCGCTTGGGCCACAGAGGTGGTCTGGCTCAACACACTAACCGCTTGAGAAACCACGCTTGCGGCGTTACTGGCAGCGTTCGCCACACTCAAGGCGTTCGAGGCTGCGGTACTGACGACTGAGATCGCCTGACTCAGCACACTCACCTGTTGACTGAGTACGCTCACGGCCTGGGACAACGCCGAGAGGTCCAGGGCTCCTGGCAAGAGATGCAACCGCTGTACGTTCCCCGCGAAGGTATCCATCCGGGTCTGGAGGTCAGTGTTGCTCGACCCGGCGGCCAGCGTGGTCCCTGAGACGGGCGTGGCAGGGGTCCAGGCCGAGAAGTAGTTGGTCTCCCCGCTCCGGGCCACCGTGCGAGCTTGGTAGTAGCGCGTGACCGAGGTGCCCCAGCGCCGGTTGTTGTCGTTGTCAATCAGGAAGAAGTCGTGGAACTCGCCCAGGGACACGGCGGTAGCCATGCTCGCTTGGTCATCCCGGCGGACTTCGACTCCAAACCGGCGACTCCCCACCACCTTGGCGAACTGCCACGCCACCCCGATCTCCGTGGCGAACCCTAGGGCATAGACCTCACTGGGGGCCGCTGGGGTGGTGGGGGAGGTCACGGGGATGATCTCCGCCATGACATCATCCTGGAAGAGTCCCAGGGCCTGGGTCTGAGCCCGGACGGCCTCCACCCGGTTTTCGAGGTCTTCGAGGGTGGCTTCGAACTCGAAGTTTCTGGACTCTGGGGACTCGGATTCAGGCATTAGGCTACCACCCCCTTGGGGGGAGCCTCCGTGTGGCTCCTAGGCCCCTCTACGGCGCTCTGGGGGGCCATCCTAGGCCAACCGTTGCCCCCGGAGGATGGCTCCGAGGTACTTGAAGACGGAGTTGAGATTGTCCCCAGTCAGTCGGAAGCTCAGGAAGCGTCCCGTGGCCACCACCCCGACCACAGCCTTGATAGGAGCTGAGGCCGCATTGAGGTCCCCTGGGATGTCCACAGCGGTCCCGTCCGTGCCTCCCTGGGTGTCCAGGATGTTGGAGGTCACGGGGGTCACAGTGAGCGTCTTGGTCCCTGGGTGGATGCCTACCCCCCGCCGCATCAGAATCTCAGCCGCCGAGAGCCGGTGAGTGTCCGCCCCCGGAGCCGCCTGGAGCCCAGGCTGGGCCACACAGGTGAACTGGTCGTCCCCAGTGGACTGCACCTCCTGAGCCAGGAGCAACTTCGGTGATCCGGCAGGGGCTCCCACCTCCAGGATGATGGCGGGCTCGTCCAGGTACTGGTCGGCGGCCGCCTCAGTGGTCAACACAGTCTCTGAGATGCCCCCCGAGGCTGTCACATCAATCACTGCATCCGTGGCCCCAGGGAATCGCGCGACGAAGCAGGCCGGGGCGTGCAGCTCCGAGTTGGCATAGCAGAGCACCACTGCCCGCTGCACCCGGAACAGGGTGGGATCCGCGACTCTCTGAGCGGCAGTGGAGGAGATCACATCCGTGCCAACAGCCATCTAGCTCAACCTCCGTCCCCTCAGGATAGCACCTAAGTAGCGGAAGACGCAGTTGTCGTTGGAGCCGAAGAGGGTGAACCCAAGGTATCGAGCCGCCTGGAAGATTCCCACGGGCACCTTCACCGGCTGCACCGTGTCATTGAGTCCAGGCACAGGCACCGCCGTCCCAGGGGTCCCCGAGCGGGTGTCCAAGATGTTCGAGGTCACAGGAGCCAACAGTAACTCCTGGGTCCCAGGGTGGACTCCTGCCCCACGTCTGAGTAACGGCTCAATAGCTTCCTCGCGGTGGGTATCCGTACCTGGAGTGGCTTGCAGTCCCGTCCGCATCAGGACCACGAAGGTATCATCCCCCGTAGACTGCAACTCCTGGGGGAGCATCAACTTGGTCACACCCTCCCGCGTGTAGACGATCACCGGCTCATCCTCGTACTGGTTGGGCTCCGTAGTGAAGACCGTCTCGGAGATGCGCCCGGACCCGGTGATCTTGAGTGGGTGCCCTCCACCGCCTGGGAACTTGGCGAGGAAGCAGGCCGGAGGGTGCTGGGGAGTGTCAGGATGGCACAGGATCACGGCTCGGTTGCAATCGAAGGCTCCGGTTCCAGTCGCGGTCCCAGGACCTTGATCGCCCTCACCAGCAATCTCGTCGCTCCAGACATACTCCAGAAACCACCATTCCCACCAGACCCACTCCCACATCTCTGGGAGTGCGCCGCTGGAGGGTCCAACCAGTGAATGGTACGTTTCGGTAGGCATTAGAGGTGCTTGAGGTCATCCACCGGATTGAACATGTCCCACTTGACGAGGGAGCCTGCCACCGGGAGATCAGTCGTAGGCAAGGGGGTGGCTTCAATATCCACAAAGAAGTGGCCCTCAATCCCCTCGTCGTCATTAGTCTCGGCCAGGGAGTAGAGATACGTGGGATTGATCAGGGTAAGGGAGCGACTAGTGAACTTGGTGATGTCGGTCCCCACTTCAATAGTGTCGCCAGCGGTCAGTGTCGTGCGGTAGACACGTCCTGGGATACTCCACAAAAGATACCGCTCGTTGAAACTTCGCTGAGACACCACTGGATTAGTCGTAGTGGCTGCCACCAGTGTTGTCTGAAACGCGAGTCCCCCTCCACGGAAGAGGAGATATTCATACGTCTTTACATCCGATGCCCAGGCTGATATGGCATTGGTCGGAGTCTTAATTTTTTCTTGGACTATTGCCATGATGCGCCCGGAGAGTGATCCGGGGCTGCGCCGCCCGCCGAGCGGATAATACCGAGTTTCAATCGTCCATCGCTTTCGTTGTACGTTAGTGTGTTCTATCCATGAACAAGAGCCACTCGCATTTTTCCATGTCGTGATCTCCAGACCACCACTCTCGACGGCATTGCTCACAGGAGTATAAAGGGTATCTTCCTGGGTCAATATAGTGTCACCAAGGATTCCAAGGCTCCCATTGCCGCCGCTCTGTCGAAGAGCATCAGTGTTAATCTTCCCTATCTCGCTATAGTTACGAGTCATGCTCGCCTGTAAGGTGCTGGCGATGACCGTGTTCATGTTGAGGTCCACAACGACAGCATGAGTCTCAGTCAATGGGAATCCACAAGCGCGTCCTACAACGGAGATTAATGGGATCGGGAGTGGGGCCTTCCAGGCGATCCACTGATAGCGAAACGGCATCAAGAGATGAAGGTCTCCGTCAAGGACGGCCTCATCCGTGAACATCGTGGCTTGAACAGTTCCCGCCTGTCCTCCAAAGGCTTCACCAGTGAAGGTGGCAGTGCGGAGAAGGAACGCGACACTCGCCGTCGCGGATTCTGTTATAGTCCCGGTAGGGATGATCACGCATGTAAATGGGGCAATGACAGTCTCGTCAAGGTCAACAGTATGGCTAAATGTGACGATGCAAACTGTCACACCGAGACTAGAAATTGGAATGACCGCATTGAGAGTGGCAGTCGGAATGATCCCCGGTTGGTAGATCGCTCCCTCTACCGCTCGATCCAGGGTGTAGATGCGGAAGACGGCAGTGGCTCCCGTCCCCGTCTGCACAAAGAAGTGGTTATCCCGAACCCCCCACTTGACACTCACCGGAGTAGCAATCGCGGTGTAGTCCAGAATGGTGTTGTTGACAGAGTAGTTGCGAAACTTGATGAAGTTACCGCTGATGTAGAGTTCTTCGACGATGCCCGGTTGGGCGACTCCGGTGATAACCGGGCTCATGTGCCTGCCTGGTCGGGGAGCCCTCCGTAGAAGAACCAGACCTCATCGTAGAAGGGGCGGTAGACCGCATGGCAGTCGCTATACTCCGTGAAGAGGGGGCTCATCTGCCGCCTAACGATGGGCCACACGCCATCTCCCGGATAGGTGATCGTGTAGCCCGCGTCCATCTTCACAATACGCCCGGTCTTGGTCATCCAGTACCAGTTGCCCTTAGAGTCGTGGGTCACGGCGCTGGCACTAGCAGGTCCCTCGACCCACTTGAGGAGCTTCCAACGGAAGTAGCTGGCCGAGGAGCCTCCCACCGCCTGCCCCACCCAGAAGCTCCGCTCCTTCCAGATGCCGGTGTTCAGAGTGGAGAGGGGCCGGATCGCCACCGCGAAGTCCAGAGTCTCCGCCAGACTCTTGACGTTCAACTCGGGCCACACGTCCAGTCGGAGAATCTCCCCCCACTGGACCTCCGTGTCCGTGATGCCCACGATGCGGTCTGAGGCCGTGCAGACATCCCGCCACTTAGGGGCGCTGGTTTGAGAGACCGTGCTCGTGAGCACGGGGTTCGTCGCGGCTGGGATCGTCACATCCAAGGGGAAGTCCACCCCATTGACTGCGATCACATGAGTGATGAGCGGAGTCCCCAGGGCGATCTCCGTGAACCGAACCATCTGGTAGCGGCCTCGGGTGCCACCCCAGTTGCCCACAGGGTTGACCCATCCCGCTGAACCCAGGACACAGATGTTGGCGACTCCACCCACGAAGAGAAATTGGTTCCGGGTGCCTGCCCGCCTGGCTGTCCAGACCCCGGTAATGGGAGCCGTGGCAGGGGGAGCGGCCACGGTGGCATTGCGAGCCAGGTTCCACGAGGGTCTCTGGCGGAGCTCCCCTTCGACAAAGTGCAGGTTCTCCCCAGTCCAGAGCGCATCACGGGGAATCTCGACCTCGGACGCATTCCGCATGACCCCTTTGTAGGGGACGGGGAACGTGACGAGGACCTTTTCCTGGGTCTGTGTGACCCCTGCGGTCTGCACACCAGCCATGGGCTACTGAGCTGGCCCTGTCCAGCGGGTGCTGGGGACCCCAGATGGCACACCGTACTCCTCAGCCAACTTCTGCACGGCTGCTGCGGCAGCGGGGTCCATGAAGCCCCCCGGCAATTGGAAGGGACCTCCGGCCCGAGAGGGCAACCGGAACCCGATGTCATGGGCTCCGACCGTGGCCGAGCCTGAGCCCGAGACGCGCATGAAGGGAAACTTGCCCGGCACATCACCGGCCCCCAGTGGCAACTTCTCTCCTCGCCAGGCCAAGTGGATCAGATCGTCCATGGAATCCTTCATCAGGTTTCGGGCCTTGGGGTTGGCCATGAAGCGGTCTGTGACCCTGGCTTGGAGTTCCGCCATGTTCATCCCGCCACCAGGCGGGAAAATCTTGGTGGGGTCGTCCGCCAGCACACGGCGGACCTCGTTGAAGGTGGCATAGGAGTCCATGCCCTTGCGGAGAGCCGTGGCAGACTTCGGACCCATCTGCGTCTGGATATCCTCCAGGACCGCGCCCCGGAGGTGCTCCAGGACGATCTTGCTTTGAGTCGCCTTGCCAGGTAGGTTGGCGAAGTCTGTCGCCTTGGCCTGGGCCAGGACCGCGTAGGCATCCAACGCCTCAGCCGGGGTGAAGACGGCCCGAGTAGGCCCAGGCCCCGGATTGGGGAATCGAGGGGACCCCAGATCGTCTAGGAACCGCCGCAACTCGGGAAGGTGAAGCGCCTGAACCTTGGACTGGGCCACCGCCTCCCCGACCGCATCCCCCATACGCTGGTTCGCCGCCCGGTTGAGGTCCCCCTCGAAGATGTAGGCGTAGCCTCGGGCACTCTTGGGTAGGACCCCGGAGGGCGTCTGAGTCAACTCGGGGGCCAACGTCTCCATGAATCCGGTCAAGGCTCGGGGGTCTGTCGTGTGGCTGATGACCCGCTGCATCGCCAGTTTGGAAATGGTGTTGAGGAGGAGGGTGCCCCCTTCCCCTGCAAGCCCTGCATAGAGTCCTTCTAGTGCAGCCTTGGAGTAAGGAGTAGCAATGTCGGGTTCCTCCCCAAGATGCTCGACCTTCGCACCCACGACACCGCCTGCTACGGGGGCAGCCATTCGTGCTCCAACGCGGGCCACGCCGCTGGTGAGTGCCCGGTTGACGAGGGAGGTGCCCGCTGTGGCCCCACCACGAGTTGCCAGCCCACCCCATCCCCCAAGTGGAAGTGTAGCTGCCGTGGCCCCCAGCAAGACCCCCCACCCCACCGGGGACTGGGGCACCACCAGCTCAATCGCGTGCTCATCCCACGTCTTGGTTCGGGAGATTGTCATACCGAGCTGCCCAGGGAGCGGAGCCTTCTCCCGGAGGTACTTGAAGTGGGCATCAACCTTCTTGTTGTCCCACCCCTCGGGATTGCTCCAGACCTGGTGCTCGCCGTTCACCAGCACATCCACGGGACGCCCCGCCACGGCTAGTCCCGCCTCTTGGGTGTGAAGGTCCCAGGTAGACCAGGAATCGTCCGGGGCTCAGTGGGGAATCGAGTCGGCCCCAAGTCTCCCGCCAAGTCAGGATATTCGGCCAGGATCGCGGCCCGAGTGAACGGCGTGTAGGTGATTCCCAGGAGCGCCTGCTTGGTGTAGGCCCCCTGACGCCGGAGGAAGTTCAGTTTCCGTGCCGCCACGGCAAATGTATCCGTATCCTTGGGTAGAATCTTCAGGGCACTCTGCAAGTCCAGGTCAGAGGGCCGGGACCCCTGATACATTCGAGTCAACTGGAGCCCCAGGGGACCCCCAATGGCTTGGAACATGGCCGCGTCCTCGTTGGTCATCAAGCCACGGCCCACCGCCAACTTGACGGCCTGGACCAAGTTCATCCCCGGAGTATCCTTCGTGGCCACGAGCACCCGAGCCGCCACTGCCTGCAACTCATCCAACTGAGGGAGGATGGCGTTCATAGTACGAATCTGCTGGGCATCGTCATGGCGCACCGTCACTGCCTGTCCAGACTTCACCGCGTTGGCTCCCAGTCCCGGAGCCTGCCGCCCCTGAAGATCAAAGACTTCCACGAGGCGACTGTCGATGACCTGCTGGAGCCGGTCGCGGTCCTGGTCCTTGTCCTCCTCACGAATGAGGATGGCGGCTTCCTGTGGAGCCAGGTCCTCGTGATACTGTTTGCCCTGGATACCCGCCTTCGTCAAGTAGGTCAACTGGCGGGGAGTTAGCTTGATCTGTGCCGCGAGTTTCTTGATTCCCGCAGCGGTGGCTTCCGAGGCCCGAGTGAGCCCATCCAACTGAGCTAGGGCCGAGGGGTCCTTGCGATTGAGTCCAGCCACCAGACCCGGAATGGAGACGCGAGCCTTAGATGCCTCGTTGAGCACCGCCTGGGGGAGGTTCTCTATCGTCATGTCCTCCAGATTGGTCCCTTCAAGGGTCGGAAGCGGAACCACCTGAATCTGCTGACTCACTTTGTCAAACAGGATCAAGCGATTCCCCTTCTGGTCAAAGGTCTTCTCCCACTTGTCAGCTGAGGCAGGCACCAAATGGGCCAGCGGGAGCGCCTGCTCGTGAGGCATCCCTGCCTGGATCATCCGACTATAGGCTTCCAATTGAGGGGCCACGGCTCCTCGGGCCGCCACGAAGGATTGCGCGGCCTGCTTGGCCTTCTCCTGTCGATCCAGCCCCTGAAGCTGATCCAAGGACTTCTGGGCCATCGCCAGGACCGGGACTGGGAGGTGTTCCGCATTGGCAGTCACAAAGTCGGAGAGGTCCAGCATCGCGTCCTGGGCCTTGGTGGGGTTGCTCATGGCGAACGACTGGAGCCGCGCGATGTACCCCATGGCCTGCCGCGCCGCCTTCTCGTCCTGGAGCGCCCGCATCTGCTCGACTTCCTTCATCGCGGCATTGGTCTTCAAACCGGGCGGGCGGTAGACATCTCCGATGCCAGCTCCAGCCAGGAGTAGAATCTGACTGATCTTGTCCTGCCAGTCCATCTTGCCCACTGAAGGGGCTGGGAGCGTGCGTTGACGGAGTGCCAGGGTCTCCATAGGCCCAGAGCCAGGGATCACCGGGGAAGGAGCGGGGCCAGAGGGGTAGTTCCCACCGATATCCTCGTCCAGGATGCTGCTGCCGGGCACCCCAGCCATTACTTTCTCGACAGTCCGCCCGCGAGTTGGAGTGCGAGCGAGAGCCAGTCTGCACCTCCAGGCTGGTACTGCTGGGTCTGCACGCTACTGGGGGTACTGATCGGAATCCCCGTGAGGAGCGTCTTGAGGAAGTCGCCTCCGTAGGACAACTGAGCACTGGTGACGGCCTCACCCACGGCTCCAGAGCGTCCGAGACCCGCTGCCGTCAGGGTGTTCTGGGTCCCTGGGATGAGAACCTTATCGAAGAACCCCTGCATCGCCGACCAGTCGCCACTGGCAATGGCCTGAGCGAGTTTCAGCCGAAGTTGCGCGGCTTCATCACCAGCTTGTCCCCCAGGGGACGGCGCAGGGGTCGTCTTCGTCTTCGTGGTTCCGCCACCAAACCAGTCGCTCATTCCTGCTCACGTCCCTCTCGCACGGCCACCGGCTCCAGCGTGGCCTCTCCATTCAATGGCATCCACATCAAATGGCGCATGGTCTTGAACCCGTAGGCTCGCGCCCAGGCCCCATCACTGCGCTTTGTTGCGTGGAGCAACATCGTCGCCCCACGCTCCTTGGCAAAGTCCTTACCCATCTGGATGGCGCGTCCGACGACATCGCCACCAGGCTCGTCTACCTTGCATTGTGTCACAAAGAGCCACCGCTTGCCATAGTCTTCTTGGATGATCGAGACCGCGTGCCCAATGAGCCGCCCATCCGGGGCCAAGAACGCCAGGAGGAGCAGGTTGGGGTCCCCGCTACAAGCCCGCATGGCGTGGTCTCGAACCTGGGCCTCGGGGTTCATCTCCGGGATATGGGTCCGAGCGAACTCCATCATGCGCCGGAGCATGAACGGGAACAGCATCCCCGTGACCCGGTGGAAGGGGTCCACCCGGACGATCTGGACTTCCCCGTCCTTGAGGCTCACTTTTACTTACCGCCCTTCGCCGCCAGCCACGTCTCGAAGCCCTGGGGCGCATCCACCTTGAACTTGCGCTGGAGGGGCTCGGCCTGGCTGGAGATGCCCATGAGCGTATCGAAGAAGCTCACGAACAGGTAGCGGTAGTTGGGGTCCTTGATCTGAGCGATGAAGTCCCGGACCTCCACGATCTTGCCATTGGTCTGCCACAGGCGTTCATCCAAACGCAGGTAGGCCGCATGCACGGACTCGGCATCCGTGGTATCCAACTCCACTACCGTCGTCTCCCCCAGCCCCGTCTCCTTCTGGATCACATACTTCATGGCGCTACCTCCGTCTGACGATCAAGAGTCTCCATGCGACGAGCAGGCCACGCGGCCATGCGTGATGAAACCTCACTAGGCCAACTAGAACCGGATAGCTTTGCGGGCCACGCTACGGCTTCTAACGCACAAGCAATCCGTGTGAGCACTTCTAATACCTGCCCCGCTTGCTCCTGTGTCATGGGGTCATCTCCTTTCAGATGGCATGGTAGCTAACGGCAACTCTTCACGCGCCAGGATGTCGTCGAACCGCTGAGCGGGGACTTCCCGGCGCACAGGGACCCCGTTGCGGAAACTGATGATGAAGGCTTGCTGCCGGACCAGAGAATCCTCCTTGAGGGCGGCTTCATGTTCCACGTTGAGGAAGAGTTGAGCTTTCTTCTCGGGCACTGTGACTACCCCAGGACCATAGAACTTGCCATTGACCGAGTGCCGGAGTTGGAGCCTGACAGTGGACAATTTGGGCTTGTTGAGAGGAGGACGACCGCGCTTCTTGCGATAGACTTCCGGGTCGGCGGTGATCTCGACCGATTGGCCATCTTCCAGGATGAACTTGGGGGCCAGGTTAGCAGGGGATGGGGACCCCGCTTTCCCTTTCCTTCGTGCCATTACGGCAACCCAGATGGATACGCGGACTTGGCCTCAAACCGCTGGAAGAACTGATCGTCCAGAATCCACGAGTTCCACA
>ERZ1292644.660-Hain-H14-01um-R2-660-length-21325-cov-43_pt1 | contig 21325 bp, 32 predicted proteins | sample MGYA00564402_ERZ1292644 | MGnify/ENA primary metagenome ERZ1292644 (study PRJEB36523, sample SAMEA6512644) | groundwater metagenome | collected 2019-01-09 | study: AquaDiva: Metagenomics assemblies of 32 groundwater samples
TTTATTAATAAGCTTGTTTTTTTAATAAATTATACTTACCTTTGTTTTTAAAATTTAAATTATTAACCAATTTAAATCTTAAACAAAATGGAAAAACAAATAAAACTTTCAAAAACAGATAATATCTTGTTAAATCTTCAAGGTGGTTTATTGCCAAAAGATTTAACTAAAAAAGAAGTTGAATTGTTGGAAAAAGAATATGGAAAAGATTGGTTTATTGAACTTGGTTATAATGAAAATAATTATAAAAAACCGACAATTAAATAAAAAACAAATCATTAATAAATATTAAAATTAAACTTTATGAATAATACTCAAGGTTATTATATAACCAGTAAGGGAGAAAAGGTTATTATTGATTCTCAAGAACATATTAATTTATCATATAAAAATATTGTTGAATTAGTATTACCATCTGGTGTTAAAACTGTTTGGTGTGATAATAACCAATTAAAGGAATTAATATTACCATCTGGTGTTAAAATTGTTTGGTGTAATAATAATCAATTAAAGGAGTTAATATTACCATCTGGAATTGAATATGTTTATTGTTATAATAATCAAATAAGGGAGTTAATATTACCATCTGGAGTTAAATATGTTCATTGTGAAAATAATAACATAACAGGGTTAATATTACCATCTGGAATTCAAACTGTTTATTGTGATGATGATGCCATTGATGATCCAATGATCTATAAGGACTGGGATATTCATCTTAAACTAATTTAAACTTTAAACAAAATGGAAAAACAAATAAAACTTTTATTAACTAACAACTATTTATATAAATAATAGAATTATGAATTATACGAAAACATATCGATTTAGTACAAATGGATTTGGTGATTGTCACCAATCGGGGTTTGTTCTATTACTTTAACTTAAAAAAAAGATAAACTAAAAGAAAACCCTGACTTAAATTAAAGTTGGGGTTTTTAATTATATAAATAATGGGAGTACATTCATTGGCGAGATAAGCGAACTGTAAATTCGTGGTCATTGTACTTTGGTAGTTCGAATCTATCTACTCCCACAATAAGATATATGGTCTACTAGGCTTCTTGGTGAAGAACTGGACTGTCAATTCAGTAAAATTAACGGATCGTAACCGTTGCAGACCGCCATATGTATGACAACTGAGCAAGTGTGGTTCATTGCGTTGGTCTGAAGAACCAAAGAATCTGGTCCGATTCCAGGAGTTGTCACAATAAATATAAGCGAGTATCGTATAGTGATTATTATACCTGTCTTCCAAACAGGTGACGAGATTTTGATTATCTCTACTCGCTCCAATATTTTTGGTCGGATAGTTTAAGTGGCAAAATAACTGATTTGTAACCAGTAGACGAGATTTCGATTTATCTCTCTGACCTCTTGAAAATAACAACATGGGCTGATAGTTTAATTGACTAAAACACTGGTTTTGTAATCCAGAGAAATTAGAATCGGTTCGATCCCGATCACTTGCTCTGATAAAAACACTCCAACATAGCTCAATTGGTAGAGCAACTCCCTTGTAAGGAAAAGGTTGTAGGTTCAATTCCTACTGTTGGATCAAGAATAAAGTAAATTAGTTATCGCTCTAATGAGAGGAAATTAGGACTACATTGCTTAATGTGGAAGATAAATTTTATTATCGATATTACCACAGAGGTAGAAACCCAAAAAAAGACTAGACGGTGAGCAAGTCAATAATGTCAAGGTATGGGGAAACTAGATAAATGATAACTTTGAATGACAGAATCCTAATTACTTTTACTTTATTTTTTAAATAGTCATGTGTCCGATTGGTAAGGTGGATATTTGCAAAATATTCTATGCTGGTTCGATCCCAGTCATGACTTCTTATAAAATAACCAACCTATTCTTACGCCAAAAAACATCAACCAAGCTCTTATTTTATTAGTTCCAAATAATATTAGGTTCTTTCTAAATTCAATATCATATTTTTTGCCTTCACCTCTTACTTTCCAAGTATAATCATGTAAAAGACATGGTACATATGGATGAAATTTATCTTGAATCAAAGTACACCCATCATATTCCTCTATTGGGTCCCACCTCAAATCAAAACAAGCATCTTTTATTTTATCATTATAAATATAACCATAATAATTAGATTGTTTTATAGAATGATCAAATAACTCTTCTCTTGTCCAAAACTTATATGGATTAAGTCTACTCATTAAAAAAATATTTTAATAATTTCCTTTATCTAAAATATCAAAAATATAATTAGCAAAAGATGACATATTAGCAAAACCATTAACAGAAAAAGTCTGTGACGAAAGACCTTTTCCAGAATCAAATGGAGTCCCAGCACGAGACAATATATAATCAAACAACCCAAATGCTTCAGGATCGTTTTCTTCAACAGTTCCCTCAATTCCTTCTGTAATATATGATCCAGCTAAATTAAGCCCTCGCAAGCTTGCAACCAATTGATTTGAAGCATTTAACTGAACTAGTGTTCCTTTACCAATCTGGTTAAGTTCTCTTTGGACTTTTAAAGAATTACTTTTCCCAATCCTATTTTTTACTTCTGAAGTTGCTAGTCCAATTCTTTTTAATCTAGATTCACTTGATCTTTTATCAAAAAATGATAATCCTTGTCCAACCCAATAAGGTGTGCTGTTTATAACTGTAAGTTGTAAATCAAGTGGAACAACAAAATAATCTGCTGCTACTTTTCTTTCATCTGCTGTAAGCTTAGTATTCCATAAATTTGTTATTGCATTTTTATCTGTTTGTGTAATTATATCCCAATCTCTCTTAGCATTAGTTGTTCCAGTAATTCCAAATGTTATGATGTTATTTACTAATAATTGAATTTCAGATCTTAATTTTTTAAAATCTCTAAACCCAAAAAATCCACCCAAAATATTTTCACCTCTCTTTTGCCAGTTTATAATACTAGTAATATCGGTATAATCAGCAACAGGAGTTAATGAAACAATATATGGATGCTTTACTTCTGCCCCAACTGTAAACTTTTCTGTTGTTGGATTAAAATTATTATATTGTAATAATAACATTTTTTATATATTAAAATATATCAAGTATAGGATTTCTATCTAGCTGATATCGTCCCAATACTGTTCCTTTTAAAAAAGTTGCTGTTGTGTTATTTGTTACCTCAATATAAGATGAAATTCCTTTAATAGATTTATAAAAAAGAGGAGTACTACTTGCCCTTTCCCTATATCCCCCAAAATAACTTCCATCATTTATACTATCCCTAAAGCCAACACCTAGATCTAAAACTCCCTGAAACGGATCTTTGGGTAATATAAGATTAGTCTGACGAGAAAATGATGTAGTTGATACATAAAATCCTTCAGCGTCTAGTGAATTAGCAACGACTATGCCGTTTTTTGTTATTGAATGTGTGGGGGGATTTGTATTTGTTTTTATAGTACTAACAAAAGTTGATAATGTAGGTATTACAGCTTCATCACTCAATGTTTCTGTGGAAACATAATTCCATGTTCCCTTTAACGTTGTTGTTCCTCCTGCTGGCAAAACTTGATTAAAATTACGATAAACAGTTCCTCCCGCATCAAGGTTAAAAATGTGGGGAGTTTGTATATAATTAATTCTTGCAATACCATTAGCTTGTATATCTGCTGTATTAACAACATTATATATGTCTGCACCTTCAAAAGACGATATGAGAATAAAAGTTAATGGTACAATAGGTGATGGTGATGGTGCACTTATAACCAATCCAGGTGCTCCAACCTCTATTCCTCTTACAAGTGAAAAATCAATACTCATAACAGCTGATGGTTGTCCTGAAATGGTTTCTATTTTTTGATCAAAAGTAGTTTTAAATAAAAAACTTATTAATGCTTGTGCAACATTTGAACCTCTCCTAAATGTTGCATCTTCATTTAGTCCTTCTGGAACTATTATCATATTTTTAATCCAAGTTGATCTACCTGATGTATCAACTGCTTTTACTGCCAATGATTTTATAGTAACAATTTCTCCAGATAAGTGCTTAATTGTTTGAATTAATGCGGTGGGTATATATTGAACTTGTTCCATCCATTGAGTCATAGATGAATCCATCATTACGTCTGTGTTTACTCTTTTTAGTGCCATGATTTTTTAATTTTTATGTTCTAATTTATTTTTTTTATCAGAACTTGTTATCTATTATGTCCAATAAAGGACCGTTTAATTAATTAATATTATCTTCTTCTATTATTTCCCCCAGTAATGGGAGTAAGTTGTTGCCTATATATTCTTATTCTTGTATTTTCTCCTTTTTTAATCGTTACGTTACCACCAAATGTTTTCAGTTTAAAAAATATTTCAAAAGAAACAGGAAATTCTTTCTCAATAAATATTTTTTTAGATTGTACACTAAATATTTTTAATACATTAGAAATCTCAATATTAAATAAAGTTTCTAATAAAATAGTACTTCCATTTTTTAATTGAATTACAATAGCTTTATTATCCACATCAGATATTGTTTCTAAAGAACATTCAACCCAATAATCGGCAGTTTTATCAGCAATAAATGAATTTTTTAAAATACTAATATATCCTGTTGTATTGTTTATTTTATCTTCATCTAAAACTTTATCATCAACTAGTTCAACACCTGGTTTTAATTTACCAAGTTGTTCTTGAGTGCTTGTATTAAGTTGAGTAACACGAAAATCTACGTTGTTAAGTTGTTCAGGATTTGTAGTTATTAAATTCCAACGACCAAATGTGCGTGAGGGGGGGGGGGGGCAGATTGTGCTCCTTTTCTGGAACTTATGGGTGGTTCAAAACCACTTTTTGCTTGTCTGTCAAAAACAGCAAATTGTTTTAAACTTTCTAAATATTTGACCTCACCATCCCTCAATTCAACTGATGGTATTTCCAATAAATTTTCAAGGGTATTAATTTTATCTTTAGATTCTTGTTTTAATACTACTTCAACTTCCTCTAAAAGCGTATTTAATTTTTTGATAGCTTCTTTCTGCAAATTATTTAATGCATTAATATAAAAGTTGGGATATTTTTGATATTGAGGATCTCTTAAAGTTATTAATATAGTATCTAATTCACCACCAATAATATTATGTTCACCCAAAATCAAACCTGCCATAGCAATAGTTTCCTGGACATAAGGAATATTAAACTGTAAATTCCCCACTTTTGAAATAAGTTCTGTTAGTTGATCTGAATTCTCAAAATGCATATTTACTTATTTGATTTTTTAATAAATAGTTAGAAATGTGAAAAAATACAAAAAAACTTTATTATTTTTGTTAATTAAATATTATTAATTATTATAAAAGAATTGAATTCAAAAACACAGCATATGCTATCACTAACAATATTTCCATATAAAACCCCCAGATGTCTTATAATTCTCATTACATGATCGTCTGATTCCGCTATGACAAATATTTAATTTTTTACTTGCTTCTATAATGCTTTCCCACTCATTTATGAAATTCCCATTTAAATCAAATTGTAAAACTGGTTTTCTTAAATCTTGTCTTTTATGTTCATCTAAATTTAATTCTTTATTTCCATATTTCCAAATAAATCCATTAGATGTTTTATACCTTCCACTACAAGCATGTAAAATGGCACTTTTTGCACTAATCCCAGTTTTTAATGAAGCTTCTGTGCTGTTTTTATGTGTGGCAACTAATTTCCCATTTAAATCATATTGTCTAATTGTTGGATTTATTATTACTTGTGGAATATTATTAATTTCTTCTTTTTTTAATGGTTCTGTTTTAAATCTCCATATAAATCTATGTGAGGTATAATTTTTTTTTAGACATACCGCAGAAATATTTTCAGAATAATAACCTAATTCCCTTTCAATCTGTGCCGCCGATCTCCATTCTTTTATAAATTTTCCTTCTAAATCATATTGAATTATCGGTTTACCACAATGATTATTTTCTATTTTAATTCTACTTATCTTTTTTCCAAACTCTTCATCTCTTTTTTCTGTATAATTCGGTTTTGCTGTCTTATTTATATTATATCCATTTTCATATTTATAAGGTTTTTCTATATCAAACCAATATTGTTCTCTTTCATATAATAATTCTCTTAACTGATTTTCAGTTTTATCATTAATATCTATTTTTTCTAATATCCTAAATTCAAAATTTTCTATACTATATTTTTTTATTGCATTTTTTAAAAAAATAGTAGCATTATTATATTTATAATATGTCCATCTTCTTTCAATATCAATAGATTGTCCAATATATATTTTATTATTTATTTTATTTCTCAATTGATATATCCCACAAATGGGTTTATTACTTAAAACTCTTTTGATTCTCCAATCTTTTTTTCTATTCATAATTGTCTTATTTACTTATAAATAGTTAGAAAAATGAGAAAAGACAAAAAAACTTTATATATGGGTTATTTAATATTGTTATAATTGATATTAATAAAAGATAAACAAACTGCAACACTATCAGACATATCAAATGATTCTTTAGCCAATACATTATTCTTATTATATATCCACTGAATTTCTGGATATTCTCTTTGAATCAAATCCCAGATAATCATTTTTTTATCAGATTCATACGGATAATCTCCAAATAATACTGGTTTTTCCAATTTTAATATTTTTTCCCCATTTTTCCTATATTTTCTAGGTTGCATTAACTCAGGAAATGCATTCTTTCTACTTTCATAACTGCTCAAAAATTCTGGTACTATATCAAACAAATCATAAATTACTCTTGATATCATAGTATTGAATCTTATTAGCGTGACACACGTATAGATGTTATTACTTAAAATTAATGGTTCTTCTATAATAATTTTACTGATATTTATATTAATATATTTGGATAAAAACTCTTTAACAATATCAGATTTTTTAAATAATATCTCCAATTTATTTTCTGGAAGTGGTTTTGGAATTTTGGGACTTATATGAGTTAGCTCCAATAACTTTTTATTTTCGTCCATGAGGCATAAACCAATTGTACGAGTTGAAATATCGAGGCCGAGGAGTTTGTTAGTCATATTAGATAATTGTTTTATTATAATCTTCTGTCAATTGTTTTAATATTTCTTTTCTTTTATCATACCTATCAAATAACTCTTGTTTTGTTAAAGAACAATTTCTGTGTTTACTACAATTTTCTTCCCACGTTAACATTCCAAGATTTATAATATTACCAAGAATATATGGTGGAATAACATTTTCAAAACCTTTATAAATAGTAAATTTATGATCTAAATGATATGCCCCTATTTGCCCTGCAATTCCTCTTTTCTTATAATTTTTCAATAAATATAATGGTTGTTTTTTTGTTATACTTAAAACTTCTCTCTCATATTTTTTAAATTCTGGAAGTTGTTCTATATATTCATCATAAGATAATCCTGTTTTCGTTTCTATCATTTTCTCTCTATTATTGTAATTTTTATCCCCATATTTTTCTTCTTTTGTTTTATTTCCCTTTTCTCTTATATATAGAGATTGTAATGAATATTTTACATCAAAATGTTCTAAACACGTATCAACTGATTTCTTTTTAATTTCATCGCTTTGCATAGGGTATTCTACGCCATTATTTTTTAAATTTGTTTTTCTAGACTTTTCTTTTGTTTCTTTTAATTGAGAAGTAGATAATACCCCATGATTTTTTAAATTTGTTTTCCTTCGTTTCTCTACATTGTTAAAATTAGGATCACCATATTTATTTTCTTTTGTTTGTTTTGAACTTTCTTTAATACTCTTTAATTGAAATACATTTTCTACTCCATATTTATTTAAACAAGTTTTCTTATATTGCTCTACATTATAATAATTCTCATTTCCATACTTTTCTTTTTTAGTTAATTTAGTTTTAAATTGAGAACATTTTATCGAACATGCATAAATGTTACGTTTACTAATATTCCTATTATATGTTTGATATTTTATTTCTTTTTCTTTGCCGCATGTCTCAATATCACATTTAACTTTTATCATTGCATGACTTCCCCCTTGTAAATGTTCAGTGGGAACTCTAATTATCTCCAAACTATTTACGTTGTAACCTAATTTTTTATAATATTCTATATTTTTTTTAATTATTTTTACTTCAAAAATTTGATCTGGTAATATCATATTATTTATTTTCTTCTATCCATTCTTTTATTAAGTATTCGACAACAGTTGATTTCTTCATCAATTTCTTTTCTGTTAATTCTCTAAAAAACTTATATAGTTCTTTATCAATTGTTAGATTTATTCTCTCTTTTGTTTTCATAATACTTATTAATGTGTATTATATAAATACATAGTAAAATAGCAAAAGACCAATTATTTTGAATTATTTTTAAAAATTTTACACTGTAATTTTTACATCTAAAACTATTATTGAATTTTTACTTTTTGGAATAGGTTCTGAAGTTTTAAAAATTGCGATCATTTCGTTCTTAGAGTTGTACAATCCCCCAGATGTTATATAAACAGGATCATTAGCAGTATTATTTATCATTCCTACCCCATAAACATCTTCTGCTGTTGGATTTGTACTAGTATTAAACTCATCAAGATCTCCAATGCAAATCACATGTTGCACAAATTCTGTTACAAAGGATTTAAAGGATATAGTTGCATTCGTACTACCAGTTTTAGTGAAATTATTACCATAATTTTTTTCCAATTCTTGGACTATCACAGGATCATGAATTGTTATAAATCCAGAATTCAAATAACAGATCCCTAAAGCAATGTCTTTCTTTTTGCTTGCAGGGGTGTCATCCATAAAATTAGCCAGAAGTTTTCCTTTATTAAATGGTCTTAATAATCCATTTCCTGTGGCCCAAGATTTTGTAGAATCAGAATTCGGATTGGAGGTTCTGGCACTTAATGAGTTGCTAAATAAAAAACTTACGTTGCTTGGATTATCTTGACTTGGTTGACCAAATTGATGAGACTGTGGCTGAGGATCAGAATATAAATCATCAGGAGATAATATTGCGATAGGATCATTAAAATATGTACTGTATAAATCTATAGTCGTTCCGCCGGAAGGTATTGTTAGCTTAATTGATTTTCCATCAATTAATTCACCATATTGATTTTTAGGAATATCAATAACACAAATTTTATTTTGATTGGCAGCTCCTGAAAATGAAGTATTGCTAAATCCTCCATTTGCAAAAGTTGTTCCTGTGAATAATATTTTCTGTGCATCAGTTATTGGATAATTAAATGAAGAAAATAGATTGCCATACTCCCTCGAAGTTAAATCTGAACGATCTGCAATCGTAAAACTTATATGATTACTTTTAGGAGAACCAGAACTTGTTAAACTTATTAAACTACCATCATTTAACCAAGTTTTTTCTTTTCTGAAACCACCTGATGATTGATCCACTTGTTTTAAAAATGGTAATAATGAATTGTTTGGCATGTATTATAAACTTTTTATATAAATATCTATAAATTAAAAATCTAAAAGATATTTTACATAATATCTGGAAATAGCATTTATTCCCCTCAAATCATAATCAGTCTTCAATATATCGTTCCTATAATATTTTTAACAGCTTAGGTGTTACTCCCCTCAAATTGTAATCCCTCTTCAATCCAGGAAGGTGAGAGAATTGAGTGTTTACTGGTGTTACTCCCCTCAAATTGTAATCCCTCTTCAATATACCTTTAAAGAAGTCCTTGGTTTTCTGGTAGTTAAGACCATATTTGGATTCAAAAACTGACCATAATTTTTCATAATTAATCCAAACATACCTAGATGTTTGATCGTATTCCATATAAATTTCAGTTGGATCATTTTTATCAACATAAAATATAATATCTAGATTTAAAGGATTTTCCTTTTCAATAACATCTTTCATAATTTTTCTAAATTCATCTTCCATGGCCCATCTTTTCTCCAAATCTTTTACTACATCAGATTTTTCCTCCTTGATTATATTTTCAATTAATCTTTTAAATTGTGATTCTGTTATTATTATTTTCATATTTATATAAATAGTAAATAGTTTTATAATAGACTTGGATCTAATCCACTAAATTGTGTAATTTCATCTATTGGTGGACCATCCCAACAACTTGAGCATACTATTTTTGAAAATGGTGGGGTTTCTCCTGGAGTATAAAATATTTTCATTGATCCAGAACACCATGATTCCAATCCTTTTCTTGTGTTTCCACCACATAAACTAACTGGTTGAGATATATTGTTTCCTGCCAAACTATTAACATTACTAGTTACTCTATTTCCATTTAAATAAAATACCCTTTTATATTTTGAAAATGTACCAGTTACTTTTATTCTTGTATCTTGGTCAACAGAATCTAATCTTCCTTTTCTATTTAAAACAATAGAATCATTGATATTTGTTTGTCCTTCGGTATAAACTAAAAATAAAGGACCAGTTACTGGACCAAAAATTACATTCCCCTGAAAGTTTTTTTGATCGTAAACAATTAATGTTGTATCTCTGTCAATTACAACTGACATTAATGTATTTACCATTGAGTTTAGGTTTTCAATATTGGGGTAATTTCCACTACCAAGACCATCTCCCATTGTACCTATTTCTTGGTAAATAATACCACCCTTAATACTATATTTAATCGGTATTATAGATATTATATCAAACCCTTGTAAATGAACACCACACTTATCAAATTGAAAACTACTTTGTTTTGATAAGTCAAATGGTTTGTGAACTTTTATTAAACTTGTTTGTTCTTTTACCAGTGTTGTATTTGTACAAGATATTGCACTTAAAGGTGTACCAGATAAAGTTGGACCATCTATTCCTGTGAGATCTGGTATGTTGCCAGCAGATAATATATTTCCTACAATGCCATCAACTACTGGATTCTTAGTTATATCAGGTGGAATACCACCTTTGGCGATTAAATAATTAACATCAGGATCACCAAAACTAAATTTTTTAACAATAATTCCAGATTTATCATCAGAAATTAAATATTTACGCATATTTTCTGTTAAACATACTTTAATTGATCTAACATTACCACTAAAAAATCCCATATATTATATTTTTTTATACTATATAAATATAAAGGATTATAATAGTTTACTTTTTTTATAAAATAACTATTTTTGTTAAATGAGATTAAGAATGGGTATAATACAAGGAAGAATATCACCCCCACGTGGCGGGTTTCAAGAATTTCCATTTGATACGTGGGAACAGGAGTTTGAAGATTTAAAAAAACTAAATCTTAATCATATAGAATGGTTAATAACAAAAAATTCATTTGTAGATAATCCTTTATTTACGGAAGATTTAACTAAATTCCCAATATCATCAATATGTTGTGATCACCTTATAGACAATTTTATTAAATATCCCTGGTTTTTAAATAAGAATTTGGATCCAGTATGTGAATCAGCAATAAAAAATAATATTAAAAATATTACCATTCCACTATTAGAACAAAGTAATATGATTGATGATAATAATAGAAGTATGTTTTCTAATATTATTAAAGAATATGGACTAAAATATAAAAAACTAAATTTTACATTTGAAATGGAATTACACCCATTAAAACAATTGGAAATAGTTAACTTATGTGATAATTTCTTTATTACTTATGATACTGGAAATTTTACGAGTTGCGGATATTCACATAAATATTCTTTATATTATTTACATAAAAAGATAAATAATCTGCACCTTAAAGATAGAAATTTTAAAGGAGAAAGTTTAGTTCCTGGAAAAGGAAATACTGATTTTGGTCTGATTTTTAAACTATTAAAAGAATATAAATATGATGGTTATTATACTATTCAGACAGCAAGAGGAAAAACAGGTGATGAATTTGAAACTATTAAAGAACATAGAGATTATTTTTTAAAATTATTAAAGAAATGAAATAATACTTGACATTTACAATTATTTTACTTACCTTTGTCTTAAATTAACAATTAAATCTTATGACTAATAACAAAGGTTATTATATAACCGATAAGGGAGAAAAGGTTATTATTGATTCTAAAGAATTTATTAGTTTATCAGATAAAAACATTGTTGAATTAGTATTACCATCTGGTGTTAAAACTGTTTGGTGTCATGATAATCAAATAAAGGAATTAATACTACCATCTGGTGTTAAATATGTTCATTGTTATAAAAATCAATTAAAAGAATTAATATTACCATCTGGTGTTAAAATTGTTTGGTGTAATAATAATCAATTAAAGGAGTTAATATTACCATCTGGAGTTGAATATGTTCATTGTTCTAATAATCAAATAAAGAACTTAATATTACCATCTGGAGTTATAAATGTTTATTGTGATAATAATAACATAACAGGGTTAATATTACCATCTGGAATTAAAGAAGTTTCTTGTGATGATGGTGCCATTGATGATCCAATGATCTATAAGGACTGGGATACTTATATTGAAATATATTTTTATAAATAAATAAAATAATGCTTGACATTTACAATTATTTTACTTACTCTTGTCTTAAATAAATTTAAAATATTATGGAAATTAATTTAGAGGAGTTATCTCCACAATTAAAAGAACTTCTTGAAAAGGAATTGTTATCAAAAAAAGATAATAATCAAGAAAAAATAGAATATTTAATGGATAAATATAGTTTTGATGAAAGATATGCAGTTTCTTTTATTAATGACTGGGAATATCAAGATAAAACAAAAGAAAGAGATTTAAAATCAATTAAAGAGAATGTTATTTTTTATAATACTGATGATGGAGAAACAGATTTCAATGAGTTTAATTTAGTTGATGATTTAAAATTAAAAATAAGGGACGATTATGAATATCCTGATGATAGTGGTTGGCATATTTATAAAATTTTTATAAATGGAGAAGAAAAAGATTATGAGATTTTTGTAGATGTAAAATTTTTAGTAAAACATAAAGAATAAAATATTATGGAAACCAATTTAATTAAAATAGATTGTGGAACATTATCTGCTCGTAAAGTAAAAAAGTTATTAAAAAGAATTTTCTTTTCTGATAAAATTATAGAGAATCAAAAATGGAAACCAGTTAAACTAAAACAAAAATGAATTTAGCAAGATATAAAATAATGGATAAATCAGTATTAGTTAAATATTTGGAAAGGGAGTTAAAACTTTCTGAATATCAAAAAGACATAATATATGATGTAATTGATCATATGCCGTATAGAATAATAAGTTTTGAATGTAAGAAGAAATATAATCCACTATTTAGATTAACTATACCGTTTTATGTGATTTATTTTCTATTATTACTTTGTGTAATCCCTTTCAAATGGTTAATTACTGGCAAGACATATTATGACTATAATGGCAAATTTTTGAAACTACTTTACAAATGGCAAAAAGTATTATCATTTTAACTATTTAATATTGAAATATCGATAAAATGAAAAATAATATAGAACTACATTATATTAATCCAGATGAAAAACGGGTGGGAATTGTAGTTAGTAATTACTGTTATGAGGTGGACATAAAATCTATTAAAAAATTTTATAAACAGATAAGTACAAAAATTTTAAAAAAGAAGTATAAAAAATATACTCGTTTAGACTAACAATTTAAAATAAATAATCATGGCAAATAAGAAATTTCAAAAACAGTACTTACTATCAAAAGAACAGTTAATTAAAAATCTGGATATTTTCTCTAATACAAACGAAAAATATAAAATTTTTACAGATGAATTGTTGGTTTATTTAACTAATAATGGACTATTTGATTGTCCTGCAAGTACATCATTAAACCTCCATAATTGTTTCCCTGGTGGATTAATTGATCACGTCATTAGAGTTGGTAGATTTTCAACAAAAATAAATGAGTTGTTATCTAATACCTTAAAACAAGAAGTAGAATCAATTATTAAGGTTGTTTTTCTACATAGTATAGGAAAAGTAGGATTATATGAAGAACAAGAGTCTAAATGGCATCGTGATAATCTTGGAAGTTACTACCAGTATGTAACTGAGGACAAGGTAACTATGAGGATAGGAGAAAGAAGTGCTTATCTTGCTATGAAATATGGGGTGAAATTAACAGAAAATCAATATCAGGCGGTCATAAATTCATCTAAAAATTTAGAAGAGGACCTACAAGCAAAATATTTTTCAGATCCTTTAACAATAATTTTAAAACATGGTGTTGAGCTGTCAATAATAGAGGAGCAACAAATTTTTAAAGATTTTAATAAAGAATAAAATATGAAAAAACAATTAACTAAAGATGATATTTTAATAATGATTTTATATCTAGATATTAGAAATCTATCAATTTATAAAATTGAAAAAACTATTTGTGATATTAATAGACAATTAAATAAATCAAAAGATCCATTTGAAAAATGGTATCTTATACCAATAAATGGGGAATCTAAGATAGAGTGTTTAAATCCAAAATTATTATCGGAAAACGAATATCAAAAAGTTAAAGAACAATTCGATAAAAATCAGGAAAAGATAAATAAAATATTAAGAGATATGAAAGAACGTACCATGAAATTAAAAAAACCAATTCTTTCTCCGAGTCGAATAATTAAGAAAGATCAAAATTTAAGACATTATAAGTGTAAATTTTGTTCTAATCCTGGATGTTATGGTGAATGTTTAATGAGAAAAGAAAGTGAAAAATAAATATATAGTGATAATTAATTATTGTGAAATTGCTAAAAAATAGATTAAATGAAATACAGAGGTAAAGGTTTTCATACTCTTGAAGAATTGGAAGAAGTCATTGATGATTTATTGGAAGAAAAGTATGAAAATAGACAGAACGATGAAAATAATAAAATATTATTAGGTAAATTATCAGAATTAATTAAAGAATTTTATATATCGTTTAAAGAAGAATCTAAAAGTAAAGATAGTAAATTAACTAAAGAAAATATAATAAAAAATTTAATAAAATATATTGAAAACTTTTCAAGAGATAATAATTTTGAATTATAAAGGCAAAAATAGAAACACAAAATAAGAATTATTAATTAAAATAAACATACAATGGAAACAACAAAAAAACTTTATAAAGTTACATTAAAAGGAATGACACATAGTAGTACTGGAGTTAAATATGGTATAAATTATGTGGTTGCAAACGATTCTGAAGAAGCATATAGAAAGGTTAGAAAATTTCTTGACGATGGTGATATAGGATTTTCTAGCGAAAGAGAGTTAGATAAAATTGAATTATTGGCTGAGAATTATCAATATACAAATACTCAATACATGTTATTTTTATGAAAAATGAAAAAAATAAAGCGAAATAATATACAAGTCCATTAATTAAAAAAATAATTAAAAGTATTCCACTAAAAACAAGAATATTTAATACACTTAAAATGGAAGATTATGATAATTGGGAGAATGGTGATTATAAGGGAGATATAAAAAAATTGATAAAATCAACTTCAGATATTTTGAAAGAAGTATTTGAATGGGTTGATGATGGAATGCCAGGAAAAGATGATATAGATTTAAGTCGTTATGAGGTAAAAAATAAAAACAACAAATGAAAGTCTACTCAAAATAATAATTAAAAATGGATAATAAAATTACAATAGTAACAACATTTTTCAACCCTGGTAAATATTTTGATAACTGTCTTAGTTCAGTTTTAAATCAAAAATATGATAATTTTAACTGGTGTATAACTGATGATGGATCAACAGATGGTACATTTGAAAAAATACCTAATGATAAAAGGATTATAAAAATAAAGAATAAGGAACGAGCCGGGGATGCATTACCTAATTTGCACAATATGTATTTAAATTATTGTGATCCTGAAAGTATTGCAGTTTGTGTTGATGGGGACGATTTTTTAGTAAATAAACATGTTTTTTCTCATATAAATAAGTTATATAATGAAGATGATAAACCAATGATGGTTTATGGACAATGCAGATGGTATAATCCAGAAGAAAGGTTTAAAAGATTTGAAGAAAAAGGATTGGCATATCCTATAACTGATGATATGTTTAAAGAGCTAAGAAATGGATTGAGTTGGCCATTTTCCCATATAAGAACATTTAGAGCAAAAGCGTATCATTCAATTAAAGATCAAGATCCAAATTATGACTGCTTAAAAGATAAAAATGGGGAATTTTTAATTTCGATGGGAGATGTGGCAGTGATGCTTCCGGTTGCTGAAATTGTGGGATATAAAAATATTAAATATAATGATAAAGTTTTATATGTATATAACAGAGAAAATGAATTAAACATTGATAAAGTACATGGTAGTTCAGATATTCAAAGTAAAAATCATTTAGAGGTGAATTCAAAACCAAAATTTAAACAAATATTTTTTTAACTATGTCAGATATTATAAATATATCATTAGAATCACCTAAAAATAGGGATTTATTTTTTTCTCAGCAAGTTGATCAAGAATCAATTTTAAAGTTAACAGAAAAAATAATTGAAATAAATAATCACGATGAATATTTAATAAAATTATATTTAATACATGATTTACAATATATACCAAAACCAATAAAAATTTATATTGATTCATATGGTGGTAAGGTTTATCAGTGTTTTGGATTATTAAGTATTATTAAAAATTCTAAAACGCCAATCCACACTATTGTAACAGGATGTGCAATGTCTTGTGGGTTTATGATATTAATTTGTGGTCATAGGAGATTTGCTCATAAGTTATCTACTCCATTATATCACCAAGTATCTTCAAAAGTTTCTGGTAAATTAAAAGATATAGAGATTGATTTTATAGAAGCAAAAAGACTTCAAAAAATAATTGAAGATTTAACTTTAGAATATACCAAAATTACAAAAGAAAAATTAAAACAAATCTATGAGACAAAAACAGATTGGTATATGTCTTCTTCACAAGCCCTTAAACTGGGAGTTGTAGATGAAATTTTGAATTAAAAAAATTAAATTATGAAAAATAAAATTTGGATAGTCAATCAAAAACCTAAATTTAAACAGATATATTGATGAAAGAAAAAATATTATTTTTGGATGATTTAAGAACACCAGATATGATAATTGATAAATTAGATAATGTTGAAATTTATCATGTTAAAAATTATGCTGAATTTGTGGAATATATCAGAGAAAATAATTTACCAGATAAAATTTATTTTGATCATGATTTAGGGATTGAACATACCAGATTTTATTTTGAAAATGGTGGTCATGAATCTCCACCCGATCCTTTGAATGGTAATTTTATAGAAAAAACTGGTTATGATTGTTCACATTATCTTATAAATTATTGTTTGGATAATAATTTAAAATTACCAGAATTTGTTGTACATAGTCATAATCCAAAAGGTAAAGAAAATATTGAAAAATTATTAAATAACTTTAAAAAGTTTCAAGAAAATGAAAAATATGAAAAAACAAACATTAAAAGAACTTATTGAAGTTGAATTTGATAGATGTGAAACAATATCACATTTTAAAAAAGAAGTGTTTAGATTAATTGATCTTTATGATAGTGATAAAAGAGAATCTTTTTTATATAAGGATGTAAATAGAATGAAAGAACAAACTAAATATATTGAAGATTATATAGATGAAATAGGTATTTTTACTTTTAATGAGAAATATGAATTGGATTTAGATTTAGATTCTAAATATAGTGTTGCTGGAAGTATGTCAGAAGATGAGATTGATTGGTTGTATAATTTAATAAAAGAAAATAAAAACATAGAAGGATTTAATAATAATATAAATAAACTATTAGAACTAAACAGAGAAAAGTATGACCATAAGGAAAATAAAGAAACATTAAAATAATATGAAAACAAAAAAGAATCATATAAAAAATTTAATTAAATTAATAGAAAAATGAAAAAAAATGTAAAGACAATAATATTCTCAAAGAATAGATCATCACAATTATCAACCCTAATAGACTCTTTGGATAAAAACAGTACAATATTTAATGATATTTATATTCTTTATAAATTCACAAATGATAAATATAAAGAAGGTTATGATAAACTTAAAAGACAAGTTTATGAAAACATAAGTAAAAATAAATCAATATATTTTTATGAAGAATCAGAAGAAGGATTTAAATCAAATTTAAATGAATTACTACAATTAAATAGAGAAAGATATGATTTTATAACATTTATGGTTGATGATATTAAAAATATTGGCCAATTTTTTAAGAACTATAAGTAGTTTAAATGAATAAATCAGATAAAATATATATTGCTGGTCATAATGGAATGGTTGGTTCATCAATTATGAGATTATTATTAAGTTTAGGATATGATAATATTTTAACAGTAACAAGTAAAGAGTTAGATTTAGTGAATCAACAAAGAGTTAAAGATTTTTTTGAATATCATAAACCTGATTATGTTGTTTTGGCAGCAGCAAAAGTTGGTGGAATTAATGCGAATATGAAATACTCAGCTCAATTTATTTATGATAATTTAATGATACAAAATAATGTCATTCACCAATCTTATGTGTCAAAAGTTAAAAAATTGGTATTTTTAGGTAGTTCTTGTATATATCCTAAAGAATGTCCCCAACCAATGAAAGAAGAATATTTATTATCAGGAAAATTAGAACCAACTAATGAAGGATATTCATTAGCAAAAATTGTAGGATTAAAAATGACTGAGAAATATTATAAACAATATGGGCTTAAAAGTGTTAATTTAATACCACCTAATTTATATGGGTTAAATGATAATTTTGATTTAGAGAATTGTCATGTATTATCTGCGCTGATAAAAAGATTTATTGATGCTAAAAATAATAATGAGCATCAAGTTATATTATGGGGAACTGGAATTGCAAGGAGAGAATTTATGCATGTGGATGATTTGGCAAAGTCAATATTATTTATGTTAGAGAATTATAAATCAACAAAACCTATTAATATTGGTTGGGGGCTAGATATGACTATAAAAGAATTGGCAAACATTATTAAAGATAAAACACAATATGATGGAGAGATTGTTTGGGATAATACTAAACCAGATGGTATGTTAAGAAAATGTTTAGATGTAACTAAAATGATGAAGATGGGATTTACTCCTATAATTAAATTATCAGATGGGATAAATCAAATGATTGAGTTATATAGAAAACAATTAAAAAATTAATTATTATGATACCATTAATGAGAAATACTTTTTTGAATGAATATGAAACAAAAAAAGAATTATCAGAATTCATTCTTAAAGCTGATAAACTTAGTATGGGTGATATGTGCATTAAATTTGAAAGGGAATTTATCAAAAAACAAGGTAGAAAATATTCTGTTTTATTTAATAGTGGTAGCTCAGCCAATCTAGCTTTGATGCAATCATTGAAAAATTTGGGATTGTTAAATACCAATGATAATGTAGGATTTTCATCATTAACTTGGCCAACAAATCCAATGAGTATATTACAAGTTGGATGTAATCCAATTCCGATTGATTGTGATAGATATACATTAAATGTTATGTCTTATAATTTAAAAGAAACATTAAAAAAAATAAAATTAAAAGCATTATTTATAACAAATGCATTAGGATTTGTTGGTGATCTTGATGAAATAAGAAACATATGTGATGAAAATAATATTTTATTAATTGAAGATAATTGTGAATCGTTGGGAACAGAACTATTATATGATAAGTCTGGCAATTTTGGTTTGGCTTCAAGTTTTTCTTTTTTTGTTGCACATCATATGTCAACAATAGAGGGGGGAATGGTTTGTACTGATAATGAAGAACTGATGGAAATGTTAATAATGGTAAGATCAAATGGTTGGGATAGAAATTTAAATTTTAAACAACAAATGAAATGGAGAAAAAAATTTAATATTAAATCAGAATTTGATGCGAAATATACTTTTTATGATATTGCATATAATTTTAGACCCACAGAAATAACTGGTTTTTTGGGATTAAATCAATTAAAAATTTTAGATGAAAATATTAGAACTAGGCAAAAAAATCATTTACAATTAGAAGAAATAGTAAAAGAAAATTCTGAATTGATTACTTTAAAACATGATCACATTAAAACAATATCCCCTTTCGCATTTCCTGTAATATGTAAGACACCTGAAATAAGAAATAAGTATCTTACAGAATTTTTAGGTGCAGATATTGAAACGAGGCCAGTAATTGCTGGAAATATACAAAATCAGCCATTTTATAAAAAATATATAAAAAACATAGTCAATTTACCAGAAACAGAATTTGTGTCATCAAATGGATTTTATTGTGGTAATTATCCAGATTTATTGGAGTCAGAATTAGATATAATAAGTAGTTGTTTAATGAATAAGTAAATAAATAAATAAATAAAATAAACAGATATGATAGTAGTGCATTTATTAGGTGGTTTAGGAAATCAATTATTTCAATATTCGCTTGGAAGGAAATTATCCATTATAAAAAATACAACTTTAAAATTAAATATAAGAGATTTTTCAACATTTTATAAGTTACATAAATATTCTTTGAATCATTTTAATATTAAAGAGGAATTTGCAACAAATGATGAAATTAATTATTTAATTTCAAATACATCTCCATTATTTTTTGAACCTAATGATTTGACGTTTAATGAAAATGTTTTTAATATTCCAGAAAATTATTATTTAAGTGGATATTGGCAATGTGAAAAATACTTTAAAGATATTGAATCAATTTTAATGAAAGATTTTACAATAAAAAATGAAATTAGTGGTAAGAATAAAGAAATAAGTAACTTAATACTAAATACTATATCAATAAGTATGCATATAAGACGAACTGATTTTGTTACTAATAAGCAAGTTAATCAGTTACTTGGTACGTGTAGTATTGAATATTATTTAAAATCTATGGATATTATGGCTAAAAAATTTAATGATCCATATTTTTTTATATTTTCAGATGATTTAAAATGGGTTAAAAAAAATATTCCTATAAAGTATTCATATACTTATGTAGATCATAATAATGCTGATACTAATTATGAAGATTTAAGATTGATGAGTTTATGTAATCATAATATTACTGCTAATAGTAGTTTTAGTTGGTGGGGTGCATATCTTAATAAAAATAAAGAAAAAATAGTTATATCACCAAAAGTATGGTGGGGCGGGAGTGTTTTTAATGATAAAGATATAGTTCCAAATACATGGTTAAGAGTATAAATGACATATAGAAATGAAAAAATCAATGCATACAGAAAAAGAATTAAATGATAAATTTTTAAATGGGGAAATAATTGATTATGAAAAAATGGATTATTCTGGGGTGAATTCATGCCATTGCGAACTTCCACTTGTATTTAAAAAACAAAAAGATTGGAAATTTATTTTTAAAGATGGAAAAGATGCATTAAATGA